>JACKQG010005606.1_pt1 | contig 13705 bp, 6 predicted proteins | sample 8237621 | NCBI WGS metagenome assembly JACKQG01 (sample SAMN15677084, study PRJNA649215) | marine metagenome | biome: marine; feature: Black Sea; material: saline water; isolation source: suspended particulate matter (SPM) from the Black Sea western gyre | collected 2013-06-09/2013-06-10 | depth...
TTAATTTAGAAAGAACAACGATTGTATTACCCTCTGTTGAGGTAAATGAATTATTAGAACAAGATGAACGAATGGCTCAAATTACACATTTAAAAAGACAACGATTTGGTTTTGAACATGAATTAAATCAAAATTTTATGGATGAAGCAAATTCGTCATTTCAAGATGATGGTCAAGTGTATTTAATGCAATATTTTTCTTATGATGCGTTTGCATTAAGAGCAACATTCGATTCATTTTATTTACCCGAAGGTGTGAGTATGTTTGTATATAATGCTGATATGTCTCAATTAGAAGGTGCTTATACACATGAAAATAATAATGAGGCATCATTTTTTTCTACACCATTAATTGAAGGTGAAAGAATAATTATTGAATTAAATGTAAATCATGGTGTAAATATGGATGAGATACAATTAAATATTTCAACAATTATTCATGATTATCGAGGGATAATGAATGAAATGGAAGGATATGCAGAGCGTGCGTGTGGTGCAAATATTATGTGTGAGGAAGCAGATCCATATTTAGATCAAATTAATGCGGCAGCATGGTTAGATATGGGGTCTTATATTTGTTCGGGTGCAATGGTTAATAATATGAATCAAGATTTAACTCCATATTTTCTAACTGCAAATCATTGTACTGATGGAAACAATCCACAAGGATTTAGATTTTATTTTAATTATTATTTATCGGGATGTACTGCAGGGCAAATTATCCAGGGTGCAAATGCATATAGTTCAATTTTACGATCGACTTGTGATTGTATTACAGGCTCAGGTGAAAATATCAATATTCCTGGACCGGATTTTTCATTACTTGAAATAACTGCGTTTATAAATCCAAATTGGGATGTATTCTACACAGGGTTTAATGCAACAGAACCCAACCAAATGCCAATTTCAGTCGGAGTACATCATCCCGGAGGTGACCCAAAAAAAATAAATTATGATTCAGGATATGCGACTTCTTCATTTTGGTCTGCAACAGAACCACATACACATTGGTTTTTCCATTGGGATGAAGGTGGAACAGAAGGCGGTTCTTCAGGCTCTCCAATGTATGATAATGGTGGACGAATTGCAGGTGTATTAACAGGAGGTGCAGGAGGATGTGACGATGCAAATTCAACTGAATATTATGGAAAACTTGCAAAGGCATGGGAATGGGGTACTACTCCATCAAGAAGATTAAAAGACTGGTTAGACCCTGATGATACTGGTGAATTATTATTAGACGGAACTTATGTTATTTATTCAGAATATACTCTGGGTGATGTGAATAGTGATGGTTCAATAAATATTCAGGATATCATTTTTGTAATTAATTTTATTGTTGGAGCAATGGTTCCTGAATATCCTCAAGATGCTGCCGCGGATATGAACGAAGATGATTTAATTAATATTCAAGATATTATTTTAATCATTAATGAAATTGTAAATGGGTAGTTTTATTATTAAGTAATTTTGTTTTAAAATAGGGCGGATTTTCGCCCTATTTTTTTAATTTATAAAAAGGAGTTTAAAATATGAAAATAAATAGATTGATTAAAACATTGATAGGGTTTTGTTTTTTTTCATTAGTCTCTGCTGAAATGTGTGGAACAATGGAACGATATTATCAACTTGAGGGTGATCGTGCGATGCAATGTTATCAAGAAGGTGATGCTGATAATCCAAATATAAGAAATTTGCATATTCCCGATAATTCAACACCAATAAAAAATGTGAGATTATATATTCATACATTTTCGAATGCAGATGGCTCTTTTCCTTCTGTAAGCGAAGGACGAGTACAACAACAAATGGATTATATGAATGAAGTGTATGAGCAATATAGAATTCAATTTGTATGGGAATATGAAGTACATCCCGATGAGAATTACTCGGTTGTAAATAATCAAGAATATAATAGTAATCAAATTCAACTTCAGTATAATGTTGACCCAAGTATGTATCATAATATTTTTGTTGTTTCAACATCAGGAGTCGATTGGGCTGGTGTATCACATTTTCCATGGATGTATGGCTCAACAACAACAATTGGTGCAACATTTGTGGATGAAAATTATTTTGGTCATAGCAATGGTGGAATCAATCCAATTTCAGGTAAGACATTTGTTCATGAAATTGGCCATGCTCTTGGATTATGGCATACATTTCACGGTGTAGATGAAGTTACAAATTGTGGAAACTGTTATGAATTTGCAAGTGGAGAAGAAGGTGATTTACGAGGTGATTTTTGCTCAGACACGCGTCCGCATCCTACAAATGTGTGGTCTTGTTCTGACCCAGGTGGAGATGATTGTGAAGGGACTCCATGGGGTGAAACGCCGGTAAATAATTTTATGAGTTATTCAAATGATTGGTGTCAAGAACAATTTACATGGCAACAAGCGGGACGAATGCATGCATGGTTATCAACACATGAAATTGGTGGTTGGGTTGTTCCATTTAATCCATACGAAATGGGAGATCCAAACAACGATAGCTTTACCAATATTCAAGATATTCTTCTATTAATTTCCTATATCACTGGGCAATCTGAACCAGATCAATATGAAGAACTTGCTTCAGATTTAAATCAAGATGGAAATATTAATATTCAAGATATTATTATTATGATTAATATGATTTTAGGAAATTCTGTTAATCAGTAAATTTATAAAAATATTACTTTTAATTTTCATTCTATTCCTTTTTGAGGGGTGTAGTCGCTCTCAAGAATCTGCTTTTAATGATTTAAAAAGTGCATTCATTGGTTGGCATTTAAAATCTAATCCTGTTATTTCTGACTCATTTAATCAATTAGAAAATATTTATGGGTGGCATTCTTTTAATAAAGAAGATAATGATGAATATTATGCTGACAATCATCGATTTTTAATTGAATTATCACAAATTGATCGTGCAAAACTTTCTGATGTGTTAGAGTTTGAATATCTTGTATTATGGAGTTATTTATCGAATACTTTATATTTTAATAACCAATTGAATCCATTGAATTGGAATTTTAATTTATGGGCGAATAAATTAAATGATGGGTTAACGATTTTAAATTTAGAATGTGGAACACTGACCGCAAGAGAAGAAAATATATTAAAAAGTAGATTAAATGAATTAGGAATTTTTTCTGAAAATATTATAAACCATATTTCTAATCCTGTTTCTAAATTTTCAATTGAAGGAAGTGAGAAAATAAGTTTAATTCAATCTCGAATAAATTCATTCCTAATTGAATGTCATGCAGATTCTAATATTCTTGAAAGATGGGAAAATGTGCTTATTGAATCTGATGATATTTTGACTGACTTGGTAGATAATATTCAAAAAATTGATCAAAATGAATTTCCAATTATTGAATATGGGATTTGGGGAAATGGATATGAAACTTATTTCGGGCAATTTATTGATGATTTAACAGATCATAAAAAATTAAATAATGAGATTGATGAAATTTTAAATGAAATGTTATATCTCTCTTTACCAATTTATTTAATTAATTATGATGAACCCGTTTGGGTTTCACAACAGGATACATTGCAGGTAATTAAAACAATTTTTGATTCGTTTAACCAGAAAAATCTAAAAACGTCTATGATTGTTGAAAAGTCAAATCAAGTTTTAAATGATATTTATAGAAATTTAAAAAGGGAGAATATTGTTTCTTTTAAATTGCCTAAAATTGACTATAAAATTTCAACTTTTAAAAATGAATTTAAATCAACATATCAATCTAATTTTTCAGGGAGATATTTAGCTGATTTCTTTCTTCCTGAAATGAATGACACTAATTTTGTTATTAATGATAAAATACTAATGTTTTATTTGGTGAATGAAGTTTTTCCTGGAAAATTAACATTATTAACTCAAAGTTTAAAGTCTGGGAAATTATTAAATTTATTACAGGACGAAATTTTCTTAGGTGGGTGGGAATTATATATTCAATCTTTATTATTAGAGTCAAATTATATAAAAAGAGAGCCTGAACTTGCATTACTATTATTAGAAAACAGATTAGTTGCAATATTAAAATTAAAACAACAAATTGAATATTTTAAATCACATAATAATGAAAATATACAACATTATTCAAAAATTTTATTTTCTGAATTGGCAATAAATAAATTGCAAAATAATTGGTACAATACAATTCCATTATTAGATTATCTCATTTTTAATGAAATAATAGATTTAAAAAATCGCTTTTTAAAAGATGATAAAAATAATTTATTACAGTTTAATGATTTTATTACGCAGGGTGGTGCTCATTCAATTTATGTTAGACAAAATTTGTTAAAGCATTAAATCAATTATTTTTAAATTATACGCATATTATATTTTTATGAAAAGACATGTTGATGGCAAATAATCCATTAATCAATAAATTCGATACACCATTTAATTCTGTACCATTTAACAAAATTAAATTAGAACATTTTATTCCAGCAATTGAAAATGGGATGAAATTGGGCCGAAATAATTTAAAAAATATTAGGGAATGTATTGAATCTCCAACATTTAAAAATACCATCATTCCATTAGAATGTTGTTCTGAAGAATTAGATGTAGCATTGCGAGTTTATTTTAGTTTATATGGTTCTGAAGCGACAGAAGAATTTCAAAAATTAGCTGAAACAATTAGTCCAATGGCGTCTGAATTTGATAATGATATATATTTAGATAATGATATATTCGAGAAAGTGAAAACTGTATTTGAAAATATTGCTCAGTTGAATAAAGAAGATGCACGATTAACTGAAAAATACTATAAATCTTTTGTAAGAAATGGTGCATTGTTAAATGCAGAACAAAAAGAAAAAATGAGAGAAATTGATAAAAAATTATCAGTATTATCGCCTCGATTTTCAAAAAATGTATTAAATGCAACGAATGATTTTGAACTTTGGATTACTGATGGAAAAGAATTAGACGGATTACCAGAATCATCTCTTATTTCTGCAAAAGAAACTGCAGAATCAAAAGGAAAAGAAAAAGGTTGGGTATTTACTTTACAAATGCCAAGTTATTTTCCATTTATGAAATATGCAAAAAATAGATCCCTTCGTGAAAAAATGTTTATGGCCTCTACTTCAAAATGTACTTCTGGCGAGTTTAATAATTATGAAAACATTAAGAAAATCACACGATTAAAGTTTGAAAAAGCTCAATTATTAGGTTATAATACTTATGCAGATTATATTTTAGAAGATAGAATGGCTGAAAATGTTTCTACGGTAACAAAATTTATGGAAGATTTATTTGAGCCTTCAATGATTTCTGCAAAAGAAGATGTAAAAATGTTAACAGAATTTGCAAATAAATTAGATGGAATTAATGTCCTTAAACCATGGGATACAGCATATTATTCTGAAAAATTAAAGGAAGAACAATTTGGATTTGACGATGAATCATTAAGACCTTATTTTTCAGCTAATTCTGTATTAGATGGTGTCTTTAAAATAGCGGGTAAATTATATAATCTCCAATTTGAAAAAAATGATAATATCCAAGTATTTCATCCAGATGTTCAAGTATTTGAAGTTAAAGAAAATGAATCACATATCGGTTTATTATACATTGATTTATTTCCAAGAGAAACAAAGAAATCCGGTGCGTGGATGAATGAATTAAGATCTCAAGGATTGTCCTTCGGAGAGGTAGAAAGACCGCATGTCACATTGACTTGTAATTTATCAAAACCAACAGCAAATGCACCAGCACTTCTCACAATGAGAGAGGTAGAAACTGTATTTCATGAGTTTGGACATTGTCTGCACGGATTACTATCAGATTGTACTTATCAATCCATAGGAGGCACTTCTGTGAAATGGGATTTTGTTGAATTGCCATCTCAAATTATGGAAAATTGGGTAACTGAAAAAGAAGCCTTAGATATATTTGCATCTCACTATAAAACGGGTGAGAAAATTTCGAATGATATGATCGCTAAAGTAAAATCATCGAGTAAATTTTTAGCTGGAATGTTTTCAATTAGACAGCTTCAACTTGGTTATTTAGATATGGGATATCATTCTACAGATCCAAATAATATACCTGAACCATTTGTATTTGAAAAGGAAGTATTAAAGAAAACTCAATTATTAGAGCCAGTAGAAGGATCATCAATTAGTTGTAGTTTTTCACATATTTTTGCAGGTGGATATTCGGCGGGATATTACTCTTATAAATGGGCAGAAGTGTTAGAAGCCGATGCATTTGAGAAGTTTAAAGAAGATGGTATTTTCAATCAAGAAACCGCAAAATCATTTAGAGAAAATATTTTATCTAAAGGGAATTTAGAAAGTCCTAAAGTAATATATAAAAAGTTTAGGGGCAGTGAACCATCGACTCACGCTCTTTTAGAAAGAACGGGATTGCTTCAATTTGCAGGTGATACTGAAGGGTAACTTGAAAATATCCATATAAAAGCAAACGCTAATAGTAAGAAAAACCACATTAGATTCTTTGTATTAAATCGTTTATTTTTTTTAGACATTAAATTTATCTATAAATAAAATGAAATTCTAAATCCTAAACCAAGTCCATTTGCACTATTGAGTAATCCATCGTAAGATGATATATTTAGTAAAATATCTATTTTATCTGATTGAAATCCTGTTCCAATAGATTGTACAATTTGTTCATTATTCGTTTTTAAACCATAACTTAAATGAAACCAATTTGTCGGAAAAAAACCAGCTCGTAAATGAATATTTGGTTTAGATTGCTGGGATAAAAATTGAGATGAATATTTCTCAAAACCCCCTGTAAATACAAATTGAGGAATTGGTTGATATGTTGCTTTTAGAATAGTTTTTCTTGGAATATCAATTGTAATATCACTATTGATAATAACCGTGTCCATTCCTTCACTTAATAAACTTATAGAATCTGCAAATTCAATCATATTATTTACATTGATTCCATTTGAGTAAATTTCTTTTTTCGCATTTTTAAAAGTTAAGGACGCACCAATATTTTGGATTATTAATTCAAAATCTACACTTTGGCGAAAAAGTTTTTTTAAATTTACACCAAACCCAATATCGAACCCATTAGATAATTCACCTAATTGTGTTTCATCAATAGTATTTTCTTCTATTGAATTCCAAAATAATTCAGAACCTTCAACAGATAAATTTATATTAGTACTTACATTATCTAAATTATTGGTAAGATTAAAAGTATCAGCAATTGTCTTTGCGTAAATTAATCCCTTATAATAATTATAATTAATACCACCTCTTAATGTAGCAAATTTTGTTTTATATGTATGGCCTATCCCAATTGAATTTTTTAAGAAACTTACCATTTCTACATCCAATTTTTGATTATAATTTGACCCTAAATTTAAATTTGCAAACGGGATACTTAAAATTTCGCCTGAAAAATCACCATTTACTAATGTAACTAAATTGGACGAAAAACGAAATTTACTATATTCTACCCGCAATGGATTTATATTTATTTGTGATAATAATTGAATATTGCTCAGACTTGAATATACTTCATTTTGAGCGTTAATACTTAATTGTTCTCCTGTTGAAAAATGGTCAATTATCATTTGAGGTGAAATTGATTTATTTGTGAATTGAAGATTTATTGAAGGTAAATCAAATCTAAAATTATAAAACGGGGAATTGATTCCTAAGTTTGCAGGGTTATTGTCTGAATAAATTGAAGATCTGAAAAATCGATGGAATATTATATTACTTTTTTTCCAATAACTTTTCTTTGATCTATCTAATTTATTTTTATCCGATGTTTTCTTTTTTGGTTTCTCTTTATAAATAATTTGAATATTATTAATAGTTGAATTATTTGAACTTCCAAAAACAGGGGATAGTGTAGAAAAAGAAAAACATAAAATTATTAAGATTAATTTTGTCATTTTAGTTTCCTTCTAAATTTGTTAATGTTGAATCAACGAGAATAGATGCATTAGCAATAATATCCAATTTAAGTGAATCGGTAGAATAAATGATAAATGGAATTGGTGCACCATCCTCATCATAATTTCCCATAATTGTAATGATTGGCTTTATATAGGTTGTATTTTCAATCATGTTCATAAATAATTCATTATCTATTTCAGATATATTTTCAATTGTCTCACCACCTTTCATTGCAAGACTCGTCAAAAGTGTGTCTATTGGAATTGTATCTAAAGTATCAGAATACACATATGCAGAAATATCAAAATTGAGTCCAAAATTACTGGATATAATAGATGTGATTTCAGCATGTTGAACATTTTTTGCCATATCATCTAGTGGGTCTATTTTCTGCATATCTATATCTAATAAAATGGTATCTTCAATTATAAATGCTAAAGGAACTTTTACTGTAATATTTCCTGATAACTCGCTACTTTGTGTAATTAATCCAGATTCATTTCCACCACCAACTTCAGCATGGACAGTCGCTGAAATTTTATTAGGGAAAATATTTAATAGATTTTCAGTATTGGATAAATTAAAAATATTTTTATCTAAAAATGGATCTACAATTAAAATGGTATCATAGGATGCTGAATCTAAATAGGTTGGCTCAATTGTGTCATCTGTTTCAATTGTCGTTCGGTATGATTTTAAATTTAGCCCTATTTCCATTGGAACTTCAATGGAAGATTCAATCACTAATTCAAAATCAGATCTATAAAAATTAAACCCAGATAATTGCTCCGAAAACTCATCAATTGCACTCGGCAATTCAATAGGGAATTCAATAACTTGATCCATTGAAACGGGGCTAATTATTCCACTTACGGATTCAAATTTTAAATTTGTAATATCTACATTAACAGTAAGCCCACCATTAATTGCAATTTCCTGTAAGGATGTATCCATTGTAACGGTAGAGGTGTAATTTATCATTTGTGGTTCAATCCCATCAATTGATCCTTCCGGTAGCTGAATTAAATAGCCATTTAAATCAATTATATGATTTATTGTTGGACCACTAAGTTCAATTATACTTTCTAATGAATACCCATTTGGATCTAAAAATTCATCTATTGTGAATTTAATCTCTGCGTTTAATCCAAGGCCATTAATAATAGATAAACTCATTTGCCCTGAATCTATCACGGCACTATCTAAGCGTGTTTCTGATGCTAATTCAATTTGGCTTGAATTTTCGATTACTTCATTAAAATAACCTTCAATACTTGTAAATGTTAGTCCTGTGTTTTCATCGGGTCCATGAATTTTTAATTCTACATTAACTTGGTCTGTATGGTCAATATTGACAGAATCTGGAATTGTGGTAACGGTATAAAAATATTCTAAAGAATCACCAGCCAATGAAAGTGTATAGCCTGATAACGATTCAGCATTTGGATTTGTAATTGAAGGTGTATTTCCTAATGCTCCATCAATTTGAAAGCTGGTAGAATATTGCCCATTTTCGTTTGTTAATCCTGGAATTGAAATTTCCAATATTGAAGCAAGTGAAATTCCATTTTCAACAATTAGGTCAAGTAATCCAAATTCAATTTCAGCATTTACTAACTGTACCTGGCTTGATGATTGGGCTAAAGCAAATTTTCCAGATTTCGCCATTGTTTGTTCAGGAATATTTGCTGTGGCACTTAGTACTTCCATTTCGTTAACTGTAATTGAAATAAAAAAACCAGAATCTAAATCTGAAGATTGAATAAGGTAATCTTCGTCTTCTGTTCCCGAAGTATTTCCTGTTACTATAATTTTTATAGTTCCCGGCAAGGTTACGCCATTTAAGATCAAGGATTCAGTAGCGGATTCATTTGTGCTAATTTTGTTATTAAATATAACTTGTCCAAGTGATTGAATACCTAATGTATCCATTAACTCAATTGTAATTGGTTCGCCTAGTGTGATAAACATATTATTTGTAATTGTAATATCTATTGTTGAAGAATAAATTTCAACTTCACTAAAAGATGTAAATGAAAATAATTGCTCTGTAGGTGTAATTGATGAAGTTGGAATATTTATAGTATTATTACCACCGTTTTCATTTGCAAGCGCTAAATTTTCAGCTAATTCAATAGTCCCAGAATCCATAATATCTCTAAATGTAATTATAGGTGTATCTTGAGAAGGCATTTGCCCTAAACTTATTGTCCCAATTTCGGTTAGCAAGTTTGTTGTCACGGGATCTATTTCAACATCATCTATTGACTGTTCAAATTCTTGGTGAATATCATCAAATTCAAGTTGGTCACCAACCGTAATTGTTCCGATTGAATCGCTTATTTCAATCATATAAATTTGACCTCTACTTTTATCACAAAGAGTTGTGTCTGTACAATCATAAGCAATAAATGCATTCCCTGAAATTTTTTCAGATAGTCTTAAATTTTCTTCAAGAATATGAAAACTCATTTCTGTTTCCCAGGCAGGAAGTTGAATATTATCAATAGCATCGATAAATTCAGTACATCCCTGGAAAAGAAAAATAGTTATTATAAACCAGATTTTTTTCATCATTTTACTACCCTAATTATTTTATTTTTATAATCCTGTTTCAGCAACGGTTTTCTTTACAGCTTCAAGTGTATTCATTAATTGTGTTTTTTCATCAACCAATAATGGGAATTCTAATATTTTTTCGATTCCATTTGCACCAATCACAGTTGGAACTCCGATGAAATACCCATCAATCCCAAATTCACCCTCACATAACGCAGCACTTGGAATAATTCTTTTCTTGTCTTTTAAATAGGATTCAGCCATTTCAATTGCAGATGCAGCGGGGGCATAAAATGCAGACCCGTTTCCAAATAATTTCACAATTTCTCCACCTGCAAATCGAGTCCTTTCAATAATTGCATCTAATCGCTCTTTTGAAATTAAATCTTCAGCAGGAATTCCACCAATTGTAGCTAATCGTGTAATTGGAACCATCGTATCTCCATGACCACCTAAAACCATACATTGAATATCTTGGACTGAATATCCAGTTTCCATAGCAAGGAATGCTTTAAATCGAGCACTATCTAATGCACCTGCCATTCCAATAACTTTATTTTTACTAAAACCTGAAACTTTGTGAAATGCATATACAATTGCATCTAATGGATTTGAAACAACAATTACGAATGCATTTGGAGCATATTTTTTTACATTTTCTGCAACATCTGAAATTATCTTTAAATTGATACCAAGTAAATCATCTCTTGACATTCCCGGTTTTCTTGGAATACCAGCAGTTATTATTACTACATCTGAATCTTTAATATCTTCATAGTTTGATGTTCCTGTTAGTTTTGAATCATATCCATCATGTGGTCTTAATTGCATGATATCTAATGTTTTTCCTTTTACCATTCCTTCTGCTCTTGGAATATCAAATAGGATAACATCCCCTAATTCTTTTTGTGCTGCAATTAAAGCTAAATTTCCACCAATTTGCCCACCACCAATGAGTGTAATTTTATTTCGTGCCATTTTATTGTCCTTAATTTTAAAGATATATGAATAAATACTACTATATAAATTACAAAGAGCAACTCATTTAAGTCATTAACTGTTGTTTTTATTTTTTTCACTCTTTTTTAAAAAAATGTTACAGAAAATAATTAAAAATTTTTGAAATATTCAAAATAATTATGGCTTTATGTGATATTAATCAAAACTAAATAATCTGTTTGTAAATATTTATTGTATGGTAGTTGATATCTCAATAAATTAGAAATGTTAAAAAATGTAAAAGTATCTACAATTTGATAATTAATTACGACAGATTTTAGATTCTATTTAACAAACTACAAATTTCAGAACATAATTTTTATTTCTGCAATGCGGAGGAAAATTTTAATTTTTTATTTAATAATAATCTTTTTAGGAGGAAGATAGTTTATGTTTACAATTAATAAGGGGTTCAAATGGGTGTCAATTATAGCACTCACACTTTCTTGTATTTTTGCTAATGTTGAGTTGGTTATATCATATGATTTTGGTCAAGATGTAACAGGTTTTCAATTTGATGTTAATGGAGTAGAAATAGTAGAAAACAGTGCAACGGGTGGTGGTGCTGGAACATATTTAGATTTAGTACAAACGAATGCAACAACGGTAATTGGTATATCATTTAGTAACACACCAATCCCAGCAGGAGCAGGAGTACTAACAACATTAACAGTAATTGGGGATATTGCAAACGCAACAATTTCCAATGTAACCTTAACTGATATGAATGCTCAAGAAGTAGCATCTACAATAAATGGATTGACAATTAGCGCATCTTGTGTAGATGCAGGTTTAGATGATTGTGGTGTATGTTTTGGTGATGGTTCATCATGTGCAGATTGTGCTGGAGTTCCTAATGGTTCAGCTTTAATAGATGATTGTGGTGTGTGCGGTGGTGATGGTTTATCTTGTGCATCTCCTCCTTCTAATTTATTTTTCTCAGAACATGCTGAAGGGTCAAGTAGTAATAAATATTTTGAAGTATATAACGCATCTGATGCATCTGTTGATTTAGCTGATTATTCATTTGTGAATTGCAGTAATGCATGTACTGATTGGGTATATACAAATTCATTTGCTGATGGTGCAACTATTGCATCTGGAAGTGTTTATGTCGTATGCCATAGTAGTGCTGACGCGAATGGAATTATCCCTTTTTGTAATGAAACACGAACATTGTATCATAATGGAAATGATGCACAGGGATTAATTCATAATGCTTCAGGTACATTGTTGGATGTAGTAGGAGATATTGCTACATCAGGTACTTATTGGGATGTTGCAGGAGTGACTCAGGGTACCAAAGATCATACATTGGTGAGAAAGGCAACAGTATTATCTGGTAATACGGATTGGGTTGCTTCGGCTGGTACAAATACTGATGATTCTGAATGGGCAGTATTTGATCAAAATACATGGAATTATATAGGAAATCATCCTCATGATTTTTCTGCGGATGTACCTGGTTGTACCAATGCAAGTGCGTGTAATTTTAATGTAGATGCAACTATTGATGATAGTTCTTGTTTATTTAATGATTGTGCAGGTAATTGTGGTGGAACATCTACCGAAGATGCTTGTGGTGTTTGCGATGGTGATGGGACTTCATGTTCTGTTGCAAATTTATTTTTCTCTGAAGCCGCAGAAGGATCAAGTAATAATAAATATTTAGAAATTTATAATGCATCTGGAGAGGCTGTTTCTTTATCTGGATATGCATTCCCAAGTGTTTCCAATGCACCAACGGTAGCAGGTGAATATGAATATTGGAATAATTTTTCAGAAGGTGCTGTTATCGCTCCTGGTGATGTTTATGTTGTTTGTCATGGAAGTGCTGATGCATTAATATCTGCTGAGTGTGATCAAACACATAATTATTTAAGTAATGGTGATGATGGTTATTGTTTAGTTTTTGGTAATGAAGGTGGTTTTGAAGTATTAGATTGTGTTGGTGATTGGAATGGTGATCCAGGTAGTGGTTGGGCAGTTGCTGGAGTTTCAAATGCAACTCAAGATCATACTATTGTTAGAAAATCTACTGTTTTAAATGGAACTACTGATTGGGTAGCTTCAGCAGGAACAAATTCAGATGATTCTGAATGGGTTGTTTTTGATCAAAATACATGGGATTATTTAGGTAGTCATCCACATGAATTTGCACCCCCAACAGTAGATTTAGTTATATCTTATGATTTCGGTCAAGATATCACTGGTTTCCAGTTTGATGTAGCAGGTGTAGAAGTGGTT
>JACKQG010005607.1_pt1 | contig 13704 bp, 11 predicted proteins | sample 8237621 | NCBI WGS metagenome assembly JACKQG01 (sample SAMN15677084, study PRJNA649215) | marine metagenome | biome: marine; feature: Black Sea; material: saline water; isolation source: suspended particulate matter (SPM) from the Black Sea western gyre | collected 2013-06-09/2013-06-10 | depth...
CCTATTCCATCTTCCAGTTCCAAAAAGACCACAATGATACCCAGATCCTGTCCGCGCAGAAGCTTATGGAGGAAAATTTCGATCAGAGCTATCCATATGAGGAGTTGGCACGCAGATTCGGGATGAGCCGTAGGACATTCGAGCGCCGGTTCAAATCCGCGACCGGAGACAGTCCCCTGGTTTATCTGCATCGGGTCCGGGTTGAGGCGGCCAAAAACATGATTGAGACACAGAACCTTTCATTCGATGAAATCGCCTTCCGTGTCGGTTATGAAGACACGAGCGCTTTTCGGAAAATATTCCTCAAACAAACGGGCCTTCGTCCAACAGAATACAAGAGGCGATTTCAGAGAATATAATCCCTCGAATGTGGTGCAAGGTTCCCGGCGCATCCAATCGTGCTTGTCGCGGCATAAGATTCTCATTGTCCTTATCCTGTTAAACACTACATCACACAGAGTTAGTCCAATTTGTCAATAACGTTCCACTATCCCACACAGTCAAGCAAAGACCCCTTAGACTCTTTTTTGCCCGGGCTTCCATGGCGATGGTTCTTACTCGTTCCACGACCGTCTCGAGTGGGCTGTAGGGGTGAAAGACCTCCTTCACCCCTGCCTCCTTGATGAGAATTTCATCTTTCTTGGGAATTATTCCGCCGACCACCACCGGGATATCCTGTATGCCCTTCTCCTTCATCTTCTCAAAGAGTATGGGTATTATGATCTTGGGCGCAGCATCCATGATACGGTAGCCGATTATATCCACATCCTCCTGGATTGCCGTTTCAACAAGATCCTTGGGTGTCTGGATCCCGCCCAAAACCACTTCCGTTCCGGCATTTCTGAGAGCACTGGCCAGCACCCAGTACCCTCTTTGGTGATACCAATCATCCCTGCTCAACAAAAACCTTATCCTTTGTTCCATGGGTATCTCCTTCTTTAAGCAAGCACATGAGGCGGGCTGCACACGTAGGGCCCCTCACCAGGCTGTTTGTACACCTCTGCCTTGACCTCTGCAAATTCCCCCCGGGTCATTCCGCATTTTACTGCTTCCATGAGAGGCGGTATCATGTTTTTCTCGGCCTCCAGCGCTTTAACAAGCTCTGTCCTGGCCACAAGCAGTTTGTCATTGTCACGTTCCTGCCGGACCTTGTTGAGCCTTGCTATTTGTTTTTCAGCTACAGAGTCTGAGTACTCAAACAGGGCATCAAAGTCGGCATGGTCCTGGAGGGCATTCAGCGCCCTCATCTGGATATCATCTTCCTCAACAAGGGTGTTGACCCCTACCAGCTTCCTGGTGCCATTATCGAACTCCTCCTGGTTCTTGAGGGCTGCGCTCCTTATCTCGTTGCACATCCACTCCCACGCCTTGAAGCCCCCACCCTTGGATTGAACCTGATCAATAATCTTTACTGCTTCCTCCTCCAGCCTTGCGGTAAGCCACTCGACGTAATATGAACCGCCTAACGGGTCTACTACCTTGGTTATGCCTGTTTCCAGTTCAATTATCTGCTGGGTCCTGACGGACAGTGAGGCGGAAAATTCAGTGGGTATGGCGAAGGCTTCGTCAAACGAGTTGACGTGGAGAGACTGGACACCGCCCATGACCCCGGCCAGGGCATAAATGGTGCTCCTTACGAGATTGTTGAAAGGTTGCTGCATGGTAAGGGTGGGGGCATAAGTCTGGCAGTGCATCCTGCACATGAGGGAGTTCGGATTTTTTGCGCCATAGCGTTCACGAAAGATTCTGGCCCAGACCTTGCGCATGGCTCGGAACTTGGCTGCCTCCTCAAAGAAATCAGGGCCTGAATTGACAAACCAGGTTATTCGATGAAGAAAGTCATCAATATTGAAGCCCCTCTCTATCATGGCATCGCACCCGGCCATGGCAATCGCCACCCCGAAGGCTATCTCCTGTGCAGCAGTACACCCTCCCTCCCTTACATTGCGCATATCAAGATAGCCGGCATTGAAAAAAGGTACGTTCCTGGCACAGTATTCCATTATGTCCAGGCATTCAATCCCCGGTCTCATCCAATTAGACATACTCCCCCTGAGTTCCTTGAAATCAATTCCCCGCTTTTCCGCAATAGCGAGATAACAGGCAAGCGCAAATGCATTGGTCGTTATCATGTGCACCGGGTATTTCAGCATATCAATGCCGTCAAAAAGGGTTTCATAATCGTAGAGTGTATCAATCGCAACGCCACCTTTACCAACCAATCCCCTTACTCTTTCGTCGTCACTGTCCGCACGATGACCAGACCCGTCATCCGGAACCACTGACAGGGCGTTGGCGCCCTGGGAAAGCAGGAACTTCCATCTCTCATTTGTCTCTTCAGCCGTACCTAACCCCGTGACCTGCCTGATATGGAGACCGCGGGTGAGATAGCCCGCAGGGAACACTCCTCGCGTGTAAGGATATTGTCCGGGAAAAGAGATATCCTTGACAAAGTCGATGTCAGCAACATCGCCGGGGGAATAAAGGGGCTTAACAGCCAGGCCCGAAGAGGTAACACGTTTCCTGTCGGTCTCCGGGATCTTACTCAAAACCCGTCGCAAATCTTCTTCATACCTGTCCCAGATCCCCTTCAACTCCTTCATAACTTCCTGTTTGAACATGACAGAAGCCCTCCTCACTATATCCTAAGATCCCGCTCGCGGAGAAATCAAAGCCGCCACGAGCGAAGCTTTCCCGCGGTACCGCGAGACCATCGAATTCTTGACAACCTTCTACAGGGTTCACCACCGATAGGTCGACAAACACCCTGTTCCAACGCTCCTATCGAGGCGGTTGCATAAGTTATTCATCATAGTCAACTACGTCCCCCACGTCAAAGACTTTACCCCTATACTCGTTTTAAAATCTTGACATATGCATATATTGTATGTATTTTAAGACAATGAAGATCATATGGGACCCCGACAAGGCCAAAAGTAACTTTCGAAAGCACAGAATTCATTTCTCCGATGCCGAGAGCGTTCTATATGATCCTATGGCTTTGACATTAGAAGACCACGATGTCAAAGGAGAAAAAAGGTTCGTGACTGTCGGGACAGATTCAATGGGACGCATTGTTGTCGCAGTTTATACGTATCGAGGGGATAACATTCGACTAATTTCCGCGCGAAAAGCAACCCCTTCAGAAAGGAAATACTATGAAGAAGGAATATGATTTTAAGTTCGGCAAACGAGGAGAGGTTGTTTCTCAAAAAGGCAAAACCCGTATAACGATTTACCTGGACACTGATATAATTGAAGAATTTCGCAAGAGAGCGGATGTGGCCGGATACGGATATCAAACGATGATAAATGAAGCCTTGAGGCAACACCTTGAAAAAACCGACAAACCCCTGAATGAGGCGGCGATTCGACAGGTAATCCGTGAGGAATTAGATAGGGCCTCCGTTTATTAGGATTTCCCCATATTTCGATTCCGGTATTCCCTATCCATAGCCCCTATCCCGGTCGGTCCAAGCTAATCGGTTGATATTCAAAGATAATCATCTCAATAGCAGGTGTCTTCAAGCCTTAACCCTCCATTTTCCTAACCCAAAATGCCCTTCTAAGGGACCCCTGAACATCCAACTCAACGACTGACTTTTTTTAGAAGGCCCATTTTCAAGCCAAAAATAGCGGTTTAAGCCCTAAAACAGGACGATTTTCGCACAGTTACTTCAGCATTTCAACGAGTTGCCTTGACCCAGGCCCAAACAGGCCCAACAATCGTGGGAAGGTATGGGTCCAAATGTCACCCCCTGTGATCGCAGCACGCTTGACACATGCTCCGAAATACCCTATTTTTCCACGACCAACAGCGGGTCCATGATTACTCGCTGGGAGAACAAATGCCAAAAGGAGGAAAGGACATTGCCGCTGAATAACTTTCAGAGTGAAAAACTCTCAAGACTATCAAAAGACGAATTGCTCGATTTTATTGATATGTTCCAGAAGAACTGGTGGAATCTCCAAAACAACTACATACTCTATATTAACAATGAGTATGGAGAGGAAGCGGCGGTGAAGGCCGATGCCCACTGCTTCCCAGCCAATGCAAGGGTTCAGATGTATCGTTTGAGAAAGATGTTCGGTTTGAAGGACGACCTCAAGTCGCTCAGGGATGCAATGATCTTGTCGACCATCTGGGCCAACGCGGACTATGAAATCGAAGACTTAGATGACAATAGATTCAGGATCAAGGTGACCAATTGTCACCAGCAGGTGAGAAGGGTTGAGGACGGAATCGGTGAGTTAGCCTGTAAACCCGCTGGGTTGGCCATTTGCGAGGCAGCGGCGGAAGTGATCAATGAAAAGGCACATGTGGAATGCCTTGTCTGTCCGCCGGATGATCACCCCAAGGATGTCTGGTGCGAATGGGAGTTTGAGATACCCCTCACATGACCGGACCTATTTGACACGGGACGAATTCATTGTCCCCAAGGCCCAATTGTGAATACATCCCATTGAACACAGCATGGAACCGACGATTTTCTGGGGTCTGTTAAACAGACCAGGGGCCGTGCTTTAAGCATTTTGCCTAAGGCACACCAGCCTTGATCCCGATGGATGACCCCTATACATTGTCAAGAGACCTGATCCCTCACCGGATGCAGAGGTTTGACAGACCAGAGAGCATTGACGGGGTCGAGGCAGAAAGGATCGGTTTCATAAACAGGGCCGTTGAACCGGAAGCCCTGGAGGCGGAGGTCAAAAAGTGGGCCGAGGAGTTGATGGGCCTTCCTCCCCTCGCCGTGGGTCTCGGAAAGCGCATGGTGGATAAGGCCCTGGATATGGATATCCTGACCTCGCTTGACGTGAACGCCCAGGTCCAAAGCATGCTTATCAAGACAGAGGACTTTACCGAGGCCATGCGGGCAAGGGTGGAGAAGCGCAGGCCCCAATTCAAAGGGAAATAGGTGATAAGGTGATAAGAACTCGCATTTTCTCGAGCATAATTTGCCTGTCCCCTTTCTTTCTTATGAAAATCCTTCTTCTTTCTATTCCACGCCCCATAATGTGATGCAATACACAGGCGGCATCTAATCTTGCTAATCTCGGCATATGCATAGAGTTTCATGGCCTGAGTCAATTGCCAAGCACTTTCTGCACCGACGTCCCCCAGAATTTTCGTTGTATCCCGGCATAAGATCATATAATTATAATGCTCCAATTGAATTTATACGAGGTTGCTGGCCAATGCTAAAAAAAGGTTTGGTGCAGGTTTACACAAGCGAATCCGATCAAATGAACTTTGCCCCCGTGGGTCTGAGCCTGAGGGCGGTCGGCCAGGGCTTTCGGGTATATATGGCCTGTTTCACCCCTCACGAATTGATGGAAGGGGCGAGGTTGACCTCCGAGCTTCTCAATCCCGACTTGACCATAGAACACCTCGCCGTCCAACGGTATAAGAACAATGAAAAAAAGGTCAACCCTGAGCTCATCATTGAAGCCTTCGAAAGGGCCAAGGGTGCCGTATTTAACGGACGCTTTGATATCGTGATTATGAACGGAATCAATCAGGTGGTGACCAGGGGGATCATCCCCCGTGATGAAATACTCAGAGTCATGAAAGAGAAACCCGAAAACATTGAGTTGATCCTTTCAGGCCCAGGAGCGGATGAAGAAGTCATAGAAATGGCCGACCTCGTCACTGAGATGGTCGTTCATAAATCCGAGTATATGTTTCCCATAGGGACCTGTCCCGACGATCGCGGGGCCATTGAAGTCATTACAGGGGCCGGAAAGGGAAAAACGACCTATTGCCTTGGAAAAGGGATGCTCACATCAGGCATTGGAATCCCGGCCCTTATCTATCAATTTGTAAAATCTCCCAAACAATACGGGGAAGTCAAGGCCATACAGAGATTACCCAATCTCGATATTAAAACCATGGGAAGAGGATTTCTGATTGACCACAGCCCGTATCTTTTCGAAAAACACAGGAAGGCCGCCCAGCAAGCCTGGCGCCTCTGGCTGAAGCATATCTTTTCACGGGACTATGGACTTCTGGTGATGGATGAAATAAACATCGCCACCTACCACGGCCTTATAAGCAGCGACAGGGTTATTGAAATGCTTCTCCTCAAGCCCCACAATTTTCATCTGATTTTAAGCGGTCGTAACGCACACCCGGAAGTGCAGAGGATTGCCTCAAGCGTGATTGAGATGAAGGAGGTCAAGCATCCTTACATGAAGGGGATTAAGGCGAGGAAGGGGATTGAATTCTGATGCTTTCGTATAAAACCGGTGAGGTGAGGTGATAAAAAGACCCTTTTTTGAGGCCAAACTAAGTGTGATGGGGGACGTCTTTCACTAATTAAATAAGATTCTTTCTGCCTGGAATTATTTAACTACTTAAGGATGTCCCTTTTCCAACACGATCAGCCCTGCAATTCTTGGCATTTTGGTCCTCCTTCAAATTACGTGACTTACATCCCAATTAAAACACCACTAACAAAAAGGTCTGTCAACCATTATTTGCCTGTCACCTTTACTCCCTATGCTCAATTCACTGTGCCAACTTATTATCTTATGTCCCCTATTTCACTACGGTTCAAGTCAACCTTAAATCTTTTTCCAGATGGCCCATCACATAACCGTCTAATGTCCATGATTTGCCTGGCACCTTTGCTGTTGCTCTGATTTTTATCCCTTTGAATTTACCACAATCTTTCGGCACCCACCTTTTTCTTGACAGGAGCATTATAGGATGTCCCATATATCCACGTTACCATTCTTAGAATCTTAAGGGCGTTATATAATGAAAAATCACGAGGTTATATTTCCCATTGTAGTATAGAAAAAAATTATTTAATAGCTATGCAAAAGCGAAACCTCCTGTCCCGGTATCCATTGCCAACAGCTTTTTTTGTAGGTCTTCTCGTAGAATCCTTATTATGTCCATGTATTTTTAATCCCTAATCGCGGCGCTGACCCGCGAGCACGTTGGATGGTAGCAGGCAAGCCTGCGACGGGACAAGGCGCTTGACGAAGTCAGCGCCGTGAACATGCAGTTCAGCCGTTTTTATCGGCTGAAACTGTTTGTTGGCTTTCTAAGCTTGGATGCTGAGATTCTCTTAATTTGCTAAGCTTCTATCAATATTATTTCAATTAAATTTTAAAAGAGCGTCCCGCTGCCCGTATTACCACCGGTTGGCTCATTCCAATCCGCCCGCTATCTGCAGCATACTATAGCCGAGCTCTCTGACGGCCCAATAACAAAATAAACCCCATGCTTCCGCTTTTGACTTTTCCCGTTGCTTTATTTATTTACTTAGCCCCGTCCCCTTTCACCCCACGATTCCTGCAGGCCACGGGCTTGCATTCCCCCCTTTGCAGGGCGGCGATGAGGTCTTTTTCGCTGTTGATTTCACCTTTGAAACGCGTGGCGTAGATCCCTACCTCGGACACCTCGTGAGCGTCGCTACCGCCCGTCGTGGGCAGTCCCAGGCCTGAGGCCACATCGGCGGCAAACCGGTTCTCGTCTTCCGTCACCTTGCTGTTCAGGACCTCCACGGCATCCACGTGCTTGAACAGCGCACGTTCCATGGCTTTTTCCGGGGTCAGACCCAGCTGCCCGATGTTGAACGTGAGAAACCCCCGGAAGGGGTGGGCCACGATCATAAACCCGCCGGCGTCCCGGACGTCCTTTCCCAGGTCTTCCAGCTTGATGATTCCCTTGATGTCCTTTTCCAGGCCAAAGACCACCACGTCCCCCTGGTCCGTGGTGATCTCGTTCCCCCTGAGGACGACAAAGTCGTGCCTCTTTCTCAGCCGGTCCACCGCTTCCGGATCCCAGACATAGTTGTGATCCGTCAGGCAGATGCCGTCCAGACCGATGCGCTTGGCTTCCTCGATGAGTTGGTCCACCGGCGCTGAGCTGCAGGGGGAGGCGGGCGCGGTGTGGACATGCAGATCGATGACCGTACCTCCCGATATCTCCCTTTTGGGCATGGAGAAATCGGGCTGCGGCTTTTCAGTGCCGCCCTCTTCGGCGGATTCCGCTGTCGCGGTTTCATGGGGAGGCGTTTTACCGCGGTCCCCGTTCAGGAAGGCTTCAAAGGTGAGGCCCTTGTCAAGCGCTTTCACTTCTTCCCAGCGAATGACGCGCGCCGCCTCCCTCGCGCTGTGGCTGCACTCCAGCAGGAGGTTGGCAAAATGGCGGCAGGCCTTGCGACCGACGATCTTGTGGACCTTCTGGGAAAACCCCTCCTCTTCGACGCGAAAGCCGACGGCCTCTTTGAGAAATCCCGTGGCCCTCGGGCATTCGGGCGTGGTCCATCGGTTCCACCATCCTTTGATGGCCAGAATCTCCAACCCGGGCAGGCCGAAGGTGACGTCCATCTGGATGCTGTAGATGTCGTCGTCCAGCATTCCGTGGGCCACCAGGGTGCCGTCGTCCGCTTTTTCAACGCCTATGATTTTGTTTCGTTCGAATCTCAGCATATGGGGTTGCTCCTTGTCGATTCCAGTTCAGGAAGAAGCGCCTCTGCCTCGAGTAGGATCAAGGCGCAAGGTGTTTCTTGAGCTTTAGAGGTATCGCACCCATCCCTAAATCGAAAATCGCAGATCGAAAATTGCTTTACTCCAAGGGGGTGATGCCCTCCACCATCGAACTGCCGGGCGCGAAGGCAGCGCACCGGTTGTAAAGCCGGACGTTTTTCTTCACCATATCTTGGTAAAACCTCTTCGCCTCCTCGATTTCTTTGGGCCTGGGCGTGGTTACGAGCGTTTCCTTGGTAAATGCGAGGATCACGCCGTGACAGCACTCCTCCACCATGAAGCCCAGCTGCCCGCAGTCCGTCTCTTCCCTCACAAGACCCTTGATGATCTTGAGCATGCCGGCGCCGATGCGAACGCCGATGACCTTTTCGAGGGCGTCGGCGGCATTGCGGCATTCCTCCTGATAGGTCCGGCGTACGTGCCCGCTCACGCCGGTAATCTCCAGGTCCGGGAGGCGCACGGTAATCTCGACCCGGGCATCGGTCAAGGTGTCCTGCAGCCGGCACGTGGATTTCAATGTGGTCTCGTCCAGCTGTTCCACGCTGGTACATCGGTTGCGGGAATAGTGTAAAAGGTCGGCCATAAATGATCCCTCCAATTTCGGGTTTTGATATAGGTCTGGATGAGTTCATCACGAAGAACACGAAGTGCACGAAGAAAAGAATGCCGTGTCGTTCCCGCAAAAGGGCCATTTCTCCATGACCGTTCTCACAGCTCATATTTCTTCTCGAACAGGGGCGTCTTCCGGGTCTCCTTTGGCAGTCCTTCCGGACCGACGAACTCGATGTCGGGTCTGATCTTGATGTTGTTGTGCAGGGCATCGCTGATCCGGGCTGCGAGGCCGGGCAGGTCCGCCTTGCCGATGCCCTTTCCGTGCTCGATCTTCAGCTTGAGGGGGGGGACGACCCTCGGCGGGGGGGACTCCAGCACGATCCGCATCTCCCCGGTGACGTCCGGGGCAAACCCGGCCACAATGTCTTTTATGGCCGCGGGATACACGTTGACGCCCTTGATGATCAGCATGTCGTCTGCCCGGCCGATCAGCCTGGCCCGTTTTCCCTTGAACCCGCAGCCGGGGCATTCTTTTGTGGTAATCTCTACGATGTCGCCATAGGCGTACTTGACCGCCGGGCAGGCCTCCCGCTGCAGATTCGTGTGCACCATTTCCCCAATGGCGCCGTCTGCATCCGACTCGACGGGTTCTTTGGTGACGGGGTCCACCAGGTCGTCGTAGCTGGTGCACAGGTCCGGCGCGATGGCATGCAGCCCGTGGTACTCGTCCGAATCGCACGAAATTCCGGGGGCGTTGCCGCATGGGGCCCAGTAGTCGTAGGCCCTGCACCCGTATGCGGACTCGATTTTTTTCTTGATTCCGGGGATTGCGATCCCGATTTCTCCCGTTGTGAGTACGCCCTTCAAACGGAAGTCTCCGACCTCTTTGCCGATATGTTTGGGCGCCTTGACGATCAGGTATTCGGCCAGGGACGGCGTGCACGCGATGTAGGTGGGGCGCGTCAGCGTCAGGAATTTGAGGAATAGGTCGGTCCCGGCACGGGCGTCGATGTCGATGGGCAGAGCGCCCAGGTGCCGCAAACCCCAGAGGGTCATGGTGGTGGCGTAGATGCCCAGCGCAAAGAAAAAGGCCACCCTGTCCCCTTTGCCGATGCCGGCAAGGGCCATCCGATTGGCGATCTGGGGGGCAAGAAATTCCATGTCCTTTTTGGTAAAGGTGTAGCTGAACGTGGGCATCCCCGTGGTGCCCGAAGTGGTCCCGGTGAGGTAGAGATTCTCGACCGGGGCGCATAGATGCAGGCCGAAGGGGTGGCCGTATTTTTCGAGCGATGCCTCGGCGCTCTTTCGCTCGTCGTCCTTAACCATGAACACGGGAAGCTTTCGCAGGTCCTCCATGGTCCGGATGTCTTCCGGCCGGGCCCCGGCATCGTCAAATTTTTGACGGTAGAATTCCGAATTGTCGTAGCAGTATTTCAGCTGCGCCGGCAGTTTCGATTCCTGGTATTTGCGGATTTCCTCCCGGGACATCCGGTTCAGCTCCGGAACCATGTAGAATCGCTTGGTCATCTGGCACCCTCCGATTTTTCGCGTCCAAGAAAAATGTGCGCTTTTTCACAAGATCGCATAAACAAAAAGATCACGCCTTCCGTCTCCGAGGTGGGGACGGGACGGGCGGGAACCCGAATCGTATCGTTATCCATCCTGTCAGACATTTCACCCTTAGCCCCGTCCCCTTTCACCCCCAGGCATTGATCTTCTCAACGTGCAGATTGGCGATGAAGTTACTCATGTTAATCATATTACGACGCTCGCGATAACCGGCGCGCAGCCCGGGAGCTTTAGGTCACACGTCGCCACGTTCCCCGCGCGTCCGGTTCATTGCGTTGATGTTAGCCATGCTTGTCGATTGATCAGCGTCTCGACCTTCCTGCCTTGCCCTTCATCATGATATCGTCCAGCCAGTCAAGAATCCGCGCATTCGATATAAGAAGGGCTCCCATCTGACAGTGTTCTTCCGCCCCTTCCTCCTTCGTAAACATGATGAAGTGTTTTTGGGACTTGAGGGCATCATAAAGCTTCGTGGCTTGACCCGGCATATCCTTGTCTTTTTCAGAATCGACGATAAGCATGGGGCAGGTGATCTTCTCTGCCACGTCCTTCATGGTATAAGGTCTCGTCATCTTGAGCCATTCACTTGGGGATTGGGCATGGAAGGTAAACATGCCATTCGCCATGGCCCACCGGAACGAGGGGTCCGCTTTCATCTTGTCATATAGCGCCTTGTCGATCTCTTCGGCGCCCTTTGGGGTATCAAGGTCCTTCTCTTCTTCCGGTGTCAGGCGGGCCGTCATGTGAAAATCATAGACGCCTCCATTGGCGATGCACGCCTTAACTCTCTTTTCAAAAGCGACGGCCCGGGGAGCGAGATAGCCACCGAAGCTGATACCCATCAGGGCAATCTTCTTCGGATCAACCTCTTTTCGGGTGAGGGCATAATCGACCACAGGCGTCACCACGGTTTCCCAATCAGGCCGGAAGGGCAGTCCCTGTTCCCTGATTACTCGGCCCTGGCCAGGCCCCTCAAAAAGGAGAACATTGTACCCCCGTTTGACAGCAAAGTGGGCAGCACCAAAATAGATTTCTTCCGCCGTACCGTCAAAACCCGAGTGGACAATCAACAGGGGTCTTTTCGGACCTGATTTGTCGACGAGGCAGAGGTATCCAGGCAAAGTAGTGCCTTCAAAGGGTATTTCAATGGGTATTATGGGGTGCTCGGCCATTTTTGCCGCTTTTACGAAGCTCTCACGGCTTTTCCTCGAGACAGTCACAATTCTTGGATCTTTCGGATTGGTATGGAGGAAAAATTCGGCTGTTCTGAAATAGTTCGAAGCTTTGAAGAACTCCTGCCTCGCACTGATTCTTCGCCCCCGCGCGAGGAAGTCGTCACCCGCTTTCTCGCGCTGTACTGCAGTCTTCATCCATTCCCGGTACCAGCTCTCATCGTCCCCTTCCTTAATGCGGTATGCCGTGTTGAGGACTTCGCCCACATCCGCGCCCCCGTCCACGGCATAGGTCAGCGCGCGGAGTGTCTGGAATGAATACTGAGTGTCCTTAAAGACAAGCTCCATCGAAAATGAATTGCCCGCCATGAGTTGATATATTGCAAGTACCCATACTGAAATAGTGATAAACCTCGCAACTCTCTTCATAAAACCCTCTTTATCCGTAGGCATTCATTTGGTATGGTCGGCTAACACGCAGTTCAGCCGTTTTTATCGGCTGAAACTGCTTGTTGGCTTTTTAGGCTTGGATGCTGAGACTCCCTTAAGTTGCTAAGCTTCTATCTGTATTATTTCAATTGAATTTTAAAAGAGCGTCCCGCTGCCCGTACCAGGAGATAGCGTAAATGCCGCGGTTGTGTAGCGAAAGTTTACCCTGTTGAATTTCCCAGAGGGAACCCTATTAAACAGGGTGAACGTTCTTATCCGGGGAGATCTGTCTCACATGCTGTGATTCTCTCACATGGTAGCTCCCAGCTCGGACCAGACCGGGGAACCAAGGTCCAAACATCATCGGAGGCTGTCGCCAGAGTAAGAGAAAAGCAATTTAATGACAACTGGATGTCCCGTATACCATGCTTTCGAGCTGAACAGGCAGTTTCTTACTTTTTTACCAGCGTCCCCCTTCATGAATGGGTACGAGCCAAGAAAAAAGAGTAATTTCTTTGACGGTGAGGTGTTTTTTCTCTTGACTCGCCCTTTAATGGATGACCCCTATCCGTCCCATTATTCGGACCTTTTAAATACCTTATGTCTCATGTCTTCGTCGGCAAAGAATGCTGGTCTAGATCCTTTCCCTCCGAAAATCCTATAGAGGTATTTTGAAAAAATGCGACCATCACTATATATCTCGGCAGAATATCGATAAGGTAGACTGGCTACTATCGGTGCCCGAACAGTTGTAATGGCTACAAAATAGGTGTCCATTTCTGGGTTGTACGACACGGCCCGATAAGATTTTCTTTTTTCGATCTTGATATTTGCGACAAACTTTGCGCCGTGGGTATCCTCTAACTGCACATCATGGCTGATATCCTCCAATGCCACGAACATTATCATTTCACTACCCAAATTCTTATACCCACGGGTTGCGCAGCCCAAACAAAAAACAAGAAACAGGCTCACCAGAATCAAAGTCGGTACAAAGGCTTTCTTTTTCATAATTCCCCCCTTATACACATCATCTATTGTATAATCTTATGCTCAGTGGTGACCGCCCCCTTGACCATTACCAATCGTCATTGATTTTATTGTTGAGGTTGATGATCAAGAGGTAACCCATATGGAATGTCTATGGCACCTTCTCCGATCTTGCTCAGGCCTGGAGTTCGGCTACTTTTTTGCTCAGTTCACTTATGGTCTTTTGCTGCTCCTGTACGACCATGGTTAAGCCGCAACAACGTCCATGGGACTCATCCCTTTCCTATCCTTGGTAACCACAATGAATGTAAAGGGGTCTACTCTTGACCCTTATTAACTCTTTTTGAATATATTCATAATTTCGGCCCAGTAATATACTTGGGGACGTCCATAAAAAAGTGAATAAATCTGGCTAAATGTTAGTTGCTTAGTTTCTTAGTCGCGGTAGGAATGCCGGTTACCCGGCACCCCCCGCACAGATCCGGACTTG
>JACKQG010005608.1_pt1 | contig 13704 bp, 11 predicted proteins | sample 8237621 | NCBI WGS metagenome assembly JACKQG01 (sample SAMN15677084, study PRJNA649215) | marine metagenome | biome: marine; feature: Black Sea; material: saline water; isolation source: suspended particulate matter (SPM) from the Black Sea western gyre | collected 2013-06-09/2013-06-10 | depth...
GGATTCACTCCCGACAACCGTCGGCTGATCCGCCAGTCCTCCGGCTATGACCTCAAATCCGGCAGCATGTCGCTGTGGGACCTGCGGTCTCAGAAAGCAATCTGGGGACGCGATTGCCGGCCTGGCAGGACGTCAGCCATCACGGGGGACGCCGCTTTTGTTGCCTACGTCAGCATCGAGGACATGCAAATGGAAACGGTGACCGAGGGTCAGCACCAGCGGAACCGTCCGCGTCTGACGATGGCCGTTACCGTCGTGGACATGGCTGCCGGAGACGTGGCGATGAAGATCCCTCGCACGGCCGAAGATCCTTCGGTGATATGCCTGGCGTTTTCGGCCGATGGGCAACTGCTTGCCATGGGGGACTCGCAAGGCGATGTAACCATTTGGGAACTTGCCGAAGGCCGGCCGGTGCACATTTACGACGGCCACGAGAGTCCGGTTAGCTATGTGGAGTTGCGCCAATCGGACCGGAGACTTGTCAGCGCCGAAGAGGGTGGGACGATCCTCTATTGGGACACCGCGCCCTGTGCCGATGGATTGGAACGCCCCGACTTGACCAATGCAGATCTGGCGAGGCTGTGGGCCGCGTTGGCGGATCCAGATACGCCCAAGGCGTTCAAGGCAACGCTCGCACTGTCTCGCGGTGGTGACAGCGTCGTCGCCTATATCCGCGAGCAACTCGGGGAGCCAAAGCCCCACAAATCCAATGTGGCCGCGCTGATCAAGCAGCTCGATAGCGACCGCTACGCGGAGCGAGCAGCGGCATCGAGGAAGCTCGCCGAGCTGGGGCCGGAGGCGATCAGGGCGATGCGGGCCGCGCTAAAGACAGCGGAATCCGCCGAAATCCGCCAGCGGCTGCGGACGCTGCTGGCGCGTCTTGCCGTCCCAACAAGACAGCAGTCCGATCTGCTGAGGCGGCGTCGCGCCGAGGCGGTTCTACGGCGCATTGGTACGGCCGAGGCCATCGAGCTTCTTGGGAAACTGGATACTGACGACGAAACCAGTGTCCCGCCGCCGGAGCAGCCGGAGGGGAACAGGCTCCAATGACGCGCTAGTTTTAGAGTGTTTCGGTCTCGCCCGGCGCGGCGATCTGGTAGAAGCCGTCTTCGTCGGGTTTGAGCGGTGGTTCGTCCGCGAATGACCGAAGATTATCGATGTTGGCCAACGCAATCTCCGATCCGATGGCCTCGTCCCAATTGACCATCTTACCGGAATAGGTTGCCAAGCGTCCCAGGATGGCGGTCATGCTGCTGGTGGCGCCGTAGTCGCCTTCGTTGTAGATATCGCCGCGACGCAAAGTTGCGAATAGATCGTAGTGCTCCTCTTGATGACCGCCGCCACCACCGGGCCCGTATTTCCAGACCAATTGGCCGCTGGCATCGTAGATCTTGGCGCCGCTGATGTCCGCTCGGCCCTGCGTGCCCTGAACGTGTTCGGAGACGTTGTTCCAGCAACCACGGATGTGACGGCACTGGCTGTACATCCTGGTGCCGCTCGCGTAGGTGTATTCGCAGAAGTGGTGGTCGTAGATCTGGCCGTGTTCCTTGCCCGTTCGCACTTGGCGGCCGCCCATGCCATTGCACTCGACCGGCGGCCCGCCCATCAGCCAGTTGCTCACATCCAGGTTGTGAATGTGCTGTTCGACGATGTGATCGCCGCATAGCCAGTTGAAGTAGTACCAGTTCCGCATCTGGTACTCCAACTCGCTCTGTCCCTTCCTTCGCGGGTGTACCGGGACTCCGGCACCGTTCCAGAAGACGCGCGTGCAGACAATATCGCCGATCGCGCCGTCCTGCAGGCGAGCAATCGTTTCTCGGTACTTTGTCTCGTGGCGCCGCTGCAACCCGACGGCCACCATCAGCCCTTTGTTCTTGGCAGTTTCGTTCGCAGCCAGCAGGCGTCGCACGCCGGGTGCGTCTGTCGCGCACGGCTTTTCCATGAATACGTGCTTCCCGGCGTACACGGCGGCTTCGAAGTGCAGCGGACGAAAACCGGGAGGCGTCGCGAGAATAACCAGATCGATGTCGCAGTCGAGGACCTTTTGGTACCCGTCGAAGCCGGTAAACCGCCGCTCGGGCGGCACGTCGACCAGATCGCGATGCTGGCTTTTTATCTTTCGATAGGCGCCTTGGACTTTGTCCGCAAAGACGTCGGCCATTGCAATCAACTTGACCGGTCCGTTTGGCTTGACATCTTCCTGCGTGGCCGTATTCAGTGCCTGCACCGCAGCATCCGTACCTCGACCTCCGCACCCGACCAGGCCGATCTTGATCACGTCGCTGCCGTAAGCATGGGCTGCCTGGGCGACGTTCAGTCCGCCCGCGATGGCTCCGCCGGTTACCCAAAGCGAAGAACGCTTGATGAAGTCGCGTCGTGATGTAGCAGCGGATTTCTCCGCCTTTCCCAGGCTCATGTGAGCATTTCCTCGGAGGTCCACGTGGTCGATGGTGAACTGTGGCACTTACCTAGCCTAGCGTTTCCGCGTCGCAGATTCAAGGAACAGCTTTTTTCGGTTGTGATGACTCTTCCTTATGTGTCTCGTGGGTGGTAAGGTAGTGGCATACATTGCCATGTCGGGAGGTCACGCTGATGGCTTCCGGTTTCTACAATCGCAAAGTGAGCGCTGTCGAGTCGGCTATCGCGTTTTCATTTCTCGGACTAGGCTTTGCGCTATTCGCCCGCGATCGCACGGACTCGCTTGCCCAGCAATTCTTCTTCTTCCTTTTCTGGCCTGCCTTCGTTGGACTATGCGGTTCCTTCGTGCATTTGATGTTTCCCCTGTGGTCACGGAACAGGTTTTCCTCTCCCCGACGCGCACGGATAGCCCGCATCTTGCAGATTATCATTGGAATTGGAGCGGGATTTGTATTCGTCGGCTTACTGGTATCCAAGTTTTCCTCCGACCATGCCTACGACTTCCATCCTGCACTTGTGGTGTTGGGGATAGGGAGTTGGATCGTGGTTTTCTCTATCGTAACGGGCGGGATAATCGGGCTCGTGGTTGAGCTACGAAAACCACGACGCTCGTAGGCGATCCAATAACTCGCGTGCCAAACGCGAAGAATCCGTTTTCAAACGGTATCACTACCCTTTCTTCGGCTCGGATGCCGGAAATCGTTGCGACTCATAGGTTTTCGCTTGCTCATCCTCCACTCGAACGATCAGGCATGATGCTCCACAGGTCTGCTCAGCAAGCCGAATTCCGTCGCGCGGGCCAACGACCGTGATGGCGGATGCCAAGCTGTCGGCGGTCGTACAATCGCGAGCCACTACACTTACGCTGCTTCGATCGGTCGTGCCAATACCAGTCCGAGGATCGACGATGTGGGAATATCGGTTGCCTGCGATTTCCACGAACTGCCAAGCGTCGCCCGACGTGGCGATGCCGCAGTTGGCCAGACGCAGAAAACGGCTTGGCGGATCGCTCGCCGCAAGCGGCGCAATTCCGATTCGCCATCCGGTTTGGCCCGGCGGACCCTCGCTCATGGCAATATCGCCGCCCGCGTTGACCAGAGCGCGGCAGATTCCCAGTTTTCGCAATGTCGCGATCGTCTCGTCCGCGGCGAATCCCTTCGCGATGGCACCGAAATCCAGTCGCATGTCCGGCACGAGCAATTGCGCGGTCCCTTTTTCAGAATCAAGCCGGACGTGTCGATAGCCGGTGGCAGCCAGAGCCTGCTGGAGCCGCTCTGCCGAAGGGAGCTCTTTGCGGCGTCGAGCTCGCCTCCATAGCCGGCTCAGCGGACCGACCGTTACGTCGAATGCCCCGTCAGCCCGCTCGCTCAAGCGGAGCGACTGTTCCAGCACGATTCCCATTTCCTTGCTCATCTGGACGGGACGTTCCATGGGCGCGGCATGACTCAGCCGGTTGGCTTCGCTGTTGGAGTCGTAGTCGCTGAAGATCCCGTTCAGTTCCTCGACACGGGCGAACGCCGCATCAAACGCTCGTTGGGCACTTGTCGCGTCAGACGCGTACAGCGTGATCTGGAACAATGTGCCCATCGAGGGGCGAGATGCCTCGTAACGCTGCAAATCGCCGTCGTCAGCGCAAGCTGCTCCTAGGATTACCGCGAGGATGGGAGGAACCAGCAAGGTGACTCTCCGTAAGGTGCGAGCCAAGTTTCCCCTCGATACTATTTCTTTTCCAGTTCCTTGATCGCGTTGGGCAGGTCCTTGTCCACGAGGCCCAGAACGCCGCGGCCTTCCTGCAGGCGGTTATCGACGCCTTCGGTGATGTCTTCAGCGTCCGCCTTCCAGAATTTCTCCTTGTCCGCTCGCGCGATGTCTTCTTTCAACGGACGGATGATTCGGAAGCCGATACCCCGCGTCGGGTCGCTGGTAAACCACCATGGGCTGTACGGCAAGTTCGGGTCTTCCTGTTTCCACGGCTCCTCCTCGGAGCCCAATCGGAAGGCAGAACGGCAGTTCTCGGGATCGTCTTCCCACGAACCGCCTTTGACCACGCGTTGGACGAGTTTCGTGGGCCACACGATAGCGTCGGCAGCCTTCAACGACTTACCGTCGAACTTCTCATAGCCGTCTTCCAACAACTGATCTATGACCCATTCCGCGACATTGCCATGAATGTCGTGCAGGCCCCACGGGTTGGGCTTCTTGCCACCGACTTCGTGCGGCGCGTCGTCCGAGTTGTCGTAGTACCACGCGTAGTCGTCCAGATCGTCTGGATCGTCGCCGAAGTGATACGCGGTGGTCGAACCGGCGCGACAGGCGTATTCCCATTCGGCCTCCGATGGCAGGCGGTAGAAGTGGCCGGTAGTGCCGCTGACCCATTTCGTGTATTGCCGGGCAGCATATTGGGTCACGGTCACGGCGGGAAACTTGGGATCTTCGCCGAATTCAAAGGTGAAGCTCGGGTCGTACAACTCGGTCGGCGCTGTGATGGCGTCGATCACATTGTCGTCCGTTACGGGACGCATCTTGCGAACCTCGAATTCCTTGAAGATGCCGTACAACGCCATGTACTGCTTGTATTCAGCCCAGGTGACCTCGTACTTGCCCATCCAGAACGGAGCAACCTCGACCTCGAATTGCGGCCCTTCGTTATCCTGGCGATCCTCTTCCGAATCGGGGCTGCCCATCGTGAACTTGCCACCGGGTATGGGGACCATTTCGAACGTCGCTTCCGTCCCAGGTATGGTCATCTTGTACGGAACCATGTACCCCTGATCGGTTTCCACGGATCGTCCTTCACTGGGAGCGGCATCGGCCAATCCGACGATGCCCTCTGCCAACGCTCCGGTCGTGGCGCAAGTGAGAAAAAGTAAAAACAGGCAAACTGGGAAGATCTGGCGCATGTTGTCTCTTTCCGTCTTCTGAACTTTGGGCTATTGGAACGACTATCTATCCAAAAACCGGGACGGGCGTGGGCCAGTCCCGGCTTCAGGGAGGTTTCCCTCTGCTTACAGTTTAGTAGTCGTCCGGCTGGATGTCGACCGGCAGTTTGGCGAGAAGGAGCCCCTGGACATAGTCCAGCACCATCGCTGCCACGTCAGCCTGGAGGGTCCGGGCCAGGGCTTTCCAGCCGGGAACGGCGTTCACCTCCAGGACGTACAGTTGTCCACCTCGGTCAGGCAGAATATCCACTCCCGAGAAGGGTGCGACTACCGCTGCCGCGGCGGATCTAGCGAGGTCGACGAGCGTATTGTCGGGTTCAATCGGCTCGGTGGTCGCTCCGAGGCTGACATTGGTGCGCCAGTCGTTCGAGTTGAGCCGTCGCATAGCCAAGACTCGATCGCCGATCACCAACAGCCGAATATCGAATCCCTGGTGGGGGAGAAACTCCTGCAGATAGATCACGGCGTCAAGTTGTTCGAGCGTTTTGAAAACGCGCAACGCAATCGCCTCGTCTTCGACTCGCGCGATTCCACGGCCCTCGCTGCCAAACAAGGGCTTTACGACCACATCGCCGCCCAGCCGACGGAAGCCTTCCATCGCTTCGTCCACACTCTGGCAGACCATCGTGCGGGGCGTGCGCAGTCCGGCCGCCTGCAGCTTTGCCGTCGCCAGGTACTTGTCCACCGCAGCTTCGATCCCTCGCGGCGGGTTTAGAACCACCACCCCCGACCGTTCGAGTTGGCCCAAGGCGTCCATGCGGAAAACGACCTGTTCCAGCGAGCCGGGAGGCATCGTGCGAACCAGGACCGCGTCGAAGTCGCTCAGGTTGTGTCGGCCGGACGTGACGCGTGGGGCGCCTGTTGCGTCCATGCTCACAGAGATTTGGTCGAATGCGGCGCAGCACACTTCGTGACGGCCGCCGGCCGCCCGGCGCAGATCCTCCAAATACCAGCTATTGGGTGACGAGAGGACAAGCAGCCGCATGGCCTTACTCCGAGAACGATTGGCGTATCACATCCGGACACAGTTCACCAAAACGGAACGTGCGGCCCGTTTCCAAGTTGATCAGAGTAACCTGCGCTGGGCTGAACAGCAGCGGGTCGATCTTGTAGAAGTCGTGGTCGTATTTCTCGAATACCTGGCCAAACGGCTGGCCGTGGTCCGCGGACGAACTGCTCGGGATCTGCATTCCGAGTTCTTCCAGTGTCGCATCCTCGGCGCGAAGCCACAGCGTGACTTCGCCGCCGTACAAGACTGCGTCGTTCGTCCGCCCGATGCCGACCAGATCGTCAGCAGCCACCGGCGGCAGTGGCGCCACGCCGAAACCGCTTTCCACTTGGGAAAGATCGAATCCCAACTCGTGCATTTTGTGCAAGCATGTCTCTATCGAACGGGCGACCACCTGAATCGTGCCCGCGATGCTGGACGTGGGAGCGACCAGCAACGTGAGGCAGTGGGATTCGACACGACATTGCTGGGCGATTTCGCTGCAGACTTCCGCAGGCGGAAGCTCACCGCTCTCCAGAACGCCAACGGCGTGCGAAGCTTCTTCGCGAAAACCGATGCTGTTAAACAACTCCTCGCGTCCCCGCGCAGCTCGCATCGGTCCCGAGCCCATTGCGAAATATCCGCCCCCGGCAATCTGCCAACCTGCGTATTGCGAAGCCATGCAAGCCGCAACCGGCTGGTCGGTGCGAACCTGGACAGCAGGCCCGGGCCATAGATCGGCACCTCCTGGTACCAGTGAAACAGACCCCAGGCCGGACATGCACACTTCCGCCATGGCCAAGCCGGCTTTCAGACCTCCGACGACGTTGACGCCGCAGTCGATGATGCGAGTTGCGTCGTCCCGGCTCGAAACGGCGACGCGCATCTCCGCGGCATTATCGACGAATTGTTCGCATAGCCCGACGGCTCGTTCGTTCAGGTTCATGGGAATCCGGGAATGGCCAACACGTTTCAATCAATGCCAGAAAGGATGCCAACGAATGAAGGGAGACGACGAATTGCGATCACGACCCATTCGTCGTCTCCCTTCATTCGTTGAATCCCATGAGTCACAGCGACAAGCTCAATCTACAGCGATGTGAGCTACGCGGCAATGAGCCAAGCCCGCCAAGCATCTTGTCGACCACAAGTCAACTCGTAGAATGCCACTCGATGGTCTTTCTAACGGAGGTGGCCGTTGCCCAGTCACACCATCGAGAACTACGTCAAGACGATCTACCGCATCTGCGTGCGCCGAGATAACCGGCCTGCGGCGACCGGAGAGGTGGCCGAGGCATTGGACGTCTCTCCCGGCACCGTGACCAGTATGCTGATTACTCTGAAAGACGCCGGCCTAGCCGAATATAAGCCCTACGAAGGCGTCCGACTGACCGAAGCGGGGCGGACCTTGGCACTTCGCGTGCTGCGCCGGCATCGGTTGATCGAACTGTTTCTAGCGACGACGCTGAACCTGACGTGGGACGAAGTCCACGACGAAGCCGAGAACATGGAGCATGCCGCCAGCGATCTCCTGGTGGATCGGATCGACGAGTATCTCGGTTTTCCGGACGCCGACCCGCATGGCGATCCCATCCCGCGCGCAGATGGGACGGTGGCGACAACGGCCGGGCGTAGCTTGGCGAAATGGAACGTGGGCGACGAGTTCCGCCTGGTACGCGTGCTGGACCAGTCGCCCGAGTTTCTCCGCTATCTGAGCGACGCCGGGTTGTCTTTGGGCGCCGAGGGTTGTGTCTCAGCGAATCATAAGGCCGCGGGCATTGTCAGTGTGTCGGTCGCCGGCAGCGAGAGGACCTTGGCACTCGAAGTAGCCGAGAAGCTGTTGGTAGCGCCGCCGGAATCCCTCGACTAGCGTTGCCTGGCTGGGACGGGGCTACACGATCTTCACTGTGATAGTATGGGCATACCCATCAGTGGCCAGATCAACCATACGAAAAACGTCAGTACGATCATCAACACGAAACTGGCGGGAATCCCATACATGAAGAACTCGCCGGAGGTGAACTGCCTGCTTTCGTAAGCAATGGCATTGGGTGCCGCACCCACTAGCAGCAGGAACGGCATCCCAGCGGTAACCAGCGAAGCATACAGAATGACTTCCGGTGCCACGCCCAGGTACGGGGCAAGGACCAAGGCCACGGGCAATACAATCGAGATCGCGGCCACGTTCATGATGAGATTCGTCATCACCAACATGAAGAGAGCAACTCCCATGATGAACACGAGCCACGGAGCGCCCTCAAAAAGCACCAGCCACTGGATGGCCAACCATTCGGCAGCCCCCGTTTCCCAGAGACAGAAACCGATGCTCATGGCCCCGCCGAACAACAAGATGATATTCCATGGAATCTTCTCAAGGTCTTCCAGCGTAAGGATTCTGAACACGAAGAACAGGATTGTTGCCGACAGAATCACGGCGCTCTTGTGCAGGTGCTGTCCTAACCAATCGGGCACAAACTGCCGCGAACTCATCACCGCGATGGCGCCTAGAATGATGACCAAGGCAACGATTTCCGTTCGCGTAATCCGCCCGAGTTTCGCGTAGAGTGACTTTGCCCGTTCCCGGAGACCGGGGATCGTGGATTTCTCGGGCTTGAAAACGACCAGGCAATAAAGCCACAGCACTATCGTCATCACGACGCCCACGGGCAGCATGTACCACGTAAGCTCGAAGAACGAAATGTCTCTCCCTACGATTTCTCTGAAGAAACCGATGGCCACTGCTCCGCGCGCGGCTCCTAGCAAAGTAATGATGCTGCCGGCACCTGCAACAAAAGCCATTCCGATGAACAGGCCTTTGCCGAACTTCGTCGGCTCGTCGTCGTCCGTGTAAAGAGCGTAGACCGTCATCAGCAGCGGGTAAATGGTCGCGGCCACGGCCGTGTGTGCCATGATCAAGGTCAATCCTGCCGTGATGACGAAGCAACCCAGGTAAATCATACTGGTCCGTTCGCCCACCACGACCAGCATTTTGTACGCCATTCGCTTGGTCAGCCCCGTCTTGGAGAAGACCATGCCGAAAGTGATCGAGCCGAGAATGAACCAAACCGACGGGTCCATGAAATCGCCGAATGCCACCTTGGCCGTTGACAGTTGCTCCAACACCGAACCTGTTACGATCTCCTCTTTCTTCACCACGCCCTCGGCTACGTCTATCACCACTTTTGCAGGTCTGATCAGGAACAGGACCTGGATCGCGCCGATCGTGATGCTGGTAACGCCAATGGGCACGACTTCGAACACCCACCACGTAGCCGCCAGCAGGAACAGGGCCAACGCGGCCTTGCCCTGGTGGCTGAGTGCAAAATGCTTCTGTTCGGGATCAATGGCGTCTGGAAACGAAGGGCAGAAATAGACGATCGCGAACAGGGCGACCCCCACAGACATCCAGAAGTACTTCTTGCCGTCGACCCACTTGGTCTTCTTCGCCAACCGAACGCTGGAATCCGAGGCGGATGTGTTACGGTGGTCATCTTTCCGTGTCTGGTCGTTCATCGTCGTAGCAGCTTTCCTGGGAGACTGGTGGCAGGAGGGACTCAGGAACTCAGCAAGAGGGCGATTTCGCTCAGCACATCCACCGAACGAACTACACCGATAACGCGGCCGTCCCTGACTACAGGGAGCAGGCTGGCGTTCTGTTGGACCATTTCGTAGACGGCCTTCATCATGTGATCGTCATGATCGATGGTGGCCGTGATCGGGCTCATATATTCCTTCACCAAGCGTTCGGAACGACGGCGCATGCCCTCCACGGTCTTGTCATGGGAAAGTTCCGAGAGGTTTGGATCCACTTCTACGTCGAACAGCTTGCGTCGGTATCTTAGCGACCCGCCGCCCAGGAATCTCGGCTCGAGTCCCCGCATGATATCCCGACGTCTGAGCATTCCCCGGAGGTCGCTGAAGCCATCGTCGAAGACGAGAGCTACCCGAGGAAGAGTCGACTGTTTTTGCTTGACGATCTGCACTGCCATCTCCATGATGGCATCGCGAAGCGTAATCGTTTCGGGAATGCACGGGTACTCTTCAAGAGGAACCATGACATCTTTCGCGAGCTTATCGATCATCCCACGTGTCTTTCAAAGCCTGCAAGCCACCCGCGGTCTGTGTGCCGGGCAAGGCTATTCCCGTCACCGCATACCTCGACTCCGCGTCCTCTTCTGGCATGCATTGATCTGTGGTTCTTTGCGGAAATCCCAATAGTAATCTACAGGGCATATCCGAAGCAAGCATAAGCCGAACGATCCGACGACGTAATTCCAAGACGGTCCGCTACACGTGGCAAGAAACGGAAAGCCGGGAGATCCCTTGTTCCTTGCCTGTCAACACGTTATCCTCAGAAATTGACACAGGGGGGCGATTCGCCATCGCCGGAAGTGCGTCATCGCCGATACCCTCGTGGTTGCCCCCAATCTCTCACGACCGCCATCGCGACAACGCATCTTTGATCACTTTTTCACCACCTGCTGGTCAGGAGGTCTGTTCATGACATGCGATCGAGTTTTGCTTGTAGACGACGAAGAGTCTTTCGTCGCAGCTCTTGGGAAGCGGCTGAACGCACGGGGACTCCGTGTCGAAACGTCCCTGAGCGGCGAGGACGCTATCGCCAAGGCAGAACACCATGCGTTCGACGTGATCGTTCTGGATCTTGCCATGCCTGGCATGGACGGAATCGAGACTCTGAAGCGGTTGCGAGAAAGAGACCCAGACCTGCAAATCATCCTGCTGACCGGGCACGGGTCGATCGAAAAGGCGGTCGAAGCCACCAAGTTGGGCGCGATGGACTTTCTCCAGAAACCCGCGAGTTTGTCGGATCTGCTGGATCTGATCCGCGAAGCCGGCGTGCGAAGGGCCGTCTTAGTGGAGAAACGCGCCTCGGATCAGGTTGCCGACCTCATCCGTAAGAAAGGGTGGTAGGGCACGGGTGCGGGGCAGGAACGAGCATGTCTAGATCCACCATCGATCCAAAGATTCTCTTCGAAGATCGCCCGGTCGTCACAGCCGTAATCGGCGGGGGCAGCGGCTGCGAGGCTATCTTGCGCATGGTCCACGAAGATGCGTTGGGGCGATTACGAATGTCCATCCGGGGCGTGGCGGACACCAATTCAAACGCTCCGGGGTTGTGTTATGCGCGCGAGATCGGAATTGAGTTGGTCGCAACAGATTATCGGGAACTGTACAAGATTCCCGATCTCGGTCTGTTGATCGAATTGACCGGTTCCGACGATGTGCGGGACGAGGTCGAACGGACGCGTCCCCGGCACGTCAGATTGATCGACCATTTCGGTGCGCGGCTGTTCTGGCAGTTGCACAAAGCCGAAGAGGCAATTATCGAACAACGCACGGAGATGCGCGAACGCGTACAGTCCGAGCGGGACTGGATCACCCAAATCTTCGACTCCATTCCCGACGAAGTGGTCGTCGTCGACACAGACATGGTGATCCAGCAGGCCAACGCTTCTTTCTTGAAAAACAACGGCGTGACCATCGAACAAATCCGCGGTCATTGCTGCTACGACGTGCGACAGGCGGTGCGCGGCGATTGCCAAGTGGCGGTGGAGAACTGTCCCTTCATCGACGTGGTGCGCAACAAGGAGAAAAAGAGCCTCGTACGCAAACACTTCGACGAAGAGGGGGAACCACGATACACGGCAATCGTCGGGGCGCCCTTGTTGGACTCGGAAGGGGAACTCGCGGGCATGATCGAGATGACCCGAGATATCACCCATCGGATCCTGTTGGAGGAAGAACTCAAGGCGACCGAGGTCCGGCTTCAGCAGTTCTTGGAGATGGCCCCGCTGGCAACCTACGTGAAGAACCGGCAGGGACAATACGTCGAGGTAAATCCAGCCACCTGTGAACTCCTGGGCCTGCCAAAGAGCGAAATCATCGGCAGGACCGACCGAGAGATCATGCCCAAGGAGACTGCCGCTATCTTGCGTGCAGGAGACCGCGAAGTCCTGCACAAGCGAAAGCAGTTCAGCAACGAGTCCGCAGCGCAACTTGGCGGTAAGAAGGTATTCCTGACCACGACCAAGTATCCCGTGATCGACGCCGATGGGAAGGTGACGGCCATCGTCGGGATGTGGCGAGACGAAACGGCACGCAGGAAGGCAGAGCAGGAACTCGAACGCACGCGGGAGTATCTGCAGAACATCCTCGACAGTTCCTACGTAATCATCGTCACCACCGATCTCTACAGGCGGGTCGTGTCCTTCAATCGCGGGGCAGAGGCTTCGCTGGGCTATGAAGCCGACGAAGTCATCGGCAAACCGGCCAGCATGCTTTACCGATCGCCGGAGGAGCGCGAGACCCTCGTGCGGCCGGTTCGCAAGGGCATCGCGGTTGACGACCATGAAGGCGTGTTGGTACGCAAGGACGGCACAGAGGTTCCCGTTTCGATGACTCTTTCCCGGCTTACCGACAACGCCGGAGAGGCCATTGGGACTGTGGAGGTTAGCCGAGACATTTCCCATCGCAAGGCGTTGATGAGTCAGGTCATTCAATCCGAGCGTCTGGCAGCCGTCGGCCGATTGGCGGCCGGCGTGGCCCACGAGATCAATAATCCCCTTGCCGCGATCGCCGAAGTGGCCGGCTACCTGGAGGATCTTCTCGGCGGAATCATCGAAGTGGACCGCGAGAAGCTGGATCAGGAACTCAACGAAGGGCTTGCCACAATTACGGCCCAGGTGAATCGCTGCAGCAGCATCACCCACCGCCTGCTCGGTTTCGCCCGCAAAAGCGAGGCACGCGTGGAGGTCGCGGACGTCAACGAGGCGTTGGAGGAGATCCTGCCGTTCCTGGAGAAGGAAGCACGCTTGGCGAACGTGCGGATCCACCGGGACTACGACGCAGAGATTCCCCGAGTGAGCATCGAGGAAGTACAACTGGAGGAAATCCTCATCAACCTGATCACCAACTCGCTGCAGGCCATGACGGAACGCGGGCATGGAAACATTTGGATCACGGCGTCGCCGGAGGACGGCCGGGTGATTCTCTCCGTCCGCGACGACGGACCCGGGATCGACGAAGCAGTGAAGGATTGCCTTTTCGATCCGTTCGTCAGCACGAAACCTCAAGGCCACGGGACCGGACTCGGGCTCTCCATCTGCTACGGAATCATCAAACGATACGACGGGGAGATCCGAGTGGAGTCGCAACCCGGAGAAGGTGCCACTTTTCGTGTCGTGCTTCGAATACACCAGAAGTCACCAAACACCGAACCGGTCTAGTCGCGAGATCTCTGGAGCGGGTCATGCGTTCTGTTCGTAGGCTTGCCACTGATGTGGCGATGTCAGCTATCCCCGTCCTTGCGGTTTCTGGAGAAACATAAGAGAATGCCGA
>JACKQG010005609.1_pt1 | contig 13703 bp, 2 predicted proteins | sample 8237621 | NCBI WGS metagenome assembly JACKQG01 (sample SAMN15677084, study PRJNA649215) | marine metagenome | biome: marine; feature: Black Sea; material: saline water; isolation source: suspended particulate matter (SPM) from the Black Sea western gyre | collected 2013-06-09/2013-06-10 | depth...
GACATCACTAATCCTAAAGCATTTTATGCACAAGATAATTATGTTGATCCTGTAAGTGCTAGAGATCAATATGCTAAGATTATAATTATCTTATTGATAAAGGTGTGGATCCAAAGAAGATACCTGTATACACTCCTCCAAATAATAAGAATAGAAAAACAAATGCTCAAAACAATGAACAAGTTATAACAGGAGGATACCAACAGGATGGAACTTCAACTGGTAAGTTTGGTAGAGAAACAAGAAACAATAGATTACTCAAGAAAGGTAGAGCACTAAGAAACTGGTTCTCACCACTAAGAGGAAATTAAACTTTAAAAGTGTATTGAAATGAGACTAACAAACTATAAAAATTTATTATCTTTGTAATATGGCAACTTATTTAAAAGGCGTAAAAGATTACGTACCACAACTAGAAGCATTTAAACCAGACTATAAATTTTTATCTGATGTATTGTCAGTTAGACAAGATAGATATGATAGTAATTATAAGACTATAAATGATTTATACAGCAAGGTTGTATATGCTGATATGTCTAGAGAAGACAACAATACTGAAAGAGATATGTATGCTAATCAGTTAAGCAATGGAATAAAACAAGTTTCAGGAATGGATCTTTCATTAGCTCAAAATGTTGATGTTGCTAAAGGTTTATTTAAACCATTTTTTGAAAATAAAGCATTAGTAAAAGATATGACTTTTACAAAAATGTATAAGCAAGAAATGCAAAATGCCAATAGAATGATGAAGTCTGCTGATGAAAAACAAAGAGATAGGTATTGGGGAGATGGAGTAGAAGATCTTCAATGGCAAATGGATAAGTTTAAATCTGAAGATGCTGATGCTGCTCTAGGACAAGGAATGCCTAGCTATACTGAAAATCCTAATTTATATGAAAGATCATTTGAAGCATTAAAGGATAGTGGTTTATCTATTAAACAAACTACACTAGAAGGTGATTGGATAATAACAACACAAAATGGTACTGCCTTAACTAGACAAGTAACAGGCTATGAAAGAGAAGTTGTTGGAAAAGGTCAAGATGGTAAACCAATTTATGGGGATAAGTTTAAGAAAGATGAATCAGGTAATCATATTCCTATTTATAAAAATCCTGCAGCAGAATATTTAAGAGAGACTGTTATGAGAGACCCTATTGTAGTTAATGGGTATAGAGTACAGGCAAGAAACAAAGCAAGAAATTTTGCTAATGATCCTGAAAACATTCAAAAGTATGGTAGTGTTGATGCAGCAAACCAATGGTGGGCAAATGATCAGTTAAAAACTCAAACTAATAAAGATATGGAAAGCTTGGCAGAACAGAATACTGCTATTACTTCACAAGAAAACGCTGTATCAAATTGGGAAACATTTAAAAAGCAAAATAATATAATTCCTGGAACAGCAGAGGATGAGGTTTATCTGAAAAAAATGTTAGCTTTAAAATTATCAAAACAAACAAGAGAACTTACAACAGAAAGAATTAAAGAAGCTAAAGCTCCTGCCTCAGATGTAAATCAATTAATGAATAAAGCTTATAGTCAATACATGGCTAGTGTAATGGGACCATTAATGAGTAAGGCTGCAATTGCATATAGTCAAGTAGATGCTGAACAAACATTTGAAGCTAATCCATTTAAAAAAATGGAGCATCAGCATACGTATGATATGAATAAGATGGCTATTCAGAATTCATATGATATGAATAAACTTCACGCTAAGGCTAAGTATGATATGGCACTAGTAGACTATAAAAATCAATTTGAATCTTCAGAAGGTGGTGGAGCTGGTATTGGTGGTATAGGTGGAATGAGGAGTACTGAGACAAATGCTAATATCACAGGTAGTAAACTTGATATGAATACGTTTACATATAATAATGAACGTCTTATGGCTTTTGGAGATAAGATACATGATAATAAAGCCATGTGGGTTTCTGATATGATTACAGATTTACCTGGTAGTTTTCAAGATGTAGATTGGTTAAGTCAATCAGGTAGTGAAATGACATATAATATTGTTAATCCTGAAACAAAAGAGGTAACAAAAAAAACAGCATCAATATCAGTTGCATTTGCTGATCTTAAAAAACCTGAGAATGTAGCAGAGTTTACTAGAATATATAATAATGCAAGACAGAAGTTTGAAGCTGTAACTACAACTGAAAGTGGTGCTAGAGTTTATACTGATATACCTTCTTTAGGTATTGATGGGAACACAGCTATAAAATTACAGACAGGATACAATCAAACATACTCATCAGAAGTACAATATAATGCCACTGTAAAAGAAATGCATGAACAATATGCTCAAGTATATAAATGGGCATTACAATCTGAACAAACTAATGTAGCTTCTGATGTACCACTTCCTTTAGTTACAGAGAAACAAATACAAATGGCTAAAGATGGTTTATGGTCACCTGATGGTAACTCTGTTTCTATAATGGATAGTGATGGTGAATCAAGTGAAATGAAGATCTCTACATTCATATATAGTCAATTTGATAATACCAAAAGAAGAATGTTAGGAAAAGATGAATACATTGAAATGTATGTTAATGTAATGAGACTTCCTGAGTTTCAAAGAGAGCAATTACTTAATAATGGTGCTAGTGGTAGCAGAGATAGTTTTCCTTTCTTAAGCACGGATAATTATATGGTTGATACAGAGACCTCAGCTGAAAATTTTTGGAGTTGGACACCAAATTATTCTGGTTCAGGATCTATTAAAGATGGTACTAGAACTAATTCTGGAAACACATGGAAGTTTAATGAAGAAAAAGCAAGAGAATGGGCTGCTGAAGCTTATGATGGAAGTGACAGTAAAGATGATAATGGTAATTGGGAGCAAGGTGATGATGGTATATTAGGAGCTATGGATGCAATCATGAAAGATCCTGATTCAGGTGGTGAAAATGGTTTACCTGGATTTAATGTAAATTCTTATATGCTGGGTCAAGATTATGAAGGAGTGGGTCAAACAGGATATAGAACATATTCTACAACTTATGATCATTTTAATAAATCTACCCTAGCATTAAATCAATTAAATAGTATATGGGAGTCAACATCAAATGCACCATCCAATACAGTAATATATGGAATTGGTGATGATAGATCAGGTGAAAATTTTGAAAGCATAACTACTGAAGAAAGTGCTAAGGCAGAAAAGATTTATAATCTGATGATCAATGACTTAAATACTCAGTATGGTAAAAATAATGATAGAGCAAAACGTCCTGTTATTACTACATCATATGTTGAAAAAATGGGGGGTCCTGATTCTGAAAAAGATTATGCAGGACTTACTCTAACTCCAGGACCTGATTATGGTGGAAAATATAAAGCTGTATTTGGTGATACAGACGAGGGTAAAATTCAATTTCAAACATTTATGGAACAAGGTATAACAATTGCTATACCACAAGATATGGATAATAACCCATACAAATCAGTCAACCAGGTTATGTCTGCTACAGATATGATTATACAGCAAGATAATGAATTTAAAAGTGAAATTGTAAATGGAGGTTCATACAGTATATATAAAGGAAATGGTGGTCAATATATAAGACAAATGACAACATACGGTTTTAATGCTAATACAGGTAATATAGAACCTGATCCTGTATATGCAGAACCTTTAACTATAGACAAGGCTTCATTAGATCAATTAGTAGTTACTACAGATTCTTATTTAGCTCAAATGTTACAAAAAAATATTGCAGCACAGACTAACTGGAAAAAAACACAAACCAAATAAATATCTTTAGCATGGCAGATGATTTAAATATCACGGGGGAAGAAGTCAATATAGAAGCATCTGCTCCTGTAGATGTAGTTAATAATTCAGAAGATGTAACTACTGGAATTAATAATTCTATTGCACCCGTACCTACACAGGATGTAGAAATATCAAATGAAACAAACCTTCCAAATGAAGTTAATTTTGACCAACCATATCCTGATACTGATTTTGATGTAGAAACATTTAATAGTGCTATTACTTTTGCTACAGAAGGAATGCCTAATATGGAAATCAATCAACCATTTAAAGATATGATTGATAGAGCTGCTGTAGATTTAGATAAATATCCTGCTTCTATTGCACCTAATAATGATATAAATAGTATTTATCCAGGAAGATCTGGATCAAGCTATGATCCGTTTAGACAGTCATCAGGAATTCCTGACTTTAATACTTCTAACGGTAGAAGAGCAATAATGTCTCAATCACAGGATATTGTAGCTAAACAATTTCCTAATCAAACTCCTGGATATAAAGATCCTTATCACTATGGTGCAAAGAGATATGAAATGGATAGGTATTACCGTCATCCAAGATTTGCTGATTTAGGATTTCATCCTTTTGCAAACAATGAAGAGTATTTCCAAAAAAACTCAAGCAAATGGGATAACTTTACAAGGACAAGAGGTCAATGGTCAGCTATGTATGGTCCTGCCTTTACATCAGGATGGAGATCACTTGGAGATATGTTTACTGGTGATACATTTAGTTCTGATTTAATTGGTGCACAAGCTATGGATGATGCTATGAGAATAGGTAGATCAGGAAGTGGTGGAACAAGAGGATTTTTTAATGATTTATTTCTTAATAGTTCTTATACAGTTGGTATTATATCAAGTATAGCTTTAGAAGAATTAGCTTTATTTGGTGCAGCTGCTGTACAAGGAGGAATGAATCCAGCTGCTGATGCATTACTTGTTGGTAGAACAGCTCAAAATGTTGGTAGACTAGGTAGTTTGTTTAAATTAAAAACATATACATCAGCTGGTAAAAACATGATGCAAAGATTAAAACAAATTAATACTGCAAAAAGATTTTGGGCTGCATCAAGAACAAGTGCAAGAGCATTAGGTAACGGTATGAAGAGTTTTTTAACACCTGAGCTTTTATATCAGATGAATAAAGTTAAGGCTGCTGCAAAGGCTGGAGACAATATGACTCAGATGGCTAAAGGTGCTGCATATTTTGGTGGGTTCTATAGAGATATAAGAGCTGTTAATGCTGCCTGGTCAGAATCAAAAATGGAAGCAGGATTGATAGAGCTTGAAGAAAGAGATCAGCATTATATGGACATTAAACGTGCTAAGAATGGTGTAGATCCAAGTATGGAGGAGATGGAAATGGTTGCTGGTCTTGCAAAAGGTGCAGCATTAAAAACTCAATTTATTAATATGCCTTTAATATATCTTAGTAATAAGATTGTATTAGACGGTGCATTAAGAGGATTTAAACCTTTAGGTAGGATAATGGATGAAAGTTTATCTGGACCTATGGGTAGGATATTAAGAAATCCTAAAAGTGTTAAAAGTCATTTCTATGATATTGGAGGAGGAAGTACCATAATGAATGCACTTGGTCTAGATATATTTAGAAAAATGTATAAAGTTGGAGTGAAGGGTAGCTTTAAACATTTAGGTGCAACTGGTTTAAGATACGGTACAGCCAATGTTGCAGAAGGACTTCAAGAACTTGGACAAGAAGCAACTGCAGCTGGAGTTAAGGCTTATTATAAAGGAATATATGAACAAGATTTAAGTACTGCTATGGATGTTCAATTGGCTGAAATGGTAGATTCATATCAGTCAGGAGAAGATAATATGTTTAGTAATTTCAAAAATGTTGATAAAATGAATAAGGCTACATCCATAATGGAGGCTGCTGGTAAGGGTGTTGGCTCACAAATGAGTGGTCAAGGTATGCACACATTCATGTCAGGATTCTTAATGGGGGGGATGGTTCAAGGACCACAAAAAGTTTTATTTGAAACAATGCCTAATATCATGAGAGGTGTTAGGGATAAGGTTACAGGCAGTACTGAAATGGAAGACTATAGAGCTCAAAGTGAAAAATTCATAACAAATACTGTTGAAACATTAAATAAAGTATATCAAGATCCTAATCTTTACTTTGATCCAAAGAGAATAAATTTACTTACACAAAAAGAATTAAACTCAAGAATGAAGGGCTCATCTTATGCAGACAATGTATTAGAATATATGAATGATAAAGATCATGCAATATTTTCTTCAATATATACAGTTATGCAATCTGGACAACTTGGTGCATTTAGAGAGCAAGTAGAATCATTTACAACAATGGATAATCAAACTATAAAAGAAGCATTTTCTGATATAGCATCTACTCCACAAAAATTAAGATCACGTGCTCAGGCTATGTTAGATAAAATGAATGAGATGGAAAAAACATATGAATCATTAAAAGATGAATATGTAAATCCATTTGATTCAAAGAAATATAAAAAGGGAACAAGGAAACATCAAGAGGAAACACTAAGACAGATTGCATATGATCATGCAAAGATGATGTTAATGTTTAGTAAAGATACATTTGAGCAATCATTAAAAAGATCTAATGAGATATATGAATCTCTTGCTTCAGATCCTGTGCTTGCATCTATTTCTTCAGGAGACATAGCTGCACTAACAAGTATTAAGGGGTTACTTAGTGAAATAGATTTATTAGAGGGGGACATAAAAGTTGAAACAGATCCAAAAAGGAAAAAGAATAAAGAAAAAAAATTACAACTTCTTCAAGAATATTTTGACATTTTCTTTGATCCAGAAAATCAAACTTCAAGAGGGGGTCTTGTTATATATGATGTTGATGGTAAAGTTACTAATGAAGGTGGGAATTTTGATAGAAGAAAAATTGGAAAACTTAAACCTGCATTTGTAAAGTATTTAAAATTTTTAGCAGAACAAAATGATGATTATGTTATTACTTCTAAGGTAGATGAAACACTTAAGAAGATTGTAGACTTTGGATTTTTAAAAGGTAGATCACAAGATTACTTTAAAGCAATGGAGAATCTTATGAATCCAGATAATATGGTTGAACTTGCAGAAAGAATGTCCTTAGTAATGAAAGGTGTTTGGGAAGACCACAAAAATAAAAATAATCAACTATTAAGATTAAAAAAGTATGTTGATCAACAAGAACGTATTGAGTTTTTAAAAGCCTTATCAGATAAAGGAATACAACCAGATGCTGAACAAACTAAGAAGTTTCTAGAAGATGGAACAATTCCTAATTCATACTTTGATAATGAAGGAGTTATAACTCCAGCTAGTGATCCAGCAGGTTGGCAAGCTATAGAATCACTTCAGAAAAATCTAAGACAGATGCAGGGTGATAGAGAGGCTGAGTTAAAACAAGATGAAAAAGCACCAACAGAATTAGAGCCTTTAGATGAAAATCCACAGGGAGGTGACATTCTTATACCTTCAGATGATGAGGATGACCCTGTAGCTAAAATGGAAAAACAAGCTGCAAGAATAGCAGCACTACAAGCTTTTTTAGATACAGACACTAATACTTCTAAATTATTAAAAGATAAGTATGACGAGTATAAAGAAGAGTGGGCTCTTAGTGGTTTGGGTGCACTTAGTACTTATCCACAATGGATAAGAAGTTCAGAGGGTGGTGCAGGTATTCTTAGGTCAAGATATGAAATGTCTAAGATGTATGAAACAGAATCAACTTCTATTAAAGATGAAAAAACATTTGAAGAATGGATTGATACTAATTCAAAAAATCCTTTACTAGTTGGTAGTAATGGGTTATTAACAAAGAATGGTGTTACACATTCTGATGTATCAATTAATAAATCAAAAGAAGTTATTAAGGAAGACAAGTTTGATAGTAATGAAAAGATATTAAACCCAACTGCGGAATCAGGAGTGTTTGTTGTTGAAACTACCATCACTGAAAAAGATGGTACTAAAACAAAATACTACACTGTAGTAGATAAAGATAATGTTAATGCTGCAACTAAATATGCTGCGTTAGACCCAAAAGGAAAAAGTATAAAAAAATCTTTTTCTAATAAAACAGATGCTCTTAATGCAGCTAAGTTTATAGAGAGAAATCTTCCCAAGAAATCTACATTTAATTTTTCTACTGGTACAAATGGTAAACCATTATCATTCACTACAGGTGATATTGTTGTTGATTCAAATGGTAAGAAGTGGATGGTTAGAAGTACATCAGGAATGATAAAAAATAATAACAATCTTTATTTAGTTCCAGTAGACAAAAAGAATGCAAAGAAAGGTGATGATAGTAGAATATATAGAACTGAAGCACAATGGAAAGAAGAGGGTTGGAAAAAAGCTTTAGTAGAAAAAGCAGATTTACAAGCTGATAATATTACTAGGTTGCACATGTTAGAGCCTATTAAGTTTTATCCTTTTCAAGGTAAAAAAGTAAAACCAGGATTTAAACTTCATGAACGAGGAAAGGAAGATAACAGAACTCAGGAAGAAGCTAAAGATGATTGGCAAGAGTTTTTAAGAAATCTTACTCCTATGGAGATGCTTAACTTAAGGGTTGTTTTAGAAAAGAACCCTGAGTATATTAAAGTTCAGGAAGAAATAAAGACAAAAACTTTTAGAACTTATAGAACAAACCCTGGATACAAAAATAATCCAGACCTAGCTACTGGAGCAAATGAATATGAAGTTACATTAATGCTTGGTAATAAACCTGTTGGTAAGTTAGTTGGTATGGGTGCTACAATACTTAGAGACATTGATGGATCTGTAATCAATGGGCAAAATATAACACAAAAACAAGCAGAAAGATTATTTATTACAAGGAATGATAAAAATGCTGCTGCTACACTTAGAAAAAGATATGCTTATGCAGATCTAATAGATAAGGATTTTAAAGCTAAATTAGGAAAGAATTCAACAGGTACTTTTAATCTTACTGATTTTCCTAATATTAAGTTTATGATTAGTAATGATTTGTCTGCATTTACAAACTCTAAGGGCGAAAACTATTCTACACCGTGGGAAGATTTATACCATAAGACTATAAATGGTAATGTATTTATATATGACATGCGTACTGTGTATGATAAGGAAGGGAATCCTTCTGTTCAAACTGAACTAATAACAGATATTGACACTACAACTCCTGAAGGTGAGTCTAGAGAGGCTGGAACACAATTTGAAATAAATCAAGCTTTAAATACATATGTTAAAAAAGGAAAAGAAGTAAAGTCTATTGAGGGATTGAAGATGGGGAGATATGTTGCTGCCATAAAACTACCTAATGGAACTATAACTTTTGTTGAATTAAAGTCAGATAAACTTGAGACTCAACAATTAAATGATATTTTATTTGGATCAGAAGGTATTTTAAATCAAATGCAAAAAACATCAGATGAAAACTTTAAGGATGGGAAGCTAAAGGTTAAGACTGATAGTTATGATCCTTCACAGTTTAATGATGAATACAATAAAGATTTTGAACGTAAGTTTTATGTATCATTAAATCCTGGTGAATATTTAAATATAGGTGTTACACAGTATGGTAAACTATCTGTTTATTATACAAACAGAAAAAATAGTCAAAATTATAAAATGACATTGTCAAAAGAGATAATGGAAGGCGTAACTGATATTAATGGTTTTATTCAAACAATTAATGCTAACTGGAAAGCAGATCAAAAGGCAGAATCAGTTAAGGCAAAAAAGAATAAGTCTGAATATAAAGAAATAAAATTAGAACTAACAGAAGATAAGTTTGTTAATAATATTCCAAAAGTAATAACAAGTCCAGAGTCTCTTGTTGGTGTTGTATCAGCTAGAATTGCTCCAGAGATTAGAACAAACATACAAGCACAGTTTGTTTATACTGACTCAGCTGCTTTACAGGCAGCTACATCCTCAACAGTAAACAGAGTTGAAGCAACAGAAGATGTAGAGGTATCTGAAGAAATTTCTCCAGAATCTCAAGAGTTGACTAATGAAATATTTGAAGAGCTTCTTAATTTAGAATTTGATATTATTCCAGAAGGTATTTTAAACCGTATAAGAGAAAAGATAATAAATGGTGAAGAACTTACAGAGCAAGATCTAATAGTTGTTGAAGCATACAATGCAAAAGATATAGGGCCTCTTGTTGAACAAAGTGATATTTCTAGTTCAGAAGCTGCTTTAAAAAAGAAGACAGTACAAACAAAAACAAAAAAAGAGAGAGAGAGAGATGGAGATAACATAGAAATAGAAAGAAATGCAGAGATAGATGAATATTATACTACAGAAGAAGAAGGAGCAATGGTTGCAAACCCAGAGTATGGGCCTGTAGCTGAACAGATTGGACAGTCCTGGTTAATGCAAAAAGATAAAGCACTTGCTTTAAAATATTATGAAAGATTGATGGAATTAGATATGACTCATCAAGAACGTCATGATAAAATGTTGGCATGGATGGAGAAGAAGAACTTTAACATGAGAAAACCTCTTCAATATATTGAAAATGAAATAGATAGAATTAATGCAAAGTATGATGCAAAGATAAAAAAACTAGAGGAAACTGTTACTGATTCTAATTTACAAGCTGAATCTAATAATGAGACAATTATAGCAGAGATAAACCGTAAGGAGAAAGAACTTAAAGAGGCAAAAAAATCTTTTGCTTTTGAAATGAGAAAAGAATTAGAAGGTAAGGGTATAACAAAGTCAGACTTAAATAAAAGAATAAGACTAGCAAGACGTGATGACCAGATACTTAAAGACTTACAATCTGGCATTGATAAATTAAGAAATAGTTTAGGTTATAAAATTGTTGATAATTTTGATGGGCAAGATGTTGAAGATATAGATGTGTTTACTTCATGGGCAATAGATAATTTACCTAGCTTTATACAAATAGAAGATATAGAAGATCTTGGTAGAAGATTAAAGAATAATGGTATTACAGTTGGTGCATTTGCACTAGAACTTAGTAAGTTAACTGGTGGGATGAATCTTGTTGGAAAAATTTATACTAGTAAGTTAAACCCATTTAAATATCATGAAGCTTTTCATTCAGTATTTAGAATGTTACTTAATGAATCTGAGATAAAAAAATATTTAAAAATAGCTAAATATGAAAAACTTGCAGAACTTAAGAAGGAAGGTAAGACATTGGTACAAGCCTTATCTGAATTAAAGGAATTAAGCCCTGTATATCAAAAGATGGGAAGGAAGGAATTAGAGGACACACTGTATGAAGAGTATTTAGCAGATGAGTTTGAGAAGTTTAAGATGGATCCTAGATCTTCCAATACATCATCAGAAGTTAAAAGTATATTTACACGTATACTTGAGTGGATTAAGAATGTATTCTTAAGTTACTCTCCTAATGAATTAAACCTACTGTTTAATAAAATTGATACAGGTAAATATAAGTCTGTAGAAATAGCAAGTAATAGATTTACTACTTCAGATTTTGTTAACTCAGAAATATTAGATAATAAATCAGGTATAACTAATGTTGCCCTAAAGGCTATACCAATGTCAAGAGATTTTGTTTATAGACCAATTACTATTAATGGTGTTATTCAAGAGAAGGGAAAGAAAATTGAGATAATTAAATACTTTTCTCAACAAGAACAGAACGCTATGATAGGTACAGTTGGTGCTATGTACTTAACTAGAGTTAGAGATTTATCAGATCAAGAAGGTTTTACTGGTGAATATAATCCAGATGAATTACTTAAAGAAACTCTTGATGATTATATAGAGAGATATAATCCTGAAAGAGAAGATGATTTTTATTCTAAAAGAACAGACTTTCTTGATATAGAAGATGAGTTAACAATATTTTATGAAGGTCTGGATAACTCTTTTGATAATATTGCATCTGCAGTAAAGACATATTTAGAATTATTTGATGTTCAGGTTGAAGATCAATTAGAACAATTAGAAAAAGAGGACTTTACAGCAGAAGGAATTGTAAAGGCTGCTGATGCGTGGGATTCAGAAGCTAATCAATTAGGTGGATTTAAATCATTAAGTTCAGAGATAAGAAAGTTTATTGCTACAACTACAGTTAAAGCAACAGATAGATTTGGAGTGGAGTATGATCAGCCTGTTAATTATGTTGACGCATATAACGGGTTATTAAAATCACTTAAAAATACAACCAATCCTAAGAACATGATTGCTAAAATGGAATTGTTTGCCCAATCAAATGATAACACTGAAGCAGTAGTTGATAGAATATATGATGAAATAGGATTTGGTGCACTATCAAGTGAACAATTAGTATCAGGAGAGTATGATCTTAAAAATATTTCTAATCCTTTATTTTTCCAATCTATAATAAAAGGATTCACACAGTTTAGAATTGATTATATTTTTGCTGAAAATGATGCTGAAAAAGGAGTTACTAATTTGTATGCTGCAAATCATAAGGATGATGCACATACACAAACAGATAGTTGGTCACAATCTTATGGTGCTAAGTTTGAAGAAATTTCAAAGAATAAAAGTGAAAGAGAAAAAATTAATACTTTCTTAGGTGGAGTAGGAAAAAGTTTAAATATGGGTGCTGAAGGATCAATATCAGACTCTGTTCTTCAAACTAGATCTGTTACTATTTCAATAAGAATGAATGAACTTTTAGGAATTAGATTAAGTCCAGAGTATATTAAGTATAGCATTGTATCAAGCTTAGAAAATTTAACACCTATGCAGGCAAGAATTAAAGATGCATTTGGTGAGGCTGAACCTTTTACTGCTGAAGATATTCAAGAGATTAAGTTTTCTATTAGCTCTCACAGTTATGTTGATGGTGTATATGGATCAAACTTATTTTTAAATATTGATGATGTCGTATCAGATAATGATGTACTAGAAGATAGTAGTAAAGTAGTTCCAAATGAATTAGGTGATGTTAAAAATAAACTCAAGAGAATGGCAAGAGGTAATGCTATATTTGATGAGTCTGTTGGTAATACAGTATTCTTAGATCCAAAGGGAAATTTAATATATGCACATCAACAACCAACAATGCACTTAGAAAAAGTTGCAGAGTTAAATAGTGAAGATGCAATAACTGCATTAAAAAATTCAGATGGATTTTTAGAGTCAAATTATTTACTTAACAATGAAAAGTTTAAAGCATTAGCTAGGCAAGGTAAGCTTAGAATCTCTAGGATAATAGGCTCAAAAATGGTTAGCCTAGATGTTGATGAAAATGGAAATTATAAATCTGGTAATGGGTTAGATTTAAATAAAAAACCAGGTGTATCTTTTGGTGAATCCTCTCCTGCAGAGTTTATAACTAATCTTGTCAATTCATATCTACTTGATTATAATGCTGCTACAGGTAAGGTTAAGACAACTAATTATAATACAACAGATGAGTTTGGTAATTCAATATCACAAGATTTTGCATCTGCTATAGTAGACATTAAGGTGATTGCTGAATCAAATACAGGAGACTTTATAAGTCTTCCTATTATTAAAGCTGTTGAGAAGACTGAAGGTGAAGTTAGAATAACTGATGAGTATATTAGTAGAATGCTTAATGAGGTTGAAACAGAGTATAATAAAATATCTAGAGAAGTAAATAAAACAGAAGGGTATACAGAAAAAACTTTAGATAACTACAATGACTTTAAGTCTATAAATGATATAAATGATGAAGACCCAACTAAACATAAGGGGGCTAAACTATTTAAAACAGGTGAGCTATTAACTGGTGTGTATTGATCTGTATACTTCTTCAGATTTAGCCTGCCCGCTAGGGGCACTCACCGTTCGGTTATGAACACAGACGGTTGATCCTTCTTTGGGTAGAATTTCGCGACACTAGCGAAGGATCATGATTTCAGGGAGTAGATTCTTGGATTCTCCAAGACTGATGCAAACAC
>JACKQG010005610.1_pt1 | contig 13700 bp, 10 predicted proteins | sample 8237621 | NCBI WGS metagenome assembly JACKQG01 (sample SAMN15677084, study PRJNA649215) | marine metagenome | biome: marine; feature: Black Sea; material: saline water; isolation source: suspended particulate matter (SPM) from the Black Sea western gyre | collected 2013-06-09/2013-06-10 | depth...
TGGATACCAAGAAAATAAAGAAGGTTTTTTATAAAGGTACCGATCCCAAAGTGGACAGCTACAGCGCCTTTTTCGATAATGCCCGGAAAAATTCCACCGGGTTGGCAAAATACCTGAAGAGGAGGAAAGTCACCACCCTGTATATTGCCGGTCTGGCCACCGATTACTGTGTAAAATTTTCTGTATTGGATGCGTTTGATTTAGGCTTTCATACCTATCTCGTGAAAAATGGCTGCAAAGGAATTGATCTGCGTCCCGGTGATGTGGAACAAGCCGAAAAGGAGATGGAAGCGGCCGGCGCCAGACTGTTGCGAGGCGTGGATATTCCCGGCTGATCAGCCCAAAGGTTGATTAGCTCAAAGGTTGAGTGCAGGCTGGTGAGTTGTTGGCTGGCGAATTTACCATTTTTGAAACCGTGTAGGCCTCCAGCATTCCTCTGTAGGACTGTAGTAGCGGGAGCACAGTTTGGGCTGGATTATTAGCAGTTTGCAGCCATTGATCCAGGTTTTCTCGGTGCAGGATAACCGGCATCCGGTCGTGGATGAAAGCCAGTTCGGATTGTGGTTTAGTAGTTATTACCGTATATGATAAAACCTGCTTTCCCTCCTGGTTCGACCATTTATCCCACAATCCGGCCATAGGCAGCAGTCTGCCATCGGGATGGTGAATATAATATGGCTGCTTCCCGGATATTTCTTTCCGCCATTCATAATAACCATCAGTGATGACAACACATCGCCTATTTGGAACCAGATTGTGAAAGGATGGTTTTTCCAGCAAAGTTTCCGCCCGGGCGTTGATCATTCGGGCGCCGAAGCTCATATCTTTGGACCAGGAAGGGATCAGTCCCCAACGCATGAGTTCCACACGCCGAATTCCATCATCGATTAGTATCGGTGACGTCTGTGTCGGAGCGATATTGTAACTGGGAATATAATTATCCGGATCCTCCCATTCCTGGATCGCCAACTCCTCGATAATCGATTGCAGGTCTTCGGTCAGTGTTTTACGTCCGCACATGGTTTATTCTAACACTGATTTGATCTTTAATAATGCTTTGACACTTACTTTTCCCGCCAGCTCCAATTTGGATACATAGGCCTGGGTAACTCCCAGTTTTTCGGCTAATTCTTTTTGAGTTAAGCCTGCCTCTAGCCGCGCGAGCAAAGCGGAATTTTTTGCGTAATCCGCAAATTGAAAATCTGATAATTCACCGTCAATAGGATCGGATAAAATTACCTGTGCAGCCACAGCATCCAGCAAGTCCTCGCGTGCCATGGCGCGAAATTCATCATAAGGAATAACCAGATAGTCAGGCTTGTTGTCTTTTTTGATAATTTGGATACTCATCGGTACACATCCTTTCGGTGCCTTGCCTTGATCAGAATGATTAGTAATCTGTCTTGAAATTTCTGGTAGAGTATTCGGTAATTACCCGACCGCAAGCGAAACAGATTACTAACTCCGCGCAGTTTTTTTATATCAAGTTCTGATTCACAGCCCTTTGCCAGCAGAGCAATTTTTTCCAACAAACGATGCTGCGTTCTGTGGTCAAGCTTTGAAAAATCCTTTTTAAAGCAGCTTGTTTGTTTAACTTGATACATAACTAAATATAACCTAATACTTAAATAGTTTCAACTTTAATTGTTATCATGCAACCTGGCGCTTTTTTCGCACCAAACTGGACAAGCTGGACAAGCTGGCCAGTTTTTCGATCGTGATTGTGTAAACCCCAAAGGCCTCTTCCACTTTGCCGCGCAGAAGAAACAGCCGTTCCCAGTTCAGCAGGTCACCAAATTCCCGGTAGGCCTCCGGGAAGAGGACGCATTCGTAGATGTCGGTTTCGTCCTCCAGGGTGAGGAATTCCATGGGATCGTGCCGGCGGGTGGAAGTGACCTTGCGGGTGATATAAACCCCCGCCAGCCGAATTGATTGGCCCACGTATTTAGGGATATCCCGGGCTTTTTTAACTTTACCTTTTAGGAACGAATCATACTCCGCCAGCGGATGGCAGGAGTTGGGAAAGCCGAATGATTCGATTTCCAACCGGCGCTTTTCCGCCGGGGTTGGATTACCCTTCACCGGGGTGGTCACCGGGTGACCGGAACCATCGGACAGGTAGAAATTGGCGATCCGGTAGGCGATTTCCTTGTGGGTCAGTTCCGGCTCCAGTTTGGTGAAACAGCCCGCATTGGTGAAGGCCATGGCGTCGGAGAGATCCAAATCAACCCTGGTCATGAAATCTTCCAAATCGACGAAGTCGACGGCCTTGCGCTCATCCAGCACCGCCTCGATGGCCTTGTCCTGGAGTTTGTTGATCACCATGAAACCCATGCGGATCTGCCGTTTGTGACCCCGGAATTCCCGGAAGCTGCGGTTGATGTGGGGCGGCAGAATGGTGATCCCGAAGCGGCGGGCCTCGCTCAGATAGGCGTAGGTGGAGTAAAAACCACCCTGGTTGCTGATCACCGCCGCCAGGAACTCCGCCGGATAATGGGCTTTCAGGTAGGCACAGGTGAAGGACAGCATGGCGTAGGAGGCGGAATGGGGCTTGCAAAAAGAGTAGCCCACGAAGGAGGCGATCATGTCCCAGATCTTGTCCACCAGTTCTTTGTCGTAACCTCGGTTGCGGGCGCCAGTGTAAAATTTCTTTTTCCAACTGGGAATCAGGCGGTTCAGGGAATCGCGGCTCATGGTCTTGCGCAGGGCATCGGACTTGGCATAACCGAACCCAGCCAGGGCCCGGGCTGCTAGGGAGACCTGTTCCTCGTAAACCATGATGCCGTAGCTTTCGTTGAGGAAATCCAGGTCGGTATGCAGCGATTTCCATTCCTGGCCGTGGATGCGCTCCAGCATCAGGTTGGTGAAGCGGTTGGCTGCCGGACGGATGATCGAGGAATAGATCACCACGTGCTCGAAATCCACTACGCCCGACTTTGCTAGTAGCTGGCGAGTGGCGGGGCTCTCGATGTAGAACACGCCCATGGTATGGCCGGCCTGCATCAATGCCTCGGTCTTGGGGTCGCCGATGGGCTGAATCCTGTGATAATCGATGTAATCGGAACGGGCCTTTTTCGGGTAGTAGAGGTTGATCTGTTTAATGGTGTCCCGCACCACTGCCAGAGAGCGGTTGCCCAGCAGGTCGATCTTCAGCAGGCCCGAATCTTCCACCTGATCTTTCTCCCATTCGGTGATCTGGACGCCCTTGGGGGCCGTCAGCACTGGCACGTATTTGCGGATCTCATCGGGAACGATCACGATTCCCCCGGGATGCACCGACGGATTCCGGAAAGTACCGACGATTTTCTGGCTCCGGGCGATCACCTCCAGCAGGGTGTCGTCCAGATGGGCGTTGGCGAAGCGCGGATCGGTCTTGATCCAGTTTACCAGGTCGGAGCGGGTGCGCCACTGATAGCCGATCCGCTTGGTGATGGCGTTGATCTCTTCGTTGGACAGGCCGTAGACCTTGGCCACTTCACGGATGGCGGAACGGGGCCGTAGAAACACCTGGCTGGCTACCATAGCCGTGCGCTTGTTGCCGTATTTCTTGAAAACATAATCGATAATATCGTCCCGTTCGTCCCAGGGGAAATCCACGTCGATGTCGGGCATGCTTTCCCGCTCGGGATGAATAAAACGCTCGAACTGCAGGTTGAACAGAATGGGATCAACCTGGGTAATGTAGAGGCAGTAGCTCACCACCGATGCCGCGGCCGAACCGCGCCCGATGGTGGATTTAGTCTGTTGCACAATATCACGCACCACCAGGAAGTAGGGGGTGAAGCCCTTCTGGGTAATCAGTTCCAGTTCGTAGTCGATGCGCTGACGTACCTCGCTGGTAATGGTACCATAGCGCTCCAGGGCACCTTTTTCCACCAGTTCCCGTAACCGGGTATTGGAGCGATGCTGGTTCTTCAGGTTCAATCCCGGGAAAATGGTGTTGACGAAATTCCAGTCGGTCTTGCAGCGCTCCGCCAGAAAAGAGCTGTTGTTGATGGCCTCCAGACTGTTGGGGAAGCGGCGGATCATCTCCTTTTCGTCGCAGAAATAGTTGGTTTCCGGCTTGAAATCGGCCACTGTCAGTTGCAACAGGGTGGCATTTTTTTCGATGGCCCGCAGCACCTTGTGGGAGGGCTGATCTTCTGGGCGCATGAAATAGATATCGCCGGTGGCTACGATTTCCAGTCCCAGGCTGCGGCTCATGCGCTTGGTCGAGGCTTCGGTTACCCCGGGACGCAGCTCCACGAACAGGTGGGATTTGGGCACAATGGGAGCCAGCCGTTTCAGGTCTTCATAGCGATGGGCCAGCACGAAGAGTCCACTGGAATAGGGCACGATCAATTCATCCAGTTGGGCATTTTCATCATCGTGAACAGCGGAAATGATCCGACAGAGGTTAGAATAGCCGGCTGAGTTTTCCACCACTAGCACCAGGTCTGATTCACCAACAATAATATTAGCCCCGGCAATCGGTTTGATTCCAGCAGCGTGGGCGTGCTGCACGAAGCGGATAAAGCCCCACAGGCCGTTGACCTCTGTTAGGGCCAGGTATTCCATGCCCTGATCGCGAGCCGCCGTTAGCAACTCCTGCTGGGAGGCCATTCCGCGCATGGCGGAAAACTGGGAATGGGTGTTGAGATGAGTCAGCACCTGGCCCCCTCCCCATTGAATTGGAGATTGGAAATTAGAGATTGGAAATTTAAAATTGGAAACGAGCGTGTGTATGCGGGTGGCTCAATTTGCATTTTCCAATTTCCAATTTAAAATTTACCCTTTCCAATTTCTTCCCACCGGATTAGCCCTGGCCGGCGATCATGATACTGTCGAAGCCATATTTTTTACGTACCTTGTCCAGAGCGCCGGACAGGACGCGGTCCCGGGGATCGCCACCAGCAAACAGGTCCAGTTGTCGAGCGTGGTAGCGCAGGTCGGTGGCATCGATCAGCACGGTGCGGATGCGGTTGCGCCGGTAGTTGGCCTGATCAAAAAGACGGAAGCAAGTTGCTGTAACAGCGGCGTCATCGTTGGAGTTCAGGCGGCTGACGCGGTTGTTTTTTAGTCCGTCGGTGTAATGAATTTCTACGGCAATGCGCCGGGCCATCTGCCCTCGCTTGCGCAATTTGAAAGCTACCTGCTCCGCCAGGTTGCGCACCACCGTCCGCAACAGATCAACGTCATTGGTATCGGCAGGCAGGACGGTTTGTTCCAGGATATGCTTGCGCAGGGACGGCGGCTGTACCAAAGAGGTGTCTTGTCCGCGGGCTTCGCTGGTCAGTTTTCTGGCGTAGTTACCGAACAGGATGGCGGCTTCCGTGGATCGGTCGGCCACTTCCTGAATCTGGCGGACCTGCTCCAGAAACAGGAAATTAAGGATGCGTTGGACGGCCCGCTCGCGGCAGGTGGGCAGCACCGGTGCGGGCAGTGGTGCCAGGAATTTGGGTTCATTACCGGCCGCCACCTGATGGATGATGTCCGGTACCATGGCGGTGGAAATGCTGCTGACCAGCTTGTTGGGACTGATGCCCACCACCCCAGACAGGCTGGTCTTGTCCTGCACCTGGCGGGTGATATTGAAGCCGGTCTGGCGGGGATTGCGGTAAACCCGTTCCAGGCCGCTCATGTCCAGGAAATACTGGCCGTAAGCCGCCGGCTCCACCACCGGGGTAAAATTGGTGACGGTGGAATAAACATAGCCGTTCAGCCGGGCGTACAGGGATGAATTGTAGGGCAACAGCAGGGTTGCGGTGGACATCTTGCGCACCAGCGATACTTTCAGTCCCTGGAACAGTCCTTCTTGACGGGCCTCATTGGACAGGGCCACGATCGTGCCGTCCTGCCGGTTGGAGGAGATGATGGCAATCGGGCGTGTGCGCAGGGCAGGGTCCAGGATGCGCTCGGCCTGGAGCTCAAAATCTTTGAGACGGATATGGAAAACGGCGCGATTCATAATTTACCACGGAGGCACCAAGGACACGAAGGATTTTAAAAATGGTGGAGAAGCAGCATGCTCAAAGGACCATGCGTTTTATTCCGGATTTAATGATCGGAACATTGAAATTGATCAGATAACCCAAACGTTTTTGGGCTAGGTGCAGATAGGTCAATAATTGTGATTCATGGATCGGTAGCAGCGTGTCAACAGCTTTTAGTTCGATAACAACTGAATCGTCAACCAGCAGGTCGATTCGCAGGTGCGAATTCAATGGTTTGCCGCGATAACTGATAGGAACAATAACCTGTTTATCTACTGCCAGTTTTTTTTCATTCAGCTCGTAAATAAGGCATTCTTCATAGACCGACTCCAACAAACCAGGCCCCAACTCTTTGTGAACCTGATAAGCCGCATCGACAATTTTTGTACCGATCTCATTTAGTTTGCTTGGAATAGGTCTGAAATTCATTGGTTTTAAATGTTCTAAAATATTTTTATGTTCTTTGTGTACTTAGTGCTCTCTGTACCTCTGTGTTTAACCATTAATAAAAACAACTTTGTGTACTTGGTGTTCTTTGTGTCTCCGTGTTTCATTTTTAGTATTGTCGGAAAACATACAGCACCACGCCGTTGATGCGGAAATCGTCAGTTGGATCAACTTTAATCACCGGGTAGTCCGGGTTGCGGGGATGCAGTTCAATGCCGGTGGGGTGGGGTTGATAGCGTTTCAAGGTGGCATCGCCGTTGATCAGGGCCACCACGGTCTGGCCGATGCGAGCATCGGTGGTTTTACGGATTACCACGAAATCGCCATTCTGGATATTGTCATCGATCATGGAGTCGCCCCGGACTTGTAGTACGTAGTTTTCCAGATGAGCCAGGCGGGCAGGGACTTCAATATTTTCCGGGTTTTCCACGGCAGCGATGGGCGTACCAGCGGCGATGACCCCCAGCAGAGGAAGTTGGGCCGGAGTGGCGGTCTCGCCGGCCAATTGCAAGGCCCGCTTCCCGTTGGGTCCTTTGGATCGCAGCAGGAAGCCGGCCCGGACGAGGGTTTGGACGTACCAGTTCACGGTGCCCAGGGAAGTTAGCCCCAAGCCGTCGCGAATCTCTTCGTACGTGGGCGGCTCGTTGTTTTCCAGCGCGTAACACCGGACGAAATCCAGAAATTTTTGTTGTTTGGTGGATAATGGCTGTGACATAAATACTCGTAAGTTACTCGTAAGTATATTACACTCGAGCAAGGTAAAAAGCAAAGAGAATTGAGTGTGGAACAAGTAGCAGGGGAGTCCAACTCGTTACAACGCGGGAGCGTTGTAACGAGAATGAGAAATTGTCATTCCGATGGAGAACGACTGAGGAATCTGCATAAGTTGTGTATAATCGTTAGTGACAGCCGAAAAATCCAAGGATAGGTAATAAACTAATGTAGATTTCTCCTCCGATTTCATCGGTATTGAAATGACATTCTAAATTGAATTATTAATTATTATTAACCTTGCGAAAGTTTCAAACTTTCGCAAGGTTTTCGAAATGTGAATAAAACGCAAAGAAAATTATCATTCTGAATAAAGCCGCAAGCGGAGTGAAGTTTACCTACCAAAGTGAAACGTAGGTGGGAATCTCATCCAATTATGGCTGGGAATTTCTATTAGTGCAGCGGATAAGATTCTTCGGTCGTACCGCCCTTGGAATGACAGGGAGGAGGGTAATGGAGAGTAGCGTGTTGGAGAACGACCGTTCGTGATTTCAATTACTGGAAGTGAAATTGTAAATCGTTGAAACGGTTACATATTTTTGGTATTTCAAAAACCACGGTTAAAACCGTGGGCTGGTTATCCCGATCAGCAGAAATATATTATAAACAGCCCACAATACATTCACTTTGTTCAGTGCATGCTTCAGTAGTGGGTATCTATAGAAGATAAAGTAATACCCGTTTCAATGATTTATTCTCCTATCAATAAATTGACCAACCCCCTCCGATGAAATAACTGTAAATTATTAATTAAAAATGTACAATTACAAATCAGACCTATAACCGCCAAGTACCAATTCGTAATTCTTAATTGATAATTTATAATTGTCAATCTTTCCCGCGCTTGCGGAACATGATTGGGATATTATTGGTTATGGGAGCGCCGATCTGGATCAGTTCCCAGTCCTTGTCATGTTCCTTGATGACCTTTTTTAGCACGGCCACTTTATCGTCGGTATCCGGTTCGATTTCGTCGAAGTCGACGATTTCCACCCGGTATTTCATTGAGCGTTTACGTCCATTGATGCGCACATCAATATCGATGTTCTGTTCCGCACCCAAGGTTGGAATCTGCAGTACTATTTCTCTCATTTTAATGCTCGTTTCGATTAATTGTCAAAAATGCTATTCGTATTTCAAGGCGTCCACCGGGTTGGAAGTAGCGGCTTTTGCTGCCTGGGTGGTAACGGTGCCAAGGGCAATAATGAAGGCTAGCAGGCCTGCCACCAGGAAGGTCAGGTGGCTGAAATCAATCCGATAGGCGAAATTCTCCAGCCAGCGCTGCATGCTGTAATAGGATAACGGCCAGGAAAGGATTGTCGCGATCATAATCAATTTCAAAATATCAGTGGAAAGTAGTAGATAAATGTTCTGAATCGATGCACCGAGTACTTTGCGAATTCCTATTTCCTTAGTGCGTTGTTCAACAATGAACGATGCCAGGCCAAACAGACCCAGGGATGCAATGAAAATGGCCAGGATCGAAAAGATAGTTGCAATCTGTTTAGTCCGCTCCTCAGCTGCATAAAGTTGATCGAAGTCATCGTCCAGGAATGTGTATTCAAATGGTTGGTCAACGGCATATTTTTTCCAGATTTCTTCAATGTACTTCAAAGTTCCCGGTATATCGTGTTCGGTAACACGAACGGCGGTATATCGTCCGAAACCACGAGAATTAAAATTATAAAATACCATGGGGCGGATTTGTTCATGCATCGACATGAAATGAAAATCTTTAACGATACCAATAATTTCGAAATTAGCGGTCTGTCCATTCGCCCCGGCACCGCGAACCAGGTACCGACCCAATGGGTCACCGATCTGTAAATGTTCAGCAGCAGCCTGGTTTATGACAGCCGCCATGGAATCCGCCGGCCGGTCCACTGAAAACATTCGTCCTTCAACCAGATCAATCTGGTATGTTTCAGTGTAGAATTGATCGGTAAAAAACATCGAAAGTAGCATAGCATTTTCGGCTGGTTCACCTTGTACCTGATGAACTGAATTGCCAAAATTATGTCCGATCAGGCTAGTTGAATTCGAGACGGTAATGATGTTTGGACTTTGTCTTAAATCTTGTTTAAAAGCCTGGATCTGTTGTCCGATATCATCGGTCTTTTCAACGATCACCACATTTTCTTTATTATACCCCAGATCCTTGTTCTGGATGTAATTCAACTGATTGTAAACGACCATGGTACCGGTGAATAGGGTGATTGATATTGTGAACTGGAAAATTACCAGACCACTACGCAACCATGAATTGCGGCTTCCGGATTGTCCCGAACCTTTGAGTACTTTCACTGGATTGAATGACGATAGGAAGAAGGCAGGATAGCTGCCGGAGATGGTGCCAACCAGCAGAATCAGAATGATCAGCGACGGCAAAACCAAAGCATCGCTGAAGAGTCCTAGGCGCAATTCCAGCCCCACCAGATTATTGTAAGCCGGCAGCACAAGCTGGACAAGAATTACCGCGATAACGAATGATATTGTTGTCAGAATAATTGCTTCGGTCAGGAATTGCTGGATCAATTGAGATTTGGTGGAACCGAGTGTTTTGCGAACACCAACCTCACGGGATCGATTAGCTGATCGAGCCGTGGCCAGGTTCATGAAATTTATGCAGGCAATGATCAGGATGAAAATTGCGATAACTGAAAATATCCGGATGTAAAGCATGTTGCCGTTGGGCTCGACCTCATATTCGAGGTGCGAGTTTAAATGAATATCGGTAATTGGCTGTAAATAGAAACCATAGGCGGCGCCCTGTTCGCCCAGCTTTTCCCAGGAAACACCCATAAATTGTTCGATTTGCGGACCAGCATACTTTGTTACCATGTCAGGAAATTCCGCTTCCACTTGCTCGGGTGGTGTGTTTTTATCCAACAGCAAATAGGTATAAAAATTATTATTGACCCAGATTTGATCATTGGCACGCCCCGGATAGGACATTAAAGAACCTAGAAAATCATAATGCATATGGGTATTTGTTGGTGGATCTTCGATAATACCCGTAACCACGTAATCACGGCGTTTATCGGAATTGAGTGTTTTACCCATGGGATCTTCATCGCCAAAATAGCGTTCTGCCGTAGTTCTGGTTAGTACGACAGTCATAGGTTGCGTCAGGGCCGTCTTCGGATCACCAGCGATAAACTCTACGTCAAATACGTCAAAAAAAGATGAATCTACGGTAAACCAGCGTTCTTCGCTGAATACCTTCTCAGCGTATCGAATAACCGGAAAACCAAAATTGGTCGCTCGTGTCGAGGCTATTGCACCTGGTATTTCATCGACAAAAGCTCGACCCACCGGTGCAGGCGAGACGGCCATATTGAAATCGTTACCGGCCATAGCACCCCTGGTTGCCACTCGATAAATTTGATTTGCTTTGGTGTGAAAATGATCATAGCTGAGTTCCCAGCGAACATAAAGCATTATCATTATAAAAGCCATTACCCCTATGGCCAGTCCAGTGATATTGATGAAGGAATATCCTCTATGTCTCAGAATATTGCGAATTGCTGTTTTTAGATAGTTAATTATCATGGAAAATCCTCGAGTTATTCATAGCGTAAAGATTTAATTGGGTTGGCCAGGGCGGCTTTGATTGATTGGTAGCTGACTGTGACGATGGCCAGGAGTAAGGTGCCAGCAGTGATAAGTACCGGGACCAGCCAATTAAAGGAAACCCGGAAAGCAAAGGTATCCAGCCAGTTGTCCATGGCATACCAGGCAATCGGGTATGCTATCAGACTGGCCAGCAGGATTAGAATTATGGTTTCCACCGAAAGCAGCCGTACAATTGCTGGCACCGAGGCACCGAGGACCTTCCGGATACCGATTTCTTTGGTGCGGTTGGTAGCAGTAAACGACGACATTCCGAATAAACCCAAACAGCCAATGAAAATTGCCAACAGGCTGAACGACGTGGATAATTGCTTTAATTCCTGTTCCTGTTGATAACTCTCTTCCAGACGGTCATCCAGAAAGATATAATCAAATGGCCGGTCCGGTACCAGAGTCTGCCATTTTTCCTGCAGCCGCTGCAGAGTTGTGCTAGTATTGGCCGGGTTTAATTTCAGTGTTAAAGTATGCCATTCACTGGGATCATACTGAACGAATAACGGTTCAATCTGCTCGTGCAGGCTGGCCATGTGAAAATCTTCGATTACACCAATAACGGATATGGTGTAGGGTTCTTCATCGCTGCCGGGCATATTGTTGAAATGGAATTTCTTGCCGATTGGCTCGTCCCAGCCAAAACGCCGGGCGGCGGTGATATTAATCATACATGCTGCGCTGGAGTCAGATGCCAGATCAGGCGAGAAATTACGGCCACTGGCCAGCTTCATATCCAAGGCAGCCAAAAAGTTGGCATCAATACTTAAATTATCCATAGTCTGGGCATCCTCCTGGGCGAAGCCTTCCGGCAGGAAAATGCTTTTATGTATCCCAACACTGGGAAGGTGGGAAGCAGCAGTGGCATGGGTAACCTCAGGAACCCGGCTGAATTCATCACGCAGCAACTGAATTGGTGGAATGCCCGGCTGATTAGTGTCGGTTATGAACAGGATATTATCTTTGGAAAAACCCATTGGCTTATTGTTGATATAGTTGATCTGACGGACAATGGTCGCTGTTCCGATTAATAACATGATTGTGATCGCGAACTGGGATACTATCAGAATCTGCCTGAGCCGGGAATTAGCAGCACCACGCTTCAGCTTACTGCCCAGGATTTCGTTGGGTTCAAAGGCTGAAAGAAAAAATGCTGGATAGGCCCCAGCTAGAAGCCCGGTTAGTATAGCCAAGCCAAGCAAAGCGGGGATCAACCACCAGAGCTTGAAATAGGGTAGATCCAGAGTGTAGGCGCTCAGAGTCTGAATATTAGCGGAGAAAGTTTCCAGCAAAAACACGGTTAACACGATTGCCAGCAGACTCAACACAACCGATTCGCTGAGGAACTGGATCATTAACTGCTTGCGATCAGCCCCCAGGGTTTTGCGGATACCAACTTCCTTGGCTCGCAGGGCGGCCAGGGCAGTGGAGAGGTTGATAAAGTTGAAACAGGCCATTAGGAGCACCAGCAGAGCAACTCCTGAGAATAAATAAATGTAAACGATATTACCGTTATTATCCAGATCAATAGCCATGTCGGAATGGAGATGGACATCGGTCATTGGCTGGAGCCAGAATTCGATTGTACCCCCGATCGCCTGCATGATTGGACCCAGGTGAGCATCAACCAGCTCGGGGAATTTCGCTTCAAGGGTTTCCGGATTGGTGTTTTCCGCTAACAAGAGATAAGTACCCATGGAGAATGACATCCATTCCTCGACCCTGGGGGGGCTCAATTTAGCCAAGGTCTCAAAAGAGCAAAGCATGTTGAACTGTAGTTGTGAGTTTCGGGGAAAATCCGCCATGATCCCGGTAATAGTATAATCGATCCCGCCAATCTTGATGATCTTGCCAATTGGATCAATATTATCGAAGTATTTGGGTACCATGGCCTCTGCAATAACGACAGTATTGGCCGTTTCAAGGACGGTGGCTGGATTACCCTGGAGCAGGGGGAACGAGAAGACCTGGAAAAAATCCCAGTCGGCGTAGGTGACGTTCTCTTCCGTAAATTGACGATCTTCGTATTTGGCCGGTACATTTTCAGGTCCGGTGATTCGGACTGCATTCAATACTTCGGGATATAGTTCCACAATCGCCGGTCCGGCGGGACCATTGGTTATGGGCGCTTTTAGATGGGTCCCCAGATCCGCTTCCAGACCCAGGCGGTAAATCCGGTCGGCTTTACTGTGAAAGCGATCGAAGCTCAGTTCATTGGTTACCCAGGCTACGATCAGGATGCAACAGGCCATACCGATTGATAGACCCAACAGATTTATCAGGGAATGTCCCCGGTGTTTCCAGAGATTACGTACGGCGGTTTTAAGATAATTGCTGATCATCATGGTATACACCCAATATCAATTGGAATTTCTGTCCGCTCAAAAAATTATAGGCGGATGGCAATATGGATTTAAACGTGAAATTTGCCGTTGATGTTTTCTGTTACGATCTGGCCGTCAAACAGGTGCACCGACCGATGGGCGTAGTCGGCATAAGCCGGCGAGTGCGTTACCATTACAATGGTGGTGCCATTATCATTCAACTCGGTCAGCAGTTTCATGACTTCGTCACCGTTAGATGAGTCGAGATTTCCGGTAGGTTCGTCCGCTAAAATCATCTTGGGATTCGAAACTAACGCGCGCGAAACAGCCACCCGCTGTTGCTGACCACCGGAAAGCTGTTGTGGGAAATGTCCACTGCGATGAATGATGTCCATTTGTTCGAGAACAGCATTGACTTTCTCCTTGCGCTTCGCGGAGGGTACGTTTAGATACAACAGCGGTAGTTCAACATTTTCGAAAACGGTCAATTCATCAATCAGATTAAAGCTCTGAAAGACGAAACCAATGTTTTCTTTGCGCAGATTAGCCCGCTGCCGTTCGG
>JACKQG010005611.1_pt1 | contig 13700 bp, 10 predicted proteins | sample 8237621 | NCBI WGS metagenome assembly JACKQG01 (sample SAMN15677084, study PRJNA649215) | marine metagenome | biome: marine; feature: Black Sea; material: saline water; isolation source: suspended particulate matter (SPM) from the Black Sea western gyre | collected 2013-06-09/2013-06-10 | depth...
CAAGGAATAATCCAACAACAAAATGCTGCGGATAAAACCGCAGATTTTGGCGTTATACGAACAAAATTTCTCAAATTTGAGAAAATATGATACAAATATACAAAAGCGGTTTATGAAAATCCGCGCCCCAAGAAGTCCGCAGTCCATGGCGGGCTAAGAGAAGGAAAAAATTGAGGAAAAGGAATGAATAAAAAAGATCTGTCAGAAAGAGATATCATTAACAGACCCTTCAAAAAGATAAACATCTGTGATTTAATGAAACAATGAATAAAGAAAAGTATATCCGTATTATTCGCTCAGCCGTCCAGAACGGATCTCACCCCGGAGCCCCGGAAGAAAACCTTTTTCAGCCAACAAGTGTGATTGCCCTGTTTATTTTTAATGCGGAAGTTGAACTGCTGTTTATCCAGAAAGCAGATGTAAAGGGATATCCCTGGGCCAACCAGATGGCGTTTCCAGGCGGGCATAAAGACAAGAAAGATATTTCAACAAAGGATACGGCATTAAGAGAGCTTGCCGAAGAAATGGGGATCAATCGAAAGAACGTAGAGGTTATGGGTTCTCTTGGGCATTTTCAAACCATAAATAACAAAGATATTGAAGCCTGGGTCGGTATCTGGAATCAAAAAGAAGCCATTAATTATGACCGATCTGAAATATCCAGAGTGTTCCAGATTCCGTTAAAGTATTTGATTGACCTGCACAAAGAAAAAGAGTTTCATCGACAAACCCCCAATGTCATGCTTTTGACATATCCCTATGAAGATGTCTTGATCTGGGGAGTGACGGCAAAAATTTTATACCATCTTATAGAGGTGTTGCTAAAGGACGACTAGTTGGTTTTTGACAGCCGCTTAAGTCTAAAAAATATTTTAATCCCCATAAACAAGCTTAAAAATGCCAGAACGGCCGGGAATCCGACATGTTCATGGAAATATGGATTACCGGAACCCACAATAATACCGGCAATGGCAAAGACAAATATAAAGATCATAATGACAATAAACGTCCGGCAGGCAAAATTTGAATCATACCAGGATGTTATTGTTTTTCTAAAAAATGGGTTTTGGTCTAGTTGCATTTTTCTTTCTATTAAATAAATGTTAAAACCACAATATATAGATTTTTTTCTTGACAAACAACAATATGTTGATTAAATTTATTGTTCAGCGTACCAGATAACCTTATTTTGCTATCACTAAAACCGCTGACAAAAGATATGTTAATTTCAATCAGATTTCAAGAGGTGGATACATGTTTGACCAAATTAAAAAACGGGATGGAAGAATAGCAGACTTTGATTCTTCTAAAATAACCCATGCCATTAAAAAGGCAGGCGAGGCAACAGGTGAATTCAATGAAAGAGAAGCCAGAAAAATGACAATGAAAGTTGTCACGCTGGCAAGAGACATGCGTCTTGGCGCAATTCCTGAAATAGAGGAGATCCAGGACATAGTGGAAAGAGTTCTTTTGGATTCCCCGTTTTATAAAACTGCCAAAGCCTATATTATTTACCGGGAGCAGCACAACCAGATCAGAAAAATTGCCATTAAGGAAAATGTGGGGCTCATGGAATCCTATATTCGAAAAATGGACTGGAAAGTCAAAGAAAACAGCAATATGAGTTATTCTCTCCAGGGATTGAACAATTACATATCTTCAGACATTATTTGATATCATCCATGTCTCCTCCAATATTTCATCAATTTTTTAAAATTATTGATAATTAAACCCGTTACCCTCACCTCTGGGCACTCTAACTCAAATCACTTAAGCTGGACTTAAATTTAAAATATAAAAAAGGAATTTAGATGTGTTTTCAAAGAAAAGTCCAGACTTCTCTATGACGCCACTTTAATGCCTATATTTTAGTTCAGGAATCCTTTGACTCAGCCGAGCACTGGCAAAACATTTTGTGCCAGTGCTCGGCTGGGCGTTGCCTAAGCTCCTTTGGGGGGATCAAAGGCGGTTACTTTTGGAACCGTGCCGGTAAACTTTTTCACCTGGACCAAAGCCGTATTGGCAATGTTTGCCTGGGAAAGCTTGGAACTGCCTTTATCAATGGTCAACACGTTTACATGACCGTATTTGCACAGAGACCCGATTTTTCCCGGTTCCTTTGGATCATACCAGCCGCCTTCCCTCAAGCGGACGACTCCCTTACGGAACCGGTCTGTTACATAGGCACCGGCAAGCACTTCCCCCCGGTCATTGAAAACACGGACAATATCCCCGTGCTGAATGCCCCGGGCAGCCGCATCCTTGGTGTTCATCCAAATGGGTTCCCGATCCTTGATCGCATATTTTTCCCGAAGTGAGGTCACATTGTTCATCTGTGAATGGAGCCTGTCTTTGGGGTGGGAGCTTAACAGGTGAAGCGGAAACTGGGCTGTCTTTTTACTTCCCAACCATTCCACGGGTTCTTGCCAGGACGCATGGGGGGGGCAATCGTCGTAGCCCATTTTTTCGATGGCCTTGCAATAAAGCTCTATTTTTCCCGAGGCTGTTCCAAGGGGTTCCAACAGAGGATCTTCACGGAAATCAGCGTGCCGGACCCATTGTTTCGCACTTTCCGGAATATCAAATTCCACATAGGAACCGCCTTCCCAAAAGGTTTTAAAATCAGGGATATTAATTTTTTTACTCTTTGCCTGTTGAACTGCGGCATTGTAAAAACTCTCAATCCAATCCATTTTGCTTTTACCCTCTGTAAATTCCTGGCCGTACCCAAGCTGTTCGGCAATGGCAGCAAAAATATCATAGGTGGGTTTGGATTCATAAAGGGGGTCAATAACCTTGTGCAAGGGATAAATAAATCTGGCGGAATAGTCTCCCAACCCTTCTATGTCGTCCTGCTCAAAGGTGGTTGCCGTGGGCAGAACAATATCTGCATACTTGGCCGTGGCGGTCCAGAACATCTCATGGACAATAATGGTTTCAGGTTTTTGCCAGGCCTTTACCAATTTGTTTCTATCCTGTTGATGATGTAGGGGGTTGCCGCCTGCCCAGTACATCAGCTTGATATCCGGATAGGTGACGGTACCGCCGTTGAAATCGATTTTCTGTCCCGGATTGAGCAGTGCATCACTGATGCGGGCCACGGGGATTGTGGGGGGCATCTTTTTGGGTGCGCTTCCCGCGGAAAATCCGCCAAGGCCGGCACCGTATGATGGCATGGGAGACTGGGGAGAACCGGCGCCATCATAGTGATATGCCAACCCGAAACCGCCGCCGGGCAGGCCGATCTGCCCCAGCATACTGGCAATCGTAACGATCATCCAATGGGTCTGCTCGCCATGGTCGGCACGCTGCAAGGACCACCCTGCCATGAGCATGGTGCGGCCCTTGGCCATTGTTCTGGCAAGGGTTTTGATGATCTTGGCATCCACATCACAAATTTCTGAAGCCCATTCAGGGGTTTTGGGCTGACCGTCTGATTCCCCGGTGAGATAGGCTTTGAATTTGTCAAATCCCACTGTGTATTCGTCCAGGAATTCTTCATCGTATAATTTTTGTGTATACAGGGTATGGGCCACCCCGAGCATCATGGCAACATCGGAACCGGGCCTGGGAGCGATCCAGTCGGCATTGACATATTCTGCCGTGTCAGAGCGCAGCGGATCAATAACAACCACTTTTTTACCGCTTTTTTTCAGAGCTTCCAGTCCCACCTGGCCACCATGGTCGGGCAACCCCCATCCCATCCTGTCGGTATTGATCAGATCAGAACCCCACATTACCACAAGGTCGGAGCTTTCGATGATAACCGGCCACACGGTTTGCTGGCTGTAAACTTCCATATTGCCCATCACATGCCCCATGATGACCTGGGAAGCACCGGTACTATAATCTCCTGACCCCCTTGTGCACCCTCCGTTGAGGTTCAGCAAACGTCCCAGTCCCGCAGTACTGTTGTGAAGTTTACCAACTTTGCGCCACCCGGGATTTCCCCCATAAATACTGGCAACCCCATATTGTTCCTTGACACGTTTAAGCTCACTTGCCACAAGCTTGGTGGCTTTTTCCCAGCTGACCCGTACAAATTTACCCGTACCCCGTTCACTAGTATCGCTCTTGTGTCCGTTTTTCAAAAATCCGGCCCGAACCATGGGATATTTCACTCGGCTGGGTGAATAGACGTAATCGCTTGATGCCTTCACCAAAGATGTGGGGAAGGGATCTTTTTCAAAGGGAATCGCTTCAACAAAACGCCCCCCCTTTACGATGGCCCGCAACCCTCCCCAGTGATCGCCGGACAAAACCTCGTAATCACCTTCCGCGGCAGCAAAGGCCTGGGTAAGAAGTGAAGGCCCGAATAGCGCCATTGTAGCCGCTGCCAAGGTGCCCCCAAGAAACTGGCGTCTTGAAAGCTCTTTTCCCATTTTGTCTTCGAATGACTGTGACATAATCCTCTCCTCTTTCATTATTATGTTTAATTATCTTGATTAAAATACAGATTGCTTTCATTGAGTATGGTGACCGTAAGCCGGGCCAGGGCGCCGTAGAACCCGTCGGGGTCCTGTGCCAGGCAATTTGCCGAAAACCCCGGAACCCAGTTTAACAAATGGTTTTCAAGAAATGTCTTTGCCTGGATTTTTAGAACGCTGGCGGATTCAGCATCTGTTGAGGCAACAGAATCCGCCATCTCATCCAGATGTGCAAAAAGTTCCAATTGAATGGCAATATGGTCGGCGGGTTCCCGGATTTCCTTGGAAATGCCCAACCCCTGCATTCCCAGTATTTCCCGGGTTTGCTGTTCTGCTTCCTGGAACATGGATCCATTTTTACTGGTATAGACCGATTCGTAGGGAGACACTGACTGGGGACCGCCCCCGCCAAGAAACAGATACCCATACTCAGATGCAAGCGCCAGGGCATCCAAGGCCATATTATCTTCCCGGACCAGCACCTTTTGCAATGCGGTCACATCGGACTCCAATGCCGGAATGGCTGCCATTTGCTTTAAAAAATCTTTCCCGGCCCCCCGGTGGTATAGATCAAGTGTTTTTTGATCCAACTCCCTTACAAACAACGTGGATAGCCATCTAAAAAGCTGGCCCCGGGTTTCTGCACCCGCCAAAGTCAAAGAATCGTTTGTTGTCATATTTTTTTCCTTGTATTGACCCATAAGGGTCATTGGGTTTTCCAACCCTTTGTGTTAGTGGTGGCCGCCGCCGGTATCACTTGCATTGAATTGTAAATATTTCAAAAGAAATCGATATTCCTCCTTGTCCAGATTTGTGTTCCTGGACATGGACTTAAGACTGCCCATCCATTGATTGGCCAAAAAGTGATTAGCCGGGGTGGCTGAATGGCAGGGACTGCAACTGGCACTGTGCATATCAGCCCCGTACTCCCACAGTTTTTCCTGGTCGGATACCAGGATATCGGAGGTGATCCAGCAGGTCAGGGAAACTTCATGCCAGGTCAAATCCGTATCTGCATCAACCATGGTTTTGAGCACCTGGACTTCGGGCAGTGCTTTCTTGCCAAGGGCAGCCGAAAAAATACGCTTACCCTGGAGGGCATAAATCAGGGGTGCCACCCCATCTTGTTGCCATCCGTCAATTTTGACCTTCAGCTTGTCACCGGTTCGCTCCAGAATCTCAAGTTGTGTCCCGGGCAAAATTTTTCCGGCCTTTTTTGTGTCATTCTTTTCCAGAAAAAACGGCTTGGTTGTAAACGTGAAAACCATCCCTTTTTCCTTTTTTTCTTTCAGGGAAAGTGTCTCAAGTTCATTGTATCTGGCCTTAAATCCGGAAGCCATGTCCGGCATTTCATGGGCAATACCCTTGTGGCAGTTGATACAGGTCTGCCCTTCTTCAAGACCCTTTTTCATCCGCTTGGCAGCGTCTGGTTTTTTGAATTGTTTAAAGTCAATGCCTTGGACAAGATGGCAGGTTCTGCATTCCCTGGAATTGTTTGATTCCATGTCCGCCCATACCAATTTGGCCATGGTAAGCCGTTTTTTTTCAAATTTTCCCGGTGTATCAATGGTTCCTTGAAATTTTGCCCAGAGTTCTTTGCTGGCCTTTACTTTTCGAACTGCTGCGGGAATGATTTTGGTGGGCACATGGCAATCGTTACAGGCGGCTCTCATGCCCGATCGATTGCTATAGTGAATGGTTTTTTGATACTCCTTGTAGACGGTGTTTTTCATTTCATGGCAGAAGATACAAAATTGATTTTGTTTATCTTCGGAATCCCCACCGATGCTTGCAAGGGCCATGGACAATATGGCGATAATTCCTGCCACAACCATTAGGGACAGTCCGTATTTGAGAAACCGTCGGTTTAAGATAGTAGACACATAAACTCCTTTATTCATTTTTTCCTGTGGATATACATTGGGTTATTGGGTTTTATTTTCCAAATGAACATTTTGGGTATGTACACAGACGACAGTTTTGACACATTCCGCCTTCGCCCATTTCCGACATATCTGCTCGTGTTATTTCAAGACCTGCCAGAAGCCTGGGCAAAAGCAGGTCAAAGCTTGTGATATTAAAGTAGAGGGCACAGGCGGGAACCCCAATTACCTGAACATTTTTAATTTTCCCGACCAGGGTCATGGTTCCCGGAAGAACAGGCGTGCCATATACCATGTTTGTCAAGCCGGCATCCATAAGCGCCGGACGGGTCACATCATCGGGGTCCACGGACATTCCCGCCGTGGTCACCACAAGGTCTGCACCGGCATTGATCAGTTCATCCACACTTTTTGTGATCATCTGCCTGTCATCGGGAACAATGATTTGTCCTGCAACTTCGCCTCCCAGTTTTTCAACTTTGCTTTTCACAATGGGAATAAACCGATCCTTTACCAACCCATTGAACACTTCGGTTCCAGTGACCAGGATGCCAACTTTTGCCCTTCTCAAGGGCAAAACACTTAAAAGAGGCGCTCCTTCCAGTGCGGTCATTGCCGTGTCAAACCTGTCCCGGGAGATAAAAAGGGGAATTGCCCGTGATCCGGCAACCGGTTTTCCCTTTGCCACCACCGTGTTTCCGTGGCGGGTGGCGCACATGACATCTTTTTGGAAATTAAATTGCCTTAGCATTTGTCGGTTTATGACCAACAGTCCGTTCCGGGTTGCTGTAAAGGTTATCTTGCCCTCCTCGGGCTTTTCTTCATAGGAGATCCCCTCTCCTGCCATCTTTTTGGCAAAGGAAAGCACGGCATCATTTTCATGGACCCAGTTTTGATCATCCAGGTCATCTGCCACAAAAATAGAGTTCTTCCCCATTTTCTGGAGCCTGCAGATATCCCCCGCAGATATTTTTTGGCCAAATTCAATTTCTGGCCCCTTAAAGACGCCCGGCTCTATTTTGGTCATGTCGTGGAGGGCAATTTTACCCACGACATCTTCAACGGCAATTTTCTTTAAGCTTGGCCCTGTTTCTTCTGGCGTTTCTGGTTTTTGAACCGATGAATAGGGGCTCTCGTTCCGACAACCCCGGCAGATCCCGCCGTCGGATTCGGGAAAGGCTTCGCCACATACGGCACAGATGACAATTTTACCAAGGCCCTGGCCCTTAAGAAAGCGGCCCCGCACACAGATAGACTCAAAGCCAAAGATTTTTGAACCGGCCCGGTGTATCTCTGCGATTAATTTTTCCATATTATAATCTTGTGCTGGGGTTAGCTTAAAAAGCCAGCCTTTGATTTCAGGCCAATTTCTAAGCTTTTCAGAATCCAGGTATACCCTTACCCCATTCCCGGTGGCGCTATTGTAAAAACAAAGGGCATACCGGCCCAGATTGACCAGTTTTAATCCACCGTTGCCGATGGTGCACGGGGTCAGAAGCCCGATGGCATCGGGCAGGCTTTTGGGGGTTTCAGCAATGACCTGGAAGGGGGTTTTCTCTGGAAATTTTTTTTTGGCCTCTTCAACCATATAGCCGCCAATCAAAAGTCCCGGTGAAAATTTCCCGGAAAAATCGGCCGCCTGCTTCAAAAACGCATCAAATGTAAAATTAACAATATTCATTTATGATTGACCCACAAAACAATTTCATATTGCCGAGCTTTCTATCGGCGGCAAATAAACCGATGTGCGAAACAAACGCTACAATTACAGGTTGTTGGCTCACTTGACCAACACTACTGCATAAATAGCAATAACAGTGCCATGTTCCGGGTGTTTTGGTTTTCAGGGCGCTGGCATTCAAAATTGAGCCGGGACTGAGGATGGCGAACAATGAATATTATTATTGTTTTGAACCGGGAGGAAGGCCTGGTTTGAAGGTGGGGACGTAAATTGGAGGAAAAAATTTTCGCCAATAAATTCAGGTGGACAGATTCAGGAGGACAAAACGTCTACTCCAAAAAAATAGACTCAAAAAATAGATTCAAAAAAAACAGATGCGCTATTTTATGTTACAAACCGTAACATGAGAGATAAGCGCCTGTAATAAAAGGTAAAAATGACAAAGGTATATATGAATTGTTTTTTGGAAATAGATTAGAGCCCTCTGTTTCAAGGGTTTACGTGGATTTTCGCCCCCATGTTACAGATTGTCACACGGGGGACAACAATACAAAACGGATATTTATTGGTCTATTCCATACTCCTTGAGTTTTCGGTATAGATTCTGGCGGCTCATCCCCAGTATTTCTGCGGCTTTTGTTTTATTCCATCGACTTTTCTTAAGGGCGGACAGAAGTTTTGCCATCTCCTCACCCAAAGGGACGTCAATCATTTCCTGGGGAAGGTGGGCCATGGAGATAATGTTTCCCCTGCAAAAAATAAAGGCGTGTTCCATAACATGTTTGAGTTCCCGGATATTGCCGGCCCACTCATATCTTAAGAATAAATTTTTCACATCCTCGGAGACACCTAAAATATTTTTGTCCATCTGGGCGTTAAATTCACGTTGAAAATGCGTTATGAGAAGGGGGATGTCGTCCCTGCGCTCTTTTAAGGGCGGCAGTCTCATCTCCACAACCTTCAAGCGATAATAAAGATCCTGGCGAAACCGGCCCGCCTCCACCTCTTCTTTGATATTTTTATTGGTGGCCGCCACCACTCTCACATCCACCTTGATGGGTATGGATTCCCCCACCCGTTCAAACTCTTTCTCCTGCAAGACCCTGAGCAATGCCACCTGCATCTTTGGCGTTATATCACCGATCTCGTCCAGAAAAATTGTCCCCTTGTCTGCCATCTGAAATCTGCCGACCCGGTCCTTAACCGCACCGGAAAATGATCCCCTGACATGGCCGAAAAGCTCACTTTCCAGAAGGTTTTCCGACAAACTTCCGCAGTTGACCTTTACCAGGGGTTTATCACTGGAAACGCCCATATAATGCAGGGCTTCCACAACCAGTTCCTTGCCGGTACCGCTTTCACCGGTCACAAGAACCGTGGACCTCACATTGGCCAAATTTTCAATGAGGGCATAAATGCCCTGCATCTTTTCATTTTTCCCGACAATATTATGAAAAACACTGCGTTCCTTGAGATTCTTTTCAAGGGTTGCCAGACGGGTTTCATCCCGGATCACCAGAACCGCACCGGAAAGTGATCCCTTGTTGTTGATCAGGGGATTGGCGCTCAGGGAAACCACCTGTTCCCGGCATGGCTCCCGCCGGCAGGTTATAAACCGGGTTTCTGTCATTTTTTTTTGATCCAGGGTTTTTCTCAAAATATCAACGCACCGTTTGCAGGATGGGCTATTCAAGGATTTAAGAGATTTGCCCAAAAACTCCTGTCTTGCCATACCACAGATCATCTCCGCTGCCTGGTTGATCTCGATCACCTTAAATTCCCTGTCCACGGTGATAATTCCATCCCTGACACTTTTAAATATGGCTTTGAGATTGGTTCTTAAGGTCTCTTTTTCATCCACCACGGCCTTATGTTTGAGTGCTGTGGATGCCACCCGCACCAGATCCTTTTGCAGCACTGGTTTGGGCAGGTAGTCAAAGGCACCCAGCCGTACCGCCTCGGATGCGGTTTCAACGCTTGGAACCCCTGTAATCATCACCACAGGGCAGCTCAGGTTCCGGTTTCTGATCTCGTTTAAGATTTCCATACCGCTTCTGTCGGCAAGCATAATATCGGTAAAAATCAAATCAAATTCCGTCGATGAAATGATATCGATTGCCTCTTGGCACCCCCTGGCCGTGAGAACCGCATACCCCTCATCCTGGAGAAATCGTTCCAGGGTAAAACAGATGTTTTCCTCGTCGTCTACAACCAGAATCCTGTATGTCATTGTTCTCTCTTTTTTAGGGCGAACCACACCTTGGCAAGCCTTGTTGAAAAAAGATGATCCCAAGCTGTTTACGGCAGCTTAAGATGATCTTTTGGGATTATTGGGATCATAGGGCAGATCAATGGTCACCCTTGTATAATTGTTTTCATGACTCTCTATGTTAAAAAACCCCCGGTGGCTCTCAATGATGCCGCAGCTGATACTGAGCCCCAACCCCGTGCCGATTCCCGGAGGTTTTGTTGTAAAAAAAGGGCTGTTCACCTTGGCAAGTATATTTTGCGCAATTCCGGTTCCGTGGTCCTTGATGACAATTCGCAAAAATTGTTTACCATGGATGAGATGCTCCCGGCACTGGATTTCAAGAATTTTGTCCGGGTGAAAGCCGGGATACTTTTTATTCAAGGCAAATTGGGAATTGTTGATGATATTCAAAAACACCTGCTGTATCTGCTGGGCGTTTGCCCTTATAAGGGGAAGACGATTTGGAATGTCATACACAAGCTTTGTCCCTTCCTTACAAATCTGGGCTTCGGTCAGGGCAAGGGCTTCAACAAGAATGTCCTGGACCCGGGCTGATTTTTTCTCCTCCCTAGCGTTTCTTGAAAAAGAAAGAAGACTGCTGACGATTCTTGCGATGCGCTCTCCCTCCTTGGTGATCCGCCGGGCAATGTCATATTCCTGGCTCTCCTTTGTATTGTCGTTCATGATAATCTGTGCAAGGTTAATCACGCTGTTTGTGGGATTATTAATCTCGTGGGCAACCCCGGCCGCAAGCATACCCACCGAATGCATCTTTTCGTTATGGATCATTATTTCTTCGATTTTGACCCGCTCGGTCACATTGTCCATCCGGATCACGGCCCCCCTTTGATCTGAAAAGGACAGGGGGTAGATGGCAATGTCGTAGAAAACCACCTGACCCTCCTTTGACAGTGAAATATTGGTTTTTTTCAGGAATTGCTGCCCGATGATGGCCGATTTTATGGATTCCATGGGCATGTCAGAATTTGCAAGCAAAGTGTATACGGATCTGCCCAGGGCCTCTCGTTTCGAAACACCGGTGAGGGTTTGGGCCCCGTCGTTCCATTGGGTCACCCTTCCTTTTGAACAAACGCCCACCAGAATGGAAGGCATGGAATTGATGATACCGTCGATATAGTTCCTGGTATTGTTGAGTTTTTCCTCTGTCAGATCCCGCTCCGAAATATATTGGATCAATCCTTTCCGCATGCGGTTGATGGCACAAACCACAAGTTCCAGTTCATCCTTGTTTGACTCAAAGGTGCGGCTGAGCTGAATCGGCGTTTCAAGGTAACCCAGCTTTTCCTGGCTCATATACTGGGCAATGGCCGAAAGGTGACGGGTGATGAAATGCCGGATCACCAGAAGGATAAATCCGGAAACGAGAAATGTTTTAATGGTCTGGCTGATGAGAATCTGAAAAACGGTTTCGTTAAGACGCTGGTAAACGCTTACCAGGGAGGCTGTTATGGCAAATTTACCCAAATGGTGGGGTATGCCCTGGCTGTCGATAAAATCCAGGGGATAGGCCCTGATCATAACCTTTTGCTCCTTTGGCGTACCCAGGAATGCCACTATTTCATCGGCGGTATCCCGTATCTCCAGATATTGAATGTCCGGAAGTTCAATAATCCCCCCCAAAAGGGTATGGATCTGTTTTGTGTCAAGATCCCAGACCCCGAGTGAAAGCCCCTGACCATATCCTTCCTTGATCTGGGAAATCCGTTTTTCAATATAGTCCAGGTCCTTTTTAAAATTGATATAAAGCTGCCATGCCGTGGCAGCAAGCGTAACACAGGAACTGAACACCAGCACATAAAAAAGCACGCGGCATGCCAGGGGATTTTCCTTTTTGTATCTGAGTATTCCTAGGGGTACCATTATTCCCTTTTTATCTGTGGTTGCTGGGTTTGGGCCCTGTCACATCCGAGTAAAATCCATGATTGCCAAAGGGCCTGATTGGCATCAATCCAAAGGTCTGCAACCGCATCCAGATCTTTTTTCTCAACATCCACCATAAGGCTAAAGGGATAAGAACTTGCTTTTTGCCTAAGAAAGTATCAAAAATCCCCAAAGTTAAAAATATTACTCCTCTCCTGATACAAGCACAACATGTTGTGCTTGTATCAGGAGAGGTCTGATCCTGTCAAGATAAAAACAAAGCTTTTGAAAAGAAAGGAGAAACTATATTGATATTTGCCAGAAAAGTTTGAAAAAATACAAATTTGAGCTGAATTTGAGTATAGGACACCTGTGATCCCTCAACTCAATTTCAAAAATATCAGCTCCAAAAGGTGTCAAATGCTGGAATCTGGGAGCCTGAATTATCATAATCTGGATCTTCAACATATGTTAATTCAGGAATGTGAACAGGTTCAACCTCAGGCGGATCATGGTTGCGGATATCCCAGAGATTCAAATGTTTCAAAATCATATCTATTATTTCAAAATCATCAATAATAGATATGATTTTCATTTGCCCCTGGCACTTTGGGCAAACAAGTGGGTCAACTTCATAAATTTTTTGAATTAAACGAGCCCAATTCTGTTTTGCTTCGCTGGAAGACAGCTCATTTGGCATGATTGTCGGGATAACATCATCAGCGTCAGCCTTTTTTCTCATACCCCTGGATTTGTTCGAAAAGTAACCATAATATCTGACAGTATGCTCATATCTGCTGGGAATATGTATTACTAATCTGGCGAGCCAGTCCAAAGCAGTAAAAACTTTTCTGGATTTTCCATCCTTCGATGTGTAAATAATTTTGGCAACGCCATCATCGGATTTTTCTGCCGGTACATAAATCATTCTTTCCTGGGAAAAACAGGCACGAATGATGTATCTTGCCAGATTGCCAAGGCCGGCTTTATCATCTGGTTCAATCCGGTCACCAATATATACATTAAAGCCAGAATGATGCCAAGAAAGCATATTCTCAATAATGGCATCATTTATCTTTCCCTCTTTTTTGAGCATTTTTAATACTTCATACTGGAAAGCCTCTTTCAGATCTTCAAGCATAAATACCGAGGCTGTCTGAAAACTGCCATCTTTCAGAAAGCACCCATCTGAAACTATAGCATGTAAATGAGGATTGAAATTAAGAAAGTCACCATAGGTCTGCACAGCAATACTGGCACCGGGAACAGCATCATCATCTGTCACAGTGGATTTAAGGTAAGCAGTGATAACATTCCATGCACATTTAGAGAGTTTTGCCAGTAATTTTCGATCATAAAGAAAATAAATCCGCAATCGTTTGGGAATACTGAAAACCCATTGTTTATAGGGAACATCCTTTAAAACATTAGTCAGCAGCCATTCACCATACTCAACAACTCTTTTTTGATGACAGGATGGGCAAAAATGCCGACGTTTACAAGAAAATGCCAGGAGATACTCATGACCACAATCTTCACAACGCACCCTTGCAAATCCGAAATGTAAATCTCCACAG
>JACKQG010005613.1_pt1 | contig 13698 bp, 9 predicted proteins | sample 8237621 | NCBI WGS metagenome assembly JACKQG01 (sample SAMN15677084, study PRJNA649215) | marine metagenome | biome: marine; feature: Black Sea; material: saline water; isolation source: suspended particulate matter (SPM) from the Black Sea western gyre | collected 2013-06-09/2013-06-10 | depth...
GGGCAGCATACAACAAGCGCCCGAAAAGATGAAACCCCCGACAGGATAGCAGATCCCACCGAGGGTAAAAGACCTAGCTACTTTTGCTTCGACTCAGCCTCCAATAGAGGGAGGGCAGAACCAGCAAAGTAAGTCCAGTGGAAGTGAAAAGTCCTCCTATAACCACCACAGCCAAAGGTCTTTGCATCTCCGCACCCGGGCCCTGAGCAAAGAGCATGGGTGCCAAACCCAACACCGTGGTGAGTGCGGTCATCAGAAGGGCGCGAAAGCGCAGGGAGCAGGCGCTTAGCACAGCCTCGCGAAGCTCACGACCCTCGTCTCTGAGCTGCTTGATGAAGGTCATCAACACCGTTCCGTTCTGCACCGCCGTTCCAAACAGCGCGATGATCCCCACCGTCGCCGGCACACTCAGGTCGATACGAAAAATCAACATGGCCGCCACCGCGCCGACCAGGGCGAATGGGAGATTGGCCATCACGATGCCCGCGCCACGGAAAGATCCCAATGCGGATACGAGCATCAGGAAGATGAGCAGGATGGAAATGGGCACCACGATGGACAAGCGCTTGAGCGCTCGCTGTTGGTTTTCGAAGGTTCCTCCGAATTCCAACCAATAACCCGGCGGCAATTCCGCTTCGAGTTCCGAAAGACGCTCCTGCACTTCCTCTACGAATCCACCCAGGTCGCGGCCGACCACGTTTGATTCCACTACCACCCGTCGCATGTTCTGTTCACGGCTGATCTGCGCAGGACCTTCCACGCGTTCCAGCCTGGCAATTCTCTCCAGCGGAACTCGCGCACCCGATGGCGTGGGAACCAGCAAAGCAAGAATAGCCTCTTCACTGTTGCGTCGATCTTCGGGGAAACGCACACGAACGCCGAAGCGCATTTGCCCATCCACCAGCTCGGTGGCAACGGTGCCACCCACGGCGGTTTCCACGAGTTCGTTGAGATCAGCGATGGATATTTGATAGCGTGACATGGCCTGGCGATCTGGGATGATCTCGAGCTGGGTGAAACCGGCAACCTGCTCCACGCTCACATCCTGCGCGCCATCGATGCCGCGCATGACGGAAGCGGCCTCGTCCGCGTACTCCTTCAGAGCTTCGATATCGGCGCCGAAAATCTTCACCGCCAGATCGCTCTTAACTCCCGACACCAGTTCATTCACGCGCAGGGCGATGGGTTGACTGAAAGCCAAACGAATGCCCGGCACCTGTTCCAGCTCGGCACGCATAGCTTCGACCAGATCTTCCTTGCTACGACCCGAAGTCCATTCTTTTTCGGGATGCAACATGATGAGCACATCGGTTTGCTCGGGCCCCATGGGATCTTCCGATATTTCCGCGCGCCCGGTTTTGGAGACCACCGTTCTCACTTCGGGGTAGGCAAGAATGATCTTTTCCAAAGCTCCCGATGTGATGACCGAACCGTCCAGTGCTGCGTTGGGAAGGCGCACCACATTGATGGCGATGGCCCCTTCGTCCAAATCGGGTAAAAACTCCGTGCCGAGCATGGGGAGCATGAAGAGAGATCCCAGGAATATGAGCGTGGCAACGAGAAGCACCAAGCCGCTTCGATCCAATGAGCGGGACAGCAGTCCTTCGTAACTCATGCGAAGGCGAACCAGCCATTTGGCCTCGACCGTTTTGGGAGATCCCCTAAAAACCGTAGCCAGCATGGAGGGCACCACGAAAAGTGCCACCATCAGAGATCCCAGCATGGCGAAAATCATGGTCAACGCCAGGGGCCTGAACATCTTCCCCTCCATACCCTCCAAGGAGAAGAGGGGCAGGAAGACCAACACGATGATCAAAATGGAAAAGGCGATGGGCCTGGCAACTTCCCTCGTGGATCGCGCGATGCGTTCCAGCAGGCTTCCCTCGTCGCGCAGATGACGAAGGGTGTTTTCCACGATCACCACCGAACCATCCACCACCATGCCGATGGCTACGGCCAAGCCGCCGAGACTCATGAGATTGGCGGTCACGCCTGCCGCACCCATGAAGATGAAGGCAAAAAGGGCGGTCATGGGAAGACTGAGCGCCGCCACAAGGGCCGCACGCAAATTGCCGAGCACCAAAAAAAGCACCAGGATGACTAAAAGTCCGCCCAGTAACAGGGCGCCGCGAACGGTGCCAATGACCGCCTTGACCAGATCGGTGCGATCGTAGAAGGCATCCAGGCTCACACCCTCGGGTAAACTCGATTCAATGGCAGGCAACGCTTCTTTCACGCGCTCCACCACTTCCTTGGAGTTTTCGTCCTTGAGCATGATCACCATGCCCGCGGCCACTTCTCCCTCGCCGTCGCGAGACACCGCGCCCATGCGCGTCATGTGTCCTTCACGAATGGTGGCAATGTCCGAAACCCGCACCGGCGTGCCATCTTCCGCGGCAAGCACAACCTCTGCAATATCGGTGGGAGAGCCGAAGAGACCCACGCTGCGGATGTTCTCCTGCTCCCAGTGTTTCACGATGAAACCGCCACCCGCGTTGGCGTTGCCGGCGGCCAGAGCCTCCACCACTTCGCCCAGACTCAGGTCGTACTTGAGCAGGCGGTCGGGATCCACCTCCACTAATATCTGTCGCACGCGTCCGCCGAAACTGTTCACCTCGTTAACCCCTGGAATGCTTCGCAGGCGCGGTGAAACCAACCAATCCTGAATTGTGCGCAGCTCGGTGAGGTCGTGCCGATCACTCTTGAGAGTGTACTGATACACCTCGCCGAGGCCTGTGCTGATGGGCCCCAGTTCGGGCTCCACACCGTGAGGCAATTGCTCGCGAGCCATCTGAAGCCGCTCAAAAACAAGTTGCCTGGCGAAGTAGGTATCCACGTGATCTTCGAAAACCACCACCACCTGCGAAAGCCCCGTTTTGGAAACCGAACGGACCTGCTTCAGATCGGGTAGTCCGCCCAACACGGTTTCGATGGGAAAGGTGATTTGTCTTTCAACGTCGAGAGGCCCCAAGGCGGGAGCCTCGCTGAGAATCATCACCTGCTGATTGCTCATGTCGGGAAATGCATCCACGGGCATGCGACTCCAGGCAGCCATGCCCAGGAACAGCACCAGAACCGTGGCTGCAAGCACAAGCCCACGGTTGGCCAATAGCGTTTCATGTAGTTTCACGCTGCCCCCTTAGTGCGCACAGCCTTCGCCCATCTTGGAGCGAAGCACGTCGGATTTAAGAAGGAAGGCGCCTTCGGCCACGATGAGTTGGCCCGGCTCGAGTCCGTCGAGAATTTCAACATTACCCGCGCCGCGCCGACCCGTGTTCACGGGGCGCCGAAGATAGTAGTCATCATGCTGATGAACGAAGACGAAGGATCGGCCCTCATCTTCCATGACGGCGGCTTCGGGTAGAGCAAGGCGACCGGCGCCGCCCGACAGAACCGCCTCAACCTCGGCGAACATACCAGGGCGAAGATGTCCTGCGCGGTTATCGAGAATGACGCGGGCCTTCACCGTGCGCGTATGTTCGTCCATACGACCGTCGAGATAATCGATGCGGCCGGCAAAACTCTTCTCAGGATGCGAATGCACACTCAGACTCACCGGCAGACCGTATCCATCAACGGCGCTGGACACCGCAGCGAGTTGCGATTCGTAGACGTCCACCCACACCCAAAGACGACTTGTGTCGCCGAAAAGAATAATCTCCTCGCCCGCTTCCCATTGCTCGCCCAACACGGCGTGAAGGTCGAGTACTCGGCCCGCAAAAGGCGCACGTAGCTCCAAAAGCCCGTCGGCACCTCTACGCCCGGATTCCAGCTCGGCGATTTCACCTTTCCCCATACCGAAACGAAGCAATTTCTGTCCTGCCAAATCGGCAAGAATGCGTTTGGATGCTTCATCCTGCTGTGCTTCCAGCCATTCGCGCTCGCTGCTTATCTCCGCCTCGCGTAATTCACGCTGTCGAAGCAAGGCGGCTTCAGCCACAGCAAGTTCGGCCTGGGTCATGAGGAAGTCCGCTTCCGCTTCGGCAAGTTCTCCGCTTAGGAATGTCACAAGACGCTCGCCTTCGGCAACTTCATCGCCCAGTTTGGCGTGAACCTTTTCAACCACTCCGGCCACGCGCGTTCCTAGGTGGGCGATGAGTCCTTCATCAAAACTGATCTCGCCGGTGAATCGCGCCAGGGCGTCCAGATCCACTGGCTTCGCCTCGGTTAGTTTTGCCAGCCCGCTATCCAGCAGACCCTTGGGCAGGCGCACCACGCCAACTTCATAGCTGCAGCTTTCACACTCGAAGGCGTGCATGTCGTGTTCACAGTTGGCTGCGAATAGCTCGGCGGCAGAGCGGTCCAGGTCGGAACCTTCGGCGCCGTGATCGTGTCCGGCGTGTTCGTCCTCCTCGCCCTCTGCAACATGATCATCTTGCTCGCTTACGTGAACGATCTCGCAATCGTCGGCGCATGCTACGGCTTCGCTTTCGGGTTCCTCGGCGCAGGCGGTGAGCAATACCAGCAGCGCCAACAGCGCCAGACTAGTGATTTTCATTTTCATGGCAGCTCTCTCCGGTGAGGGTCTGAAGTTCCAGATGGGCCAGCTGGCATTCCAACAGCGCATCCAGACCTTCCAATTCGGTATCCATGAGTGCGCGGCGAGCCTCGATAAGTTCGAGAACGCCCACATCTCCGATTTCATACATGCGCAGCAGGGTCTTGGCGGCGCGCGTTGCCTTGGGAAGAATGACCTGCTTCATGGTCACAGCGATTTCCCGAGCGGCAATCAGGTTCGCTCGCGCCGATTCCAAATCGGCGGCCAATGTTATGGCTTCGCGGTCTTGCTCGTAACGCGCGCCGCTGGCTTCTGCGCTAGCCGCAGCGACGGCCGATCCATTCCTGTTCCAAAGGGGAAGTGGGATTTCAAGGCCCAGGCCAATTTCCTTTGCATCCAATTCCTGTCCCGCGAAAAATCGAAGGCTGGGATCGGGAAGCCTGCCCCAACGCGCAGCACTCAATCCTGACATGGCCGCCTCGCTTCTGAGCCTCGTAGCCAATCTTTCAGGATGAGATCGCTGCTGACGGTCAAGTAGCTCTTCGAAAACGAGAGGTTCGCCGGGTAGATCGAAGACCGCCTTCACTTGAAGTTCCTCATGAAGGGACAGATTCAACTCACGGGCGAGATTTCTTCTCTTCGCCCGCGCCTGAACTTCTGCCGCGCGAATTTCTGAGTTCAAACTCGCCGCTTCGATTTCAAAACGAAGCAAATCCACAGGCCTGGCTTCGCCCAAATCCACGCGCTTTTGGGCAAGCGACACCATTTCGCTCAGGGCCTGACGCGATAACTCGAGACGACTGAGCCATTCCTGATCCCGGGCGATCTCCCAAAACTCCGCAGCCAGTTCAGTATAGAGTCGGCGCTTCAAGGCGGCCGTCTCGTGACGAGACGCTTCAAGATTCGCTCGGGCGGCGGACACAGCATTGCGATATCGGCCGGGCAGTGGAAGATCCAATTCCAATTCCACCTCGCCGCTTCGACCCTTGTGATCGCCTTCCAATGATTCGGCCCATCCCGTGGAAAGCCCCAGCACGGGATCTTCCCAACGCGACGCCTCTCGCAATTCGGCAGCGGCAGCATCTTCCTCGGCTACCGCCTTCATTAGTAGTGGATGTGTCTCGAGCATCTTCGCCAGGTCTTCCAAGTGAAGTGTCCTGACCTTTTGCGCCGCCCCGGCTTCCCCAATGGGAAGCAACAGGATCAATAGGCATGCGGCCCAGCCGCCTGCGAAAATCTGTCGCATGGTCGTCCTTTCGCAAGGATCTTAAGCGTCCTGGCGAGTTCGAGTTTTTTGATGGAAAAATATGTGCGGAGGCTAGGCGACGATGGGCGGGCGTTCCTGGGGCTGGCTCAGATTGCGAGGGGAAGCCTTTTCGGCATCGGCGACTTTGCCGCTGGATGGCAGAAGGTTCTCGGCAAGGAGGGCCTGCGGCGAAGCGGCGGGAACATGGCAGAGACAATGGCATGAGCAGCTATCGTGTTCGCAGGCCTCATGGTCGCAACAGGGATCATCCGCGGCTTCGAAACACACTCCGTCCGTCTGAGCTTTGGCCGTGTGGAAATCTTCCGCGTGTCCGCAGAATTCTCCAGCCATAGTCAGTATCAGTACCAGAATGGCGAATTTCGCAAAAAGCCGCATTGAATAAAGGCTCCCGTAAGTGGAAGAGAAATAAAGCACTTCCACAGGATTTGGTTCCCGCAATTCTATCAGAGCTAACAATGAGTAGCAAGGTTTGGGCAAAATTGATATTCGGGCAAATAAGACCTTTTATACATCTTCACCTTGAACTATCTTCATGTGTTCTAAAGACCTGACCGTTGAGTCAAAACCGCAAGAGGATGGATATGCGACACAAGCTCTTGATCCCCTTGGCCCTCTTCGCTCTGCTGCTGGTTCCGGCCTGCAGCGAAGATAGCCCCACCGATAACACTCCCCCCACCTCCCCCTGAACCCAATGATATGACCGAAGCCCTGGCGGGCTACTTCAGCGCTCAGGCAGATGTGACCCATGATCTGCTGGAGCTGAACGATATCATGGAGCAGATCGAAGACGCCATCGAGCGTGGCGTTCGAAGCCAGGACCAGATGGACGAAGTCGCGGCCTATGTGGACAACTACGTGGCTCGCTCGGAGCAGGCCGCCCAAAAGCTCGATGATCTTATCGCCCTTGAGGATCAGATCGTACCCTATGGTGACCGTGGCATGTTTACCGACTTGGTCGGCGGCGTTTGCAAGGGCATCTACAACACGGGCAAGAACATGGTTGTGTCCAGCGGACAGATGGTGCGCACGGGTTGGCGCGTGGTGAGTGGATCGCACGGACTGCGAGAAGCTCTCAGTGCACCTGACTCCGGTATCCCCCTCGTTTCGGGATGGGCGCAGGATCTGGAACGCACGACCAACCGTCGCAACGATCATATCGCCGAGCGCATCGCTGCGGGTGACAGCCAGGAAGGCTGGATTCCCTACGATCAAATTCCAGGGTCGACGCCTGCCGAAAAGGCTCAGAACTATAGGAATCTACCCGAAAGCGATCCCCTGAAACGCGAAGCCCATCGGAACTTCCTGCTCTGGAGCCCCGACGGATGGAACGACTGCCTGACCACGCTCAAGGACGCCAGCAAGACCGGCGTGAAAGCATACGGCGAGGCGGTCAGCGGCAGTGGCCTGCTCGTGGAAGTGACCGAGCAGCTCGTCACGCCCGGACAGGATCCCTCCTCCAAAGCGCCCGTGACTCCGGTTATCAAGGACAAGGAAACGAGCACGCCCATCGGCGAACCGAAGACCATGATCATCAGCAAGCGTGGTCAGCCCGAGAGCGAACCCAAGATCGTGGTACTCGAAGGCGTGGATCCCGAATTTGAAATTGAGTTCCCCGAGGGTTCCTACGACATCATCACCATCGCCGAGGATTACATCCGCTCGGCGGAACTGGGGCTGCAGGTCGTTACCGACCAGGCCACAGGTTTCTTGGCCGAGCTCCTGGAGTTCGCCAATAATAGTCTGGTCATGGAGGCCATCACGGTGAGTCCCGAGGTCGCAGCGGTGGGATCGCCCGTGAGCTGTTCGGCCAGCGCGGCCAGCACCATTGGAAGCTCACTTGACTTCACTTGGAGCGTCGTCGGACCCGGCACGGCGAATGTGAACGAAGATGGCCGCAACTGCACTTTCAGCGTTTCGGCGGAAGGCACCTATACGGTCACGGTCAGTGTTGAGGACGACTTCGGCACGATCAAAAGCCTGTCCAAAAACATCGAAGCTACTCCGGTGAACATCGAAGTGCCGACCTACACCATCATCAGCGAACAGGTGCTCGACGGCAAACTGAATCCCGGAGAGCTACTGACCATCGAACTGGATATCCGGAACAGCTCCGACCAGAACGTCACCGGTGATATGGTCGTTACAGGATTGGACGGCATTACCGTGGGTTCGGGTGTACAGAGCGGAATCACTCTTTCCGCAGGTAGCACGGTCTCACGTCAGATCACCGTGCAGCTACCGGCGAATTTTTCGGAAGCAACGGCTCTGCTCCCATTCGAATTCACAGCGAACAGTGTTCTGGTGGCCAGCTTCGCCATAGAATTCGTGGTGGATTTCTACGTTGAGCTCAACACCATCTACTCACCCGTGGTGGATCGTGTTCTCCATCTCTCCGGAAAGGTGGCCAACCCCTCGATCGGCACGGCTCACCTCGTTATCGACGACGACTTCGAGCAGCTCTACGAAGTTCCGGTCAGCTCCGACGGTACCTTCGGTCAGGACATTATCGTCGAAGCTTCTGCGGAAGAAGAGGAGCACGTCGCCGGTATCATGGCCGACTCGGGAAGCTGGCATGAGGAAGAGTTCGCGGCCTTCACCTCACAGGTGCCACCCACAGGTTTCCGCGTGACACTGAGCTGGGACACCGGCGGAACCGATGTGGACCTTTGGGTCACCGACCCCTTCGGCAACCGGTGCTACTTCGGCAATCGCTACGTGGCCGCAAGCGGCCTGACTTTGGATACGGACGACACCAACGGCTACGGCCCCGAGAACATCTCGAGTCTGGCGCCACCTTCGGGTGCCTACTTCGTGCAGGTGCACTATTGGAGCGATCACGACTCCGAGAACGCCATCGGCTCGAGTTGCACCATCGTCATTCGCGAGAACGAGGGCACCGAGGAAGAAACCGTACGCTACTATTACGGTTATCTCGGCGATTCGGGTGAGATCTGGGACGTGACCACCATCGAGATTGGTGGACGCTCAAGCGATTCCGGCGAACCCATCGACAACTACCACTGGATTGATCCGGCGACCTTGCCGGCCAAGTAGTTCGATTCGGTTCTAACTAAAAAGCCCCGGCACCTGCCGGGGCTTTTAAATTTTACGCGAGTCGGTCATTCCCATGGATAGCCGTGGCGCTCCAGGCAGATTTCCGCCGAGTCGGGCAATGTGAAATCGAGTTCCACGTCGAAGGAAATTGCGCCGGTGGATGGATACATCTCCTGAATGATCAGATCATACTCCCCCGGCTCAAGGTTTTCGATGCGATACTCGATGTCGAAGAGACAGTGGCAGTCACACTGGCCCACACCTTCGACTTCTTCTATGGTAATGACGCGATCTTCAATGCTCACCAAGCCTCCCCAATCTTGGGGGCAGCAGTTAAAACAGGTGTTGGTGTGAAGGATCGAAAGCACGCCGTCGGCGTAATCGTATTCGATGCAACTATACACTGCATCGGGGTCCGAGCCGTCGCGCTCAAGGCAGCCGGAAATTTCCACGACGTTGGGAAAGGAACTCGAGCCGGGGCCGGTGGCCGAGCAGGCGCTAAACATAATCGTGACCGCACAAACAACTAGGATAGCCCCAAACACATTCCGCATATCCGCCTCCCTCTTTGCTACGCAGACTCGGGAAATCTAACTCAGCGCAAAGGAGAGATCAAACTCTAGCCCTCCTCCCCCTTCGCGGCGCGCACGATGAGCTCGGCTAAAGTGGCCAGGTCGCGCAGGTTGTGCTCCCAGATGCCGGGCAGATCGCGCAGGTCGTTGTGGCGAACGTAGTCTTCCCAGACTCGCGGCACTTCGCTGCCGGGAAGATCTTCCACGCGGCGACGTCCAAAGAGACACTTTTCCAAGGTGACCAAGCGGCAGTTGGGAAGCTTCGCGCTCCAAAGCCGGCGTGCGAGATGAAGCAGGTCCACGTGCGCAAAACGCAGGGGTTCGAAGAATCCGTGAAAGCGCAGGCGGCTTTCCAGATAGGGCGCGTCGAAGCTGCGGCCGTTGAAGCTCACGAGAATGGGTCGCGCGCGAAGCACCTCCATGAACTCTTCGAGCATGGGCGCTTCCTCGTCGTGATCCCGTGCGAATAGTTGCGTGGCCGTAAGCGGCCTTTCGCCGGGCCCCACGGTCATGAAACCCAGAAGCACGATAAGCCCGCGATGCAGGCCCGTGGTTTCCAGGTCGAGGAAGAGCAGGTCTTCGGCAGAGGCTTGGGCGAGCAGATCGATGTCGGCCACGAGATCGACCAGGCGACCGGCCTCGGGCTGAGCATCGCGCAGCGCATCGGCCAGACCGGCTAGATGCGGCAACGCGCGCTCAACCGAGACATCGCGGCGCAGGTAGCGACCGCGGGAGCGGCGTGCCTCCTCGGCGCCCACGGCCACCTCCAGCGTCGACGACTCCACCGGCGCTGGAACGATCATGGGACGCAGAGGCGGAAGATCCCGCCGCTCTGATTCCGTAGCGAAGCGATCGTGCGCGAGGCGCAGGCGCGTTAGCCCCTCGAGCACTTCCCGCAAAGCACGATCATCGGCGAGGCTCATGAGAGTCTCCAGTCGCCAGTCTCCAGCCGCAAGCTAGATGCGGGAGGTCGACTGATTGTCGCTTGGCTGTGATTCATGGGAGATTCGCTATCCAGAGGGTGCCCAATGATACTATACGCATGTATAGGTGTCAAGCCGCGCTCAGTTGTGAATTACGTCACGAACTTCGTGGAAGGCGACAAGACGCAAGGGCTGATTAATCCCGCAATCGACTCAATCGCAAGAATTTCCCGATGTCGTGGGAGCATGCAAGACTGTTTCGGGCTTCGTTGACTTCGCGAGATTCGTCCTCTATGATCGGCGAGAAATGGTCCCTTAAACAACAAGGAGCGAGTTATGGGTGTTGTCGTCATGGGCGTCGGCATCTGCGGGTCCTTTCCTGCCTCCGGAGGGCTATCCTATCGCGAGCTGATCGCCAAAGCAGCAGCGATGGCCTACGAGGATGCAGGCGTAACGGCCGAGCAGATAGACGGCGCGATTTCCTGTGAAGAGGATTTCATCTCGGGTTACTCCATCTCCGATGAGTACGTGCCCGATCAATTGGGAATGGTACGCAAGCCGGTTTACACAATCGGCGGCGACTTCCTTCAGGGAATCGCATCTGCCGTCATGCAGATCAACACGGGACGCTTCAACATTCTTGTTGTGGAAAGCTACAGCAAGGCGTCCAACATTATGACCAAGGACGAGATCCTGCACTTCGCCCTTGATCCCACCTACAACCGCTTCGGCGTCTCGCCGCACTACCTCGCGGGAATCGAGATGCAGCAGTTCCTTGAGAACTCGAACTACAGCGAAGAAGACGTGGCGGAGATTGCGGCCTTCAACCGCAGCCGCGCCTTGGAGAATCCGCTGGCATGCTACGCCTCGAAGCTTGACGGCAACGACGTGCTCGACAGCCGCACCATTGCCTCGCCCGTTACGGAACTGATGATGGCTCGCCCCGCCGACGCGGCGGTGGTCGTGGTTCTCGCCAGTGAAGCAGCGGCGGGCGATTGCCCTCAGGATCCCATCTTCGTTTCCGGAACCGGCTGGGCTTCGGGCAACTCGCTCATCGAGCGACGTGCGCACGACACCTCCGATGGAACGGACCTGGCCGCGCGCATGGCCTACGAAGAAGCCGGCATCAGCGTGCCGGAAGAACAGTTCGACGTGGCCTATGTGAGCGACCTCTACGCGCATCGTCAATTGATGCACCTGGACGCCTTGGGCATTTCCACAGACTTCCTACCCTTCGTCAATCCCGACGGCGGGTCGCAGGCTATGGGTGACCTCTATGAGGCCAACGGCGGCGCACGCTTCTACGACGCGGTGAAACAGCTGCGGGGACAGGCGGGCACGCATCAGATCGAGGGAGCCAAGACCGCCTTGCTCCACGGATGGCGTGGTATTCCCACCGACACATGTGCGGTGGTTGTTCTCGATGCGAAGGGAGGCAGTAATGAATAATCGAGTTGCTGTCATTGGCGCCGGCATGACCAAGTTCGTTCGCCGCGCACAAGAAACTCCCGGCGAGCTCGCGTCCCAGGCCGTGCAGATGGCACTGGACGACGCCGGACTCACCATCGACGACATCGACGCCGTTTGCCTGGGCACCGCGCCCGACGCTTTCGACGGCATTCACCTGAACGCCGAGCATCTAATTGCCGGCGCCGGAGGCACGCACAAGCCCTACCTGCGTCACTATGTGGGCGGCGGCACGGGCATCTTCAGCCCCATTCACGGTTGGATGCACATCGCCTCCGGCAAGTTCAAGAACTGCCTCGTGGTCACCGAAGAAAAGATGAGTCCCACGCATCCGCATCCCGCGGGCGCGTTCATCACCATCTTCGATCACACCACCGAGCAGCCTTTGGACCTGACGCTCATCCACATTTTCGGAATCGAGATGGCCAGGTTCATGCACACCTACGGTTACACCGAGCGCGATCTGGCGGAGATCTCCGTGCTTTGCAAGGGCAACGCCATGGATCATCCCGCCGCGCAGGTGGCCGAGAAGATCACGGTACAAGACGTTATGGATTCGCCGGTGCTGTCCTGGCCGGTGAAGCGTCGCGACATCAGCCCCACCTCCGACGGCGCTTGCGCCATCGTGATGTGCAACGAGCGCGTGGCTCGCACGCACTCCAAGGCGCCGGTCTTTATCGATGGTGTGGGTTTCCGTCTCGACACGGCCTACTGGCCCACGCGCGATCTGGCCTATCCGAACTATGTGGCCATGGCCGCCCTCGACGCCTACAAGATGGCCGGCATCACCAAGCCCGATACCGAGATCGACATCTTCGAGCCCTACGACCCCTTCAACTACAAAGCCCTTCACCACATGAACGGCCTGTTGATGGACAAGTCGGGTCGCCGGGTGCGCGAGCTCTTCGACTCGGGCGCATTCGAGCGCGACAGTTCGCATCCCATGTGCCCCTCCGGTGGTGCGCTGGGCGTTGGCAATCCCATTGCGGCCACGGGCCTCATGAAGATCGCCGAACTTTACTTCCAGCTCTCCGGTCAGGCCGGCAAGCGTCAGGTTTCCAAGGTCGCCAAGCGCGGCGTTGCGCAGGCCTGGGGCGACCTGATGCAGGTGGGCACGGTTGTGGTCATGTCGGGCGAAGGCGCCATGCCGACCACGGCGAGCAAATGGAACTCCATGAAGCGCAGCGACCTGCCCGGCACGCCGCTGAAAAAAGTGGAAGAGGTTCCGCACTTCGCCTACCAGCCCGACCTGCGCTACGCCTGGGACAACGGCTTTGCGCTGACCACCTACCTGGAAGGCCTGAAGCGCGGCAAGGTTACGGCCTCGCAGTGCAACGAGTGCGGACGCATGATGGTGCCGCCTCGCAGCTTCTGCGAACTCTGCAACCTGCGCCCGGTGAGCAACTACTTCGACATCCAGGACACGGGCACGGTGCTTACCTACACCTTGTCGAACGTGGACTGGGATTCTTCACCCCTGCCCAAGGGACAGGTGAAGATGTTCGCGGTCATTGAGATGGACGGCGCCAGCGAAGATATGGGCATCGTTCATTGGCTCAAGGACGTGAAGCCGAAGGACGTGAAAATCGGCATGCGCGTGAAGGCGGAATGGAGGTCGGAGAAGGATCGCGAGGGCAACATTCTCGACATCAAGTACTTCCGTCCTCTGAAGCCCGGCGAGAAAACGAGCACGAAGACGAAGCAGATCAAACCTGTGGAACTCGATGCTCAGAGCGCCAAGGCCTTCCCCGGAAAGATTCCGTTGAACTACGTCTACACGGCGGGTATCGGCGGAACGCGGTTCTACGAGGATCTGGACAAGGGCAAGTTGGGCGGCAACCACTGCCCCAGCTGCGATGCCGGTCCCATTCCGGCCAGGTCCCTCTGCGGATTCGGCGGGATCAAGCCCGAGGGAGA
>JACKQG010005615.1_pt1 | contig 13695 bp, 12 predicted proteins | sample 8237621 | NCBI WGS metagenome assembly JACKQG01 (sample SAMN15677084, study PRJNA649215) | marine metagenome | biome: marine; feature: Black Sea; material: saline water; isolation source: suspended particulate matter (SPM) from the Black Sea western gyre | collected 2013-06-09/2013-06-10 | depth...
AAATTCAAGAAGTGACAAGAAAGTAAAAACGGTCAACCTTATTTAGGCATTGACTTCTTTTGGCTCTTGGCTCCTGGCTCCCGGCTCTTTGCTCCTCCACATCAATCCATAGGTAATAGATGATAGAAATAAAAAATTTATCGAAAAGTTATGATGGTACAACGGCGGTAAAAGACCTGTCACTGAAAATCCCGGCCGGTCAATTATTCGGGTTTCTGGGACCTAACGGCGCCGGTAAAACCACTACCTTGAAAATGGTAGCCGGATTACTGCGTCCCGATGGCGGCCGCGTTATGATTAACGGAACTGATATTCAGCAGGAACCGGAACGGGCCAAGCAGATTATCGGCTTTATCCCAGACGCGCCCTACCTGTATGAGAAATTATCCGGGTACGAATTCTTACAGTTTATCGGTATGTTGTATAATATATCCGCCTCTGAACTGAAACAGGAATTCGAACAGTACCGGGATATCTTTGGTTTTGGTAAATGGATTCACGACCGGATTGAAACCTACTCGCACGGGATGCGCCAGAAGGTGGTTTTTACAGCCGCCTTCATTCATAAACCGCTGGTGTTGATCGTGGACGAACCAATGGTTGGTCTTGACCCGGGCAGTATTCGGATCGTCAAGCAATTGCTGATCGAAAAATGTCAGGCCGGAATGACAGTATTCATGTCCACCCACACCTTGGGCATCGCCCAGGAAATCTGTCAGCGGGTTGGTATAATTCATAAGGGCGAGGTGATCAGCATCGGTACGTTTGAGGCTTTGCGCAGCGTGGCCGACAGCGCTGGTGACTTGGAAGATGTCTTCTTGACGCTTATTTCCGAAGAGGATAATCGATAATTCCTATGCCCCAGGGGTTATTCACTACTTTTTTCACGCTGCGCTGGCGTACAATCAGGAATCGGATCGGTGCGCAATCCTGGAAACGCTGGTCCGAAATATCCGTGTCACTAATTATTCTGCTGAGCGTAGAGTGGGGGGGGCTACATTTTATTCTCCAAGGCCTTTGCTTTTCTGATCGACCAGGATGAGATCGGTCAGATCATGCTGGATCGCCTGTTTAATATGGGTTGGACTGTGATTTTTTTGCTGCTGATAATTTCCAATATTATTACTGCCTTTTCAACCCTGTACCGCTCACCTGAAGTAGCATTCTTACTGACAACCAATCTGTCATACTCCAATATTTTCAAATTGAAATATGTGGATAATATTGTTTTCAGTTCCTGGGCTATTGTATTACTGGGGTTACCGTTGATCCTGGCTTATGGTTCGATTCGTGGTATCAGCGGACTGACTGTGCTGATTCTGTCAACAATTGGACTGCTGCCATTGATACTTATCGCCGGTGCAATTGCTTTGATTGTCACTGTTTTGCTGGCGCGGCTATCCGAGTATATCAAATTACGCACCAGTTTTGTCCTGCTGGGAATTGCTTTTGCCGGTTTGTTTTTACTGTACCGCCAATTCAGTCAGGCTGAAATTGTGGTCGCCGGTGATGTGTCCAATCTGCGTAACCTCGGGCGTTATATTGGGAATCTGAGCCGGATTCCTTTCCCGATTACGCCCAGCTATTGGTTCAGCGAACTGTTCCGGACGATAATTAATGGGGATGCCGTCGGGTTGGTATTCTACAGTGGATTATTGTTAACAACCATGTTGGTGGCCTGGGAAATCATGCTGGCGGTGATCAGGCGTATTTATTACCCCAGTTGGCAGATTCTCCAATCGCGTACCAGGATTATCACCACTGCTATTAAGGCGCGAGGCAATCTGTTCAGGGTCCGGAAATGGGGAAAGCCACGTTCGCAGGCACTCTATTTGAAAGACCTGGCGCAATTTCTCCGGACTCCCCAGCAATGGATCCAGTTCCTGATGTTTCTCCTGCTGATAATGATCTACATCGTCAATCTTTCACAGATTCAATACAACTTGCAATTGGCTGGCGAATTCTGGCAGCGACTGGTATATATCCTGAATTTTGGTTTTAGCGGCTTTATCCTGGCCAGCCTGATAACCCGCTTTGTATTTCCCCTGATCAGCATTGAAGGACGTAATCGCTGGGTACTGTTATCGGCGCCGGTAGCGGTAGGACAGATTCTGCGCCAGAAATTCTGGCTGTCGGTGACCATCTTTTTTGTTCTGGCGGAGTTTGTTGCCATAGTCTCGGGCCTGTTATTACACCAGGCTGCCGGTCTGATCATTATTTCGTCATTAATGCTACTATTGATGAGCGTTTCACTCACCAGTCTGTCACTGGGGTTGGGGGCGGTTTTTCCCATCTATCACGAAACTAATCCAATGCGGATCGTATCCGGACTGGGTGGTATTATTACGATTCTGCTGAGTCTGGCCTACCTGGGATTGATGGTTCTAAGTATGGTGGGGATTCTGGGCTTTTATTTGAATAACAATTATAATTTATTGTTCTGGGGGCTGGTGGCGGGTATAATTGCCGCTAACGCAGTAGTCAATTACCTCCCTCTGCGCTGGGGGTATCAGTCTATGCGGCGTACTTTTTATTAATTACTTATGAGTCCGTTCCGAAAAGGGGTTAAAACCCCTGGATTTTAGTTTTTGAACCATATCCCCGCCCTACCTGTCCGCCGTAGGTATACCTGCCGAAAGCATGCAGGCAGGTACGCAGGCGGGAAGGACGGGGCAAGTGATTTGTCCTATGTTCCTTATAATTCTTTAAGTTGTCCCGACATTTATGTCGGGGTAAAGAATTCAAAAATAAATGGCATTTATGCCAATTCAACCACTACTGGGAGCCGGATCCTTTATATCAAATGGAATCATAAAGTTTTTAAAAAGTGGCAGGAATATATCTGAAAATTTGTTTAATAATATACCTGTGATACAGTAGATAAAGACCTTTAGGTCTAATTTTAATAATAGTTTTCCGTACATTTTTTGAGAAGGAGCCATATACTCAATGAATTTCCACATTTTTTTTCTGGTTTTAACTGAAAAAGAGAAAATAAAATTGTGGACAGCTTTATTCCTTAATAGTCTAAACCAGTTAAGAGCCTCGAATACAGTCTGATCAATTAGTTGATCAGATAATAATTTCTTGATTTTCTTAAAATAGTTGGCATCTATTATTGTGTTGGAATTTTTGTATTTCGATTCAAGAATGACATTAATTATTAATTCGATGTATCCGTGTCCAAGAATTATCATTGCTCTTTCATTGTTGGATATTGTATCTAATTCATCAGCGAAGAGATTAAAAATTGGATTATTTGAAAATATATCCGATGGGTTAACTTTCATTTAAATGTCTCCAAATTTAGTGCAATGTAAATCTACCGAGCGTGAAACCTGGTACAAGTATTAAAATTAGCAAAAAGTCATATCTCACCCAATAACCATTATGGGGATACTAATGCGATTCATGTTCAAGCCACACCATGCCCGTCTGTTATTTAGAATCAGCCAGAATTGCATGAAACACGCTTCGCACCTTTTAGTCCAGTTAAAGCAAGACCACCCCTCATATAGCGATAAACAGCCCCCCACCAACAGGTAGGGGCTGTTTGGTTCATTGCCTGTCAATTATTGGCTAAAACCCTTTTTCTTTTTCCCAATCCAATGCAGCTTCGTGTGTAGTTATATTGCCTACCTTCTTAATATGGCCATTGGGCCACTCTTGCTGATGTTCTTGCTCACGTCTCTCAAGGTCATTGGTGATCCCGCCATGTACAATTTTATTACCAATCTTGAAGTAGTATTTATATGTATCTCTTGGTTTAGGCATATTAATCTCCTTTTTATTGTTTTTTCTTTCGGTTAACTGCTACAATAAAAATCCCAGCGCCGATAGTATATGCAATCATGTCGTTAATATCAGAATGGACATTTGGAAGTAATTGAGGAAGTATCAATTCGAACAACAGTCCTAACAATACTACAACTGTGAGAGCGTGTAATAGAGGCAAGCAGTAATTTACTCCAAACTTGTATCGGTTAATTTTTAAAGATATGCCCAGTATCAAAATCGAGCACAGTAAAGCATCTAAATATGAATGTACCAACGGGATTTTCAAACCAGTATACTCAATGATCTGATTGATAATAAAGACTGATATTACTACAAATAGGAGTAGATTTATTTTGATCTTTTAAAGCCCGAATAGCGCTGATATCAAAGCAATAATAGCCAGAACGATTAAGGTAGTCATTAGACCGCCTCGTTTTTGTTCGACTACGACATTTTGCTGTGTTGGCTGGGACTTCTTTTCTTCTGCCGATCTTAATGATTCGTCCAATAATTCACCACAATGCTTACATTTAACTGCTTCTTCCTGAATTTCTTCAGCGCAGTATGGACACTTTTTTGTAGCCATTTCCACCCCTCTTTAAACCTGAATTAAATTACCATTGGTGAGAGTTTAATTCATCACTAATTGATTTTCAATATATTTTTATAGGCCGTCAGGGATCATCAACAGTAATAGTAATAAATGCTGGCCATTTACTCATAATCATTAATCGCCATTCATGGTGATATTGGTATAAATATTGCATTTTATGTGTAATACAAGTAATATTAGCTAAAATCAGGAAACAATAACCTCGTTTCCGCCACTATCCGAGGTAAATAAGGGGATAATAATGGACACTACTTTGTTAAATGAGCTTGGCTTTGACAAAAAGCTCAATGAAGAATTTCTAAATATCATTGACAACTTAGATATTTATAAAAAAACCCTTCATGCCATGGGATATTTCCCAGAGTTTGAAATATCCAGATCCGAAGGCAGCAATGATGTGATTTATAGTAATAATGTTGACCAAGAAGAAGCTTATGCCGACCTTCCAGAAAATTATTGAAACTGTAAAAACCCCCAAAGATGGACAAAATCAGCGCATTGCATTAATCAAAGAAATTGAACAAATTACCAATCGCCGATTACTTATATATGTTGCAGACTTTAAAAAATCCCCTTATAGCCTTATCACACCCGAGGACAAAACTGGCTTTTCAGATTTAATTGAAAATATTAATCAGCCAAGTGTAGATATTGTAGTAAATAGTCCTGGTGGATTTGTTGAAGCCACCGAATCAATTGTTGGGATGTTGCGGGATAAATTCGAAAATATAAGATTTATTGTACCAAATATGGCTAAATCTGCGGCAACTCTAATGTGTTTGTCTGGTGATAGTATTTTAATGGACCATAGAAGCGAATTAGGACCTATTGATCCTCAAATCGAATATCCAACGAGAGAAGGGCGAAAAAGGGAAGCTGCTGAGGATATTATTATCGGATTCAAGGACGCAAAGAAGCAATTGATTAAAGATGGACCAAAAGCTGTTCCTGCTTATATCCCGCTGATAGATAAGTATACTATTGGGTTATTAAAGAGCTGTGAAAATGCAATAGATTTATCAAAAGAATTAGCGGAGTGCTGGCTTCGTAAATATATGTTTAATTCGGAAGAAAATTCAAAGCTACCAAAAACTATACGTGATTATTTTGCAAGCCATTCTGCTACCTTATCCCACGGTCGATCAATCCGTATAGATAAATGTAAAGAGCTTGGGTTGGTTATAACCGATTTAAGAACTAAGGAGGATCTTAGTAATAAGATATGGAAATTGTGGTGTCTATATGAACTGCATTTTGAGAGATCCCCAGCACATAAAATATATGAGAATTCGGAAGGTTGTACTTTAAATAAATCTCAACAACAACCCCAGATCCAAATCCCACCGCAGTTATTGCAGCAATTAAAAAAAATGCCGGTCAAAAACTAACCTGATACCACTATAGTTATCGGTTAAGTATTATCATACTTCCCAACCACCAGGTGCAGAGCAATTATCGTATAGCGATCATCCTGGAGTAACAGTTCCGCATCTACATCATTCTGGTTAATATTATAGCCATAATCATCTTTGCTGAACTCAGGGTTGGCCTCAAGATATTCAGCTACCTGCCCGGCCAGTTGGAGGTTGGTAGTCAGGTTGGTAGCCCGGTCGAACGAATCGGACCTGGTACAGACCAGTAAATCAAATTCCAGGCTACGTTCCTCGGCAATCGGTTTACCGCCCATGAACATGACATAAACAGCGGGCAGGTCCCCGCGCAGCTTATTGGCCTTTTCCGGTTTGAGACTATTAATTTCTCTATGTAACTTACCGACCGGTAAGTAAGTAGGGTCTAATGGAAAAGAAAGCCAGCAATAAAGAAATTATTTTTAAAGAAGCAGCCCGGCTGTTTTCGGAACAAGGCTACGAGCGGACATCCATGCGGGCGATTGCCGAAGCAGCGGGTGTATCCAAACCGGCGATTTATTATTATTTCCCGAACAAAGATGCCTTGTTTGAGGAGATGTTAGCAGCAGCAATGGAGCAAGTTCAGGAAACGCTGGAAAAAATTCAAAAATCTAGTTTGGGAACCGCAGAGAAGTTGACTGAAATAGCAGTCAGTCGTTTTGCGATGTATCTGGAACATCCCGAGTTGTCCAAATTTTTAACCGACATGGCGGTTTGGAATATCAAGAAAAAAATAATGCTGAACTTTTTAAAAAAGCATCACGGGATCCACACCATTGTGAATAATATCGTGGCTGAGGGCATTGAAACCGGTCTGTTTCGATCAGAGATCGATCCCAATGTGGCAGCGACAATGTTTCTGGGCGGGTTGAATATGTATATGGTGACCCATATTAAAACCGGTGCGGGTGAAATGACCTCCGCCAAAGCCCGGGAATTTGTGACAAATATTATCGATGGAATTAGATCCAGTCAGGGATGAGTTTATACAATTTCGGAGTAAATAGATTTATGCGAAGAGTTAGATTTATACTTTTCTTAATTGTATTGTTAACCACCTCAGCTTTCCTATCCGCTCAGGTGATCGACCTGACTTTGGAAAAAGCCCGGGAATTGGCTTTGGTTAATAATCCCCAGGTAAAATTAGCCCGGGAAGCGATACTGAAAGCCGATGCCCGGGTGATCGAAGCGCGGGCTGGTTTACTGCCTACCTTCAGCGCTTTCTCCAGTTATCAACGTGCTTGGGAAATTCCTGTGATGGTTATGGAAATACCTCCGATGCCACCATTTTCTCCGGGAGGAAAACAGGAAATTAAACTCGGGTTGGAAAATACATTACTGTATGGATTTCAATTTTCTCAGCCCATCTTTGTTGGAGGTGCCGTCCGGAACGGCTACCAGATTTCCCAAAGTGCCAGGAGGATGACCAAATCACAACTCCAGGCCACTCGCCAGGCTGTCCTCATGGAAGTAACCAACGCTTATAACGGTGTCTTATTCGCCCGCTCGGTCATGGGTGTGATGCAGCAGAGTGTGGCTGCGGCTGAGAAAAATCTGGAGCAGGTCCGGAAATTCCGTGCCACCGGTAAATCATCCGATTTTGATGTTTTACGGGCGGATGTTCAGCTGGCTAATTATATGCCGCAATTGGTATCTGCCAGGAATAACGCCCATCTCGCAGTATCGAACCTGCTACGCCTTCTGGGACTAAGTAATAATGAGCTTGTTATTATCTCCGATGAATTGACCTACGTTCCCAGCGAACATTCCGACCAGGATTTCCAGGAGCTGGTCCATCTGGCCCTGGAAGCCCGCCCGGAGATAGCTATGCTGGGCGAACAGCACACTATTGCCCAAAAACAATTATCGTTGGCCAGGGCTTCGTTGATGCCCAGCCTGGTTTTAGGGACATCATATCAGTACCAGGGACAGAGCGATGATCTGGATTTCACCGGCGATGAATTTACCAAATCATTTAATTCGTCCCTGTCATTGAGCGTTCCCATTTTCAGTGGGCTGGGCAACAATGCCAGGATTCAGCAGGCAAAAATCGGATTGAATGAGACGAACTATCAAAAGGAAGCGCTGATTCAGAGTATCAAGCTGGAGGTGGAAGGAGCCTATTACACCATGAAGGAAGCTGAGCAGAATGTGGCCACTCAATCTAAAGTCATTGCTTCCGCGGAAGAGGCCTTGCGCCTGGTCAATCTGCGTTATACAGAAGGCGCCAGCACTCAATTAGAAGTAATGAATGTGGAAGTGGCTTTGAACCAGGCTCGCCTGAATTACCAGCGGACCTTATTTGGATATAATACGGCCCTAACCGCCCTAAAAAAAGCATTAAATCAGCTGTAGGAGAATTTCATGAGACGTATTCTTACGATCAGTATTATTTTCAGCATAGCACTAGGCCTGTGGGGTTGTGGCCAAAAAGAAACAGTCCCGGAAGAAGAGATCGTCCGCATACCGGTGGAACTGTCCACGGTGGAGCGGGGCAGTATTGAAAGTACGATCCAGTTTTTCGGTAACGTGGCTGCCGATCAGGAAATTCGGGTATATTCCACAATCCCCAATCAGATTATTGCTATCAAGGTCGAGATTGGTGATACGGTTCAGGCTGGTGATTTACTGGCTCAGATCAATACTGAGAAAATCCGTCAGGCTGTTACTCAAGCTGAGGCTGGCCTGGAATCAGCCCAGGCTCAGTTCGTGTCAGTTGATGCGGAGTTTAAGAGGATCGAAAAGCTTTACAACGATAATGCCTTGAGTCAATCCCAGTACGAAGCGGTAAAAGCCCAGCGCGATGCCGCACGTTCGGGCGTAAAGCAGGTCAAGGCAGCCCTGTCCACGGCTAAAAGCCAGTTGGCGGATACGAGGATCACCGCCCCGATTTTCGGTATAGTTTCGGAACGTAATTTTGAGGTGGGCGATATGGCGCCGCCCCAATTCCCATTATTCACGGTTGTAAAAATGGAGCCGGTGCTGGTCCAGATTAACGTTATCGAACGCCATATTGATATTGTCAAACCGGGACAGAAAGCCTGGATAACCGTTTCGAGCTATCCCGACACAGTATTCCAGGGCTGGATACGTCAGGTCAACCCGACCCTCAATCCCATGACCCGCACCGCCCAGGCTGAGATCGAAGTCCCCAACCCGGATCTGCTGCTGCGCCCCGGAATGTTTGCCGATGTAAGCGTCGTTATTAAAGAAAAAACGGCAGTGCCGATCATTCCCAAATACGCTATTATCGAGAAAACTTCCCTGAATTATGAAGATGGCCAGTTAACCACCAGTAAAGTAAAAATAAATCGCCATGTTTTCGTGGTTAAAGACAGTGTGGCTATCCGGCGGAACATTACCATCGGGATCGAGGATCGAATTAAGGCAGAAATTATCAACGGTCTGCAGGGCGGCGAAAAAATAGTGGTCATTGGCCAGCATAATTTAACCGACTCATGCCGGGTTGCAATAATCCGGGACGTGGAATAGTATGCGGAAAAGGATGTCAATATGATTATTTCAAAGATAGCCATTCGACGCGGTGTAACCTTTACCATGCTGTATCTGATCGCGATCGGTTTCGGATTGTTCGGCCTGTCCAGCCTGAAAATGGATCTCTATCCCAATATTACCTTTCCCGTGATCGGTATTATCACCCAGTACGAAGGCGTCGGACCGGAAGATATTGAAAATGTCCTGACCCGTCCTCTTGAACAAACTGTTATATCGGTAGAAAATGTCAGTAAAATAACCTCCCGGTCCAATGTGGGTACATCGATTATCATCATGGAATTCAACTGGGGTTCTGATATGGATCAGGCGGAAATTGATGTGCGGAACATGATTGATTTTGTGCGCGATTATCTACCCTCCGAAGCATCGGAACCGATTACTTTTGCCTTCAATCCTTCCATGCAGCCGATCCAGTATCTGACGGTCAGTTCCGATCTCCTGGGCATGGCGGAACTGCGCCGGGTGGTCGAAGAACAGATCACACCCAGGCTGGAACGGATCGATGGCGTCGCTTTTGCCGGTATCCAGGGGGGACTGGAGCGTCAGATTAAAGTACTGGTCAATCCCCACGAACTGGCCGCCCAGGGTTTATCCCTGCAGCAGTTGATTCAGGTTTTGCGGATGGAAAACCTGCAGATACCCGGCGGATTGATCAATGAGCAAATGAAGGAATTTGCCGTCAAGACTTATGGTGAATTCACCAGTATCCATCAGATTGAGAATACGGTTGTGGGTAATAAAGCCGGCATCCCGGTCTATCTGAAAAATGTAGCCCAGGTCGTCGATGGGTTCAAGGAACAGCGGGAAATCATCCGCAATAATGATCGATCGGCCCTGATGGTTTTCATACAGAAACAGGCCGATGCCAATACGGTCCAGACCAGCCGAGCCGTCAATGAAGCATTACCAGGTATTCTTGCCAAAGCCGGACAGGGTGTTGAAGTGTCGACCCTGATCGATTTTGCCGATTTTATCACCCGCTCGCTCAAAAATCTCAGTACCACTGCCATGCGAGCCTTTTTAATGGTCTTCCTGGTGCTGTTGTTCTTCCTGCGGAATGTTCGCAGTTCATTGATCGTAGCCTTATCGATTCCCGTATCGGTCATCGTTACTTTTTTCGTGATGGACCAGGGCGGCCTGACCCTGAATGTGATCTCGATGGCCGGTTTGGCCCTGGCAATCGGTATGCTGGTTGATAATGCGATTGTTGTCCTGGAAAATATCTTCCGCCGCAAGGAAAAGGGCATGGCGGTCCGGGAGGCAGCCTATGAGGGAACCAAGCAAGTGTCAACCGCGATTGTCGCATCGACTCTGACAACCCTGGCCGTATTTATTCCGATCCTGTTTGTTCCCGGTATCGCCGGAGTAATGTTTAATGATATGGCGGTAACGATTGTATTTTCACTGTCCACATCATTGATTGTAGCATTGACGTTGATTCCGCTGCTGGCGTCACGCTGGCTCCAGCCAGGAAAAACGGAAGCCCGGAATCGTCTGTCCCAGGCAATTGGAAATTTCATTTCCCGCCTGGAAAAATTTTATGTCAAAGTTCTGGATTTCTTCCTGTTTCACAAGAAAATATGGTGGTTATTCCGGACTAGACACTTCCTGTTTACCGGCATCACCATTCTATTTATTGTCACCGTGTTGCTGACAGGTAAGGTGGGCGGTGAGTTCATGGGGCAGACCGATCAATCTTTTGTCAGCATGCGGGTCGAGCGGGAGAGTGGAGCCTCGCTGACGGCGACCAACAATACATTTCTTAAATTGGAGAACCTGATTAAAAGCTCCGTTCCGGAAGCGTTCAATATTTATTCCAATTTTGGCACCGGGGAAGGTATCGGAGCAATGTTTGGCAGCACTGGATCGAATGCCGGGCAAATCATGATTTCACTTCCCGATGTCAAGGATCGTGATCGCTCTCAGTTTGCCATTCAGGATTCGCTACGGGAAGAATTTGATAGGATTCCTGGCGCAAAAATCACCTTTGAAGACCACAGTGGCTTCATGGGTGCCGAAGGTGATATATCGGTTAAAATTTATGGATTTGACCGGAATACAGCCGTCGTACTGGGCGACCTGGTGGCACAGGTAATGGAAAGGGTGGAAGGCGTGGTGGATATTCAGAAAAGCTACAGTTCACCCCAGCCGGAATACCAGATTTATCTGAATCGCGATCGTATTTCGTCCATGGGATTGAGCGTGACCATGGTCGCCAAGACAGTGGAAACCGGTATTAAGGGCACGGTGGCGACGCGCTACCGGGAAGGTGGTAAAGAATATGATGTTCTGGTACGCTTCGATGATGAATACCGGGATTCCCGTAGAGACTTGGAAAATATTTATATTGCGACCCCCCTGGGTGAGCAGGTTCCCCTGATCAACCTGGCTGAAATTGTCTCGGGCCGGGGTGCCACTACCATTACCCGTGAGGACCAGGATCGGGTAGTGACCGTATTTTGTAATATCACTGGCCGTGATCTTCAAAGTGTTACCAATGAGGTTATGGAAGGAATTGATCAAATATCCTTCCCGCCCGACTTCCGCTGGGATATCGGCGGAACGGCCGAAGATATGCAGGAATCATTCATGTACCTGGGACTGGCCCTGCTGGCCGCTGTTTTACTGGTCTATATGGTGATGGCCTCGCAGTTTGAATCCCTGCTGAATCCGTTTATCATTCTGTTTACGATTCCCCTGGGCTTCATCGGCGTAATCTGGGGTTTATTCGTTACCGGCACCACGCTTAGTATTACCGCTATGATAGGGAGTATGTTGCTGATTGGAATTGTGGTAAATAATGGTATCGTGCTGATCGATTATATCAACCAATTACGCAGTATCCATGATTATCCATTGTGGGAAGCGGTAGTGCGCGGTGGCCGCCGGCGGATGCGTCCGATCCTGATGACGGCCTTGACAACTATATTGTCGATGACGCCGATGGCGTTGGAACTAGGTTCGGGAGCTGAGATCTGGGCGCCCATGGCTCGTTCGGTTATCGGTGGTCTGACCGCTTCGACATTTTTCACCCTGATCCTGATTCCGGTACTTTATTTCACCATTGAGCGGATAAAGCTGCGCCGGGCGATCCGCAGGGGCAAAATTGAGGAACAGGTGTATGATCGACCGGAAGGGGCCAATGCACTGGAATTGACTTAACAAAATTTACAAATCCCTTATTCACCAAAGGCTACCTATGTCTGTATCAATCATCCTATTAAGATTACCGTGAACTATAGCGGATTTTCATTATTATATTCTTTAAGTTTTATACCAAATTAAACGACCTGCGGAAGGCGAACAGCTTAACTGAAGATCTATTTGCCGCGCATCAGGAAAATTAGTTGATACTACCAGCTTGTAAGCACCTATACAATATTAAAACAAGCATAAACATAAATAGTAACCAAAATAGCTTAAATAAGACAGGAGAAGAATCAATGTCGGATAAAAAGGCTGATTTAGCGGGACCCGGTATCGGTAACTATGATGATGTTAACAAGATCCTGCCAACGGATTATAGTTCCCTATTGAATGCAAAGGATACCCAGCAAGCGCTTACAATTGTAAAAACGGTAATTGAAGAAGGTTTGTGCCGTGAACTTAATCTAATGCGGGTTGAAAGTCCGTTGATCGTAGATCGTGATAGTGGCATGAACGATTATTTAGATCGCGATGGATCCCGAACACCGATCGATTTCCATATTTCCAATGATTATGATGAGCATCCGGTCGATGCGCAAATTGTCCAGGCGGCTACCAAATGGAAGCGCTGGGCTTTGAAGCAATTTGGTTTGGATGTGGGAGAAGGGATCTACACCGATATGCGTGCCGTGCGTAAGGATTATTTCCTTGATCATGATCATAGTGCCTATGTTGATCAGTGGGATTGGGAAAGAGTTATCACGGCCGAAGATCGCAATCTTGATTATATGAAGGATACGGTTCGGAAAATCTGGAAAGTGTTAAGAGAGGCAGAAATGGAAGCCCAGGATGCCTTTCCCCAATTGAAGTCTGCTAAATACCCCAATTTGCCCGAAGAATTAAAATTCCTGCACGCCGAGGAGATTTTGGAAATGTACCCCGATCTACCGCGCAAAGCCCGGGAAACGGAAATTATCCAAAAATATCCCGCGGTTTTCATTATTGGCATCGGCTGGACCCTGAAGGATGGTTATCCCCATGAGATGCGGGCGGCTGATTACGATGATTGGGTTACTCCTACAATTTCCGAAACCGGGCGTCCGATGCATGGACTAAACGGCGACATCCTGGTATGGAATCATGTGACTAAACGCCGGCATGAACTGACGTCCATGGGCGTCCGGGTTACCAAGGAAACGCTGAAGCAGCAGTTAGAAATTACCGGTCAGTTGG
>JACKQG010005616.1_pt1 | contig 13693 bp, 14 predicted proteins | sample 8237621 | NCBI WGS metagenome assembly JACKQG01 (sample SAMN15677084, study PRJNA649215) | marine metagenome | biome: marine; feature: Black Sea; material: saline water; isolation source: suspended particulate matter (SPM) from the Black Sea western gyre | collected 2013-06-09/2013-06-10 | depth...
GAGGAGAGCAAATCAATGTTCGTCATATTTTATTAAAAACTAAGGTTAGTTCCACCGCACTAAATAATGCCAAACTTAAAATTGAAGAGATTGAAAAAGAAATTAAAGAAGGAAAAATCACTTTTGAGCAGGCAATCACTAAGTATAGTGATGATGAAAGCAAAAATAATGGGGGTTTATTATTAAATCCTAATACTATGTCCACTATGCATACTATAGAGGATATGGCTCCTGCTCTAAAATATACTATTGAAAAGCTAAAGGTTGCTGAGATTTCTTCTTCTGCGCTTATGCAGATGCCTGATGAAACACAGGCTTATCGAATCTTAAAACTAACTAAGAAAATAGAATCACATACGGCTAACTTAGTTGATGATTTTTCAATGATTAAGGATTTTGCTATCAACCTTAAAAAGCAAGAAGAGCTAATGGTGTGGATTCAAAAAACAATTGATAAAACCTATATTAAGATTAATGATGATCTTTTAAACTGTGGGTTCAAAAATAAATGGGTAAAATAATATGAGTGATGAAGTAAAAGCTATTGATGAGTTTGTTGTAAAGTACAATGAATTTAAGAATGAGATAGGAAAAGTTATTGTAGGCCAAGATGCTGTTGTTCAACAAGTTCTAATTTCTATTTTTTGTAATGGACATTGTTTGTTAGTTGGAGTTCCTGGTTTGGCTAAAACCCTCTTGGTTCAAACAATTGCAGACTCCTTAGGGCTTAATTTTAACCGTATTCAATTTACTCCAGATTTAATGCCTTCAGACATAGTTGGGGCTGAAATATTAGACGAGAAAAGAGAATTTAAATTTATTAAAGGCCCTTTATTTTCTAATATAATTTTAGCAGATGAGATTAACAGAACGCCTCCTAAAACCCAATCAGCTTTACTAGAGGCTATGCAAGAGCGCTCTGTTACAAATGCTGGAAAAAAATATGAGTTAGACAAACCATTTTTTGTATTAGCTACTCAAAATCCTATTGAGCAAGAAGGTACTTACCCATTACCTGAAGCACAACTTGACAGATTCATGTTTAATGTAGTTTTAGATTACCCTTCATATGAAGAGGAATTACAAATTGTAAAGCAGACAACGGTTAAGCAAAATATTACTTTAAATACCATTATGTCTGCTGATGATATTTTGAGATTTCAGCAGGTAATTACTAAATTACCAGTTACTGATAATGTTTTGCAATATGCAGTAGGTTTAGTAGCAAAAACTCGACCAAACTCTGATAAAACAGCTGATGTGGTAAAAGAATATATAGAGTGGGGAGCTGGCCCAAGAGCATCACAATACATGATAATGGGAGCAAAATGTCATGCTGCTATTAATGGTAAGTATTCTCCTGATATTGAAGATGTAAAAGCAGTTGCAAAACCCATATTAATGCACAGATTGGTAAAAAATTATAAAGCAGAAGCTGAGGGAATGAGTATTGAAAAAATCATTGAGTCAATTTTATAATGATATTGCCAATTGTAGCTTTTGGAGCCCCAATTTTAAGAAAGAATTGTGTAAATATTACACATGAATACCCAGAGTTAGATGCTTTATTAGTTAATATGTGGGAAACAATGTATGAGGCTAGTGGTGTTGGCCTAGCTGCTCCTCAAATTAATAAAGCTATTAGACTATTTTTGATTGATACATCTCCATTTGTAGATGATGAGAAAGAATTACCAGTACAAGTCGTTAAGAAAGTATTTATCAATCCTAGAATCATTGAAGAAACAGGGGAGGAGTGGGATTTTAATGAGGGCTGTTTATCGATTCCAGAAATAAGGGAAGATGTTTCTAGAAAATCGTCTATTACTATTGAGTATTTTGACGAGAATTTTAACAAGCACACTGATATTTTTGATGGTTTAGTAGCTCGTGTTATCCAACATGAGTATGATCATATAAATGGTGTTTTATTTACTGATAAAATATCTCCATTAAGAAAAAAAATGATAAAAGGTAAGCTTATGGATATCAGTAATGGAAAAGTTAGCGCTACTTATAAGATGAGATTTTTGAAATAGTTTACTTAATCAAAACTTTAAACATTTCTTGTTCTCCAATAAAACCATTTAAGAGATCCCCTTTTTCTACTTTGCCTACGCCTTCTGGAGTTCCGGTAAAAATTAAATCTCCAATTTTTAAAGAATAGAATTTTGATAAATAAGCTATTATTTTATCAAACTTAAATATCATTTCAGAACTATTTCCAAGTTGAACTTGTTTTCCATTTTTATTTAAAGAAAATGTAATATTATCAAGCTCTAAATCTGATTTTTCAATAAAAGTGCTACTAATTTGTGCAGATCCATCAAAACCTTTTGCTTTTTCCCAAGGCAGGCCCTTCGCTTTACATTCCTGCTGAATATCACGAGCCGTAAAATCAATTCCTAAACCAATTTCTGAGTAGTACTTATGAGCAAACTTTTCTTCAATATGTTTACCAGTTTTGTTAATTTTCACAACTAACTCTACTTCATAGTGAATGTCATTAGAAAACTGGGGAATAAAAAATGGATGACCTTTGGGCTGAATGGCTGTTTCAGGTTTTAGAAAGAATAAAGGTTCAGTAGGAAGAGTATTGCCTAATTCCTGGGCATGTTTTGCATAGTTTCTTCCAATACATAATATCTTCATAATCTGTTACCTTTTTTATCAAAATTTTTGTTCAACTCTATTTCTGTTTTCCAAATTGATAATCCTAGCAATAGAAGGAGAATTGTAATAGATGCCAGTAATCCATTTTCGGATTGATATTTCATAAGTATTATAATGGCTTGTACTAAGGAAGTTATTAGGGACGCAACAAGTAAATATTTTGTACTTACTTTATTTGCAAAGTCCCATACTTCTTGGTTTTGCATACTTCTATTTGTTCGATACCCGTATAATGCATTTATTTTCTTTGGTGGAAATTTATAAAAAATATAAGTAAGAATAACCATTAATGGTCCGCAACTAAGATGGGCTATTAATATCTTTAAATCCATTAAGATTTAAACTTATTTTCTAATTTCATTTTTATGGCAAAATTACGCATTACATTTTTGGTGTATAAAGGGAATTCTGCATTCTGTATCCAAGAAAAATAGCCAGGATTATCATTCCATATTTGAGCTAAAGTTACATCACGATACTTGCCAAAACTTAATATCTCTTCTCCGCTTTCATTAAATCGAATGAAACCCGCCATATCAGCAAATTTTCCTCCTCTCTCTGAAAATTCAGCAAGAAAATGTACATCATTTTCTAATTCTTCATATTTATCTAACTGAGCTAATAGTACTTCATAAGTTGCGTTGGTATCAGCCTGAGCAGAGTGGGCATTTGTTAAATCTTTATTGCAATAAAATTGGTAAGCCGCTACCAAGGTTCTTTGTTCTAATTTGTGAAATATATTTTGCACATCAACAGCTTTTCTATTTGCCATATCAAAGTCAATTTCAGCTCTTAAAAACTCTTCAGCAAGTAGTGGGATATCAAATTTGTTAGAGTTATAGCCTGCTAAATCGCAATTGTGTATTAGTTCTGAAATTTCGGGTGCTAATTCTTTAAAAGTAGGTTCATTTGCTACTTTCTCATCTGATATTCCGTGTATAGCAGTAGTTTCTAAGGGAATTGGAATTGTAGGATTTACTAGCCAAGTTTTACTTTCTTTATTGCCGTTTGGGAATATTTTAAGGATTGCTATTTCAACAATTCTATCTGTTGCAACTTGCACTCCTGTTGTTTCCAAATCAAAGAATACAATGGGTTTTTTTAGTTTTAAATTCATAATACGAAAGTAAAATTTTAGTGGAACTAAAAATTTGGCTTTAAACTATAGTATTTACATCAAATTTTTCGAGATAGTCTGCAACTCTTCTTACAAATTGGCCCCCAAGTGCTCCATCAACAACTCTATGATCGTAAGATAAAGATAAGAACATCATGTGACGAATAGCAATTACATCACCATGTTCAGTTTCTAAGACTACTGGTTTCTTTTTGATTACACCACAAGCTAAAATTGCTACTTGAGGTTGGTTTATAATCGGAGTGCCCATAAGATTGCCAAAAGTACCCACATTAGTCATGGTAATTGTTCCTCCTTGTATGTCATCTGGTTTTAATTGACCTGCTCTAGCTCTTGTTGCTAAATCATTTACCGATTTAGTAATCCCAATTAAATTTTTATTTTGACATTCTTTAATTACAGGAACAATTAAATTTCCGTCAGGTAAAGCAGCAGCCATACCAATATTTATATTTTTATGAATGTGAATGTTTGTTCCATCAACAGAAACATTAACCATAGGGAAATCTTTAACAGCTTTTGCCATGGCCTCAATAATAATAGGAGTAAAGGTTATATTTTGACCTTCTCTTCTTTTGAAATCATCTTTTATAGATTCTCTCCAATTTACCACATTTGTCATATCGGCCTCTACAAATGATGTAATGTGTGCAGAAGTTTGTTTTGACATAGTCATATGAGCAGAAATCAATTTTCTCATTCTGTCCATTTCAACAATTTCGGTGTCGCCAGTATTTGGAATATTTACTCTGTTCTGTGATGTCGTAGCAATTTGAGCCGCTTTTTGTTCAGTTTGTGTAGCTATTACTTCAGGTGCTATTTCAACAGTTATTTTAGGTGCTGATCCTCTATTTTGCAAATAAACAAGCATATCTGATTTAGTAACTCTATCATCTTTACCTGTTCCAGGGATAGTATCTAATTCAGCTATAGCTATTTTCTCTTGGGAGGCCATACTTCTTACTAGTGGAGAGTAGAATCTGTCTCCAGAATTACTAGTAGGTTTTGTAGTAGTTTCCACTGCTTTAGTTACGACTTCTTCAATAGGATTTGAAACAACTGTTAAATCTGTAGGTTTAGTTACTGCTGTGATGTCATTTTCACCAGCTTCAGTTTCTATTATGGCAAACGGTTCCCCAACTTTAACAACATCATCAGCTCCAAAAAGCATTTCAACTAATTTACCTTGATGAGTTGAAGGAACTTCAGAATCTACTTTATCAGTAGCAATTTCTATGATTGTTTCATCAAGCTCCACCATATCTCCAATTTTCTTGCTCCATGAGATTATAGTTGCTTCTGAAACACTTTCTCCCATTTTGGGCATTATAAGTTCAACTCTTGCCATAGTTTTAAATTTTGGGCAAAATTAAGAAAAGAAAGTAAAATAGTTTCTTTTTAATGTTTACTTTTTATCAGTAGCATGTTACTATCTAAATTACTCAGAATAAGGTATTCTGCTAGATATAGCAGTACCTAGAGTAATTTCATCAGTATATTCTAGTTCGTCACCAATAGCAATTCCTCTGGCAATTGATGATATTTTGATGTTATAGTCTTTTAATCTTCTAAAAAGATAATAATTAGTGGTATCGCCTTCCATAGTTGTGCTTAATGCAAAAATAATTTCTGTTACCGCTTGATTTGTTATTCTGCTGATGAGTTCTTCTACTCTAATTTGACTAGGTCCAATACCATCTATAGGAGAAATTAAGCCTCCAAGTATATGGTAAACCCCTTTGTATTGCATGGTATTTTCAATTGCCATCATTACACGGATATCTTCCACCACACAAATGATTGATGCATCTCTTTTAGGATTTGCACAAACCTCACAAAGATTAGAGTCAGAAATACTATAACATCTTGTACAATAATTAATTCTGTTGATTAACTGAATGAATGCATCTCCGAATTGCTCTACGGATAATTTATCTTGTTTTAACATGTGTAAAACTAATCGCAATGCCGATTTACGCCCAATTCCTGGAAGACTAGATAATTGCTCAACAGCATTTTCAACAAGTTTAGATGGAAAATTCATGGTTGCAAAGTTAGTATTAATGGCTAAAAATTTTAGCTTTGTGAAAATTTTTTTCTATGTCATCTACTTTATTATTAAGCGTAATTTCATTATATTTTATCCTGCTTTTCTTTATCTCTTATTTGACAGGAAAAGATGATAGTAATGATTCTTTTTTTCTAGCAAATAGAAATTCTCCATGGTATGTTATATCTTATGGAATGATAGGCGTTACTCTTTCTGGGGTTACTTTTCTGTCAGTACCTGGAATGGTGGGTTCAAGTGAGTTTTCATACCTACAAATGGTATTTGGTTTTTTTGTTGGTTATTTTGTTATTTCTAGAGTTTTATTACCGCTGTATTACAATTTAGGATTAACATCTATTTACACCTACTTAAAAGATAGATTGGGTTATAGTAGTTATAAAACAGGATCAGCATTCTTTTTGCTTTCAAGAACTATCGGATCTGCATTCAGATTATATCTTATGGCTACAGTATTGCAGTTTGCGGTTTTTGATGCATGGAATATCCCTTTCTTTATTACGGTTATAATTACTATAGTACTTATTTGGTTATATACTCACAGAAGCGGAATGAAGACAATTATCTGGACAGATACGCTCCAAACTACATTTATGCTCGCAAGTGTTATTATCATAGCCTATATATTAATTGATAGGATGGGTTTTGATTTCTCTTCAGCATATAATTTAATTAAAGACTCTGATTATTCTAAAGTCTTTTTCTTTGAAGATTGGACTGATAAAAAATACTTCTTTAAACAGTTTTTCTCAGGAGTTTTTATGGCGATTGTAATGACGGGGCTTGATCAAGATCAGATGCAAAAAAATCTTAGCTGCCGAAATTTAAAAGATGCACAAAAGAATATGACGGTATTTAGTATAATCCTCATTTTCGTTGATTTACTTTTTCTTTCTTTTGGAGCGATTCTTTTTATTTACTCAGAATCAGTTGGTTTTAATATTCCAAGCAAAACAGATTTACTTTTTCCATATATTGTTTTTAATTCTGGAATGCCAATTTATGTTGGTTTACTATTTATTATCGGCATAATTGCTGCTGCTTATTCTACTGCAGATTCAGCTCTTACATCACTTACAACATCTTTTTGTATTGATATTATTGAGATTGATAAGCAAGAACCTGAAAAACAAGTCAAGACAAGAAAAAAAGTGCATGTATTATTTTCCTTTATACTGCTAGTTGTAATTTTACTATTTGATGCTCTTAATAATGAAAGTGTTATAAATTCATTATTTACGGTAGCTGGCTATACTTATGGTCCGCTTCTTGGTATGTTTTCATTTGGACTTTTTACCAAACATAAAGTTAAAGACAAGTTTGTTCCCTTTGTTGCAATTGCCTCTCCAGTTATCTGCTATATTTTAAGTTTATATATTCCTTTTGGATTTGAACTACTTATTCTAAATGGATTTATTACTTTTTTAGGCTTATTTTTACTTAGAGTAAAGTAATTTTTAATGAAGTTACAAGCAAGAATAGAAGCCTTTACTCAGCTAGGTCATTATCTTAAAAATAATATCTTCCAAGAGAAAGCAGCAGAGTTACATTTAGCAGAAGTACTAAACCCTTGGTTTACCAAAGAAAACATTGAAAATGCCATAAATGCTTGGCAGGAACAATTAAAAGAAGATATGCTTATTGCTTGGCTAAATCCTTATAAATTAAAGGAATTAGCAAGTCCAAAAAAGGTACTTGTAATTATGGCGGGTAATATTCCTTTAGTTGGTTTTCATGATTTTCTTAGTGTTCTTCTTTCAGGTCATAAAGTAGTTGTTAAAATGTCAAGTACCGATAATGTACTCTTAAAAGTAATGATTGAAAAACTACTAAGTATCGCTCCTGAATTTAAACAAAGCATCTCATTTATTGATGACGTGAAAAATAAAGATTTTGATGGGGTAATTGCTACAGGAAGTGATAATTCGGCCCAGTTTTTTGAGTATTATTTTAAAGGTGCTCAAAAGATAATTCGTAAAAACAGAAGATCAGTTGCTGTGCTTGATGGCACTGAGACCGATATAGAGTTAAAAGGACTTGCTAATGATGTATTTTCCTATTTTGGTTTGGGTTGTAGAAATGTCTCCAAACTCTTTTTGCCAACAGGATATGACTTAAATAAATTATTTGAGGTATTTTATCCTTTTCATAATATTGTGGAACATAAAAAGTATGGAAATAATTACGATTATAACAAAGCAATTTTTTTAATGGGCAGTAATAAATTGATTGAAAATGGATTTTTACTTATGAAAGAGGATAAGTCATTGCTTTCTCCTGTTGCAATGTTGTATTACCAGTATTATGATGATAGGCACATTGTGGATCACTTTATTGAAGAAAATAGCCATAGTTTACAGTGTATAGTTTCAAAAGAAGAAGTTCCTTTTGGTACTAGCCAAAAACCCAACCTTTGGGATTATGCGGATGGGGTAGATACAATAGAATTCTTAAGGGGGCTATAACTACGGCTAAAACTCATAAGCTCCTATATCTGGAATAATTCTAGGTTTGTCTAGGATGTCATTAGAATTATCTAGTATATTTTTACCAGCATCAATAGCTGGAGAATTTTCCTTCAGATTAAAATCACCTTCATACCCATCTTTAAAGTTTACTGCTTGATTTAAGATTACATTCTGATAATGCGAATTATCGGTGTTAATTGAAGGATCTAGTTTTATAAGGCAATGGTCAAAAGTATAGTTGAATAGACCTTCTTGTTCTTGAAAACTCACTTCAGTAGATAGTGAGCCCTCAATAATACAATTGATAAAATTAGCTGCTTTTAAGTCTCTAACATAAATATTTCCGTCAGCTCCTTCATAATAGTTATTCAGTAGGATAGAGGGGGTATTTCTATTGCTATAATTCCAGTAGTTAGCAAAAGTACAATGGGTAAAATTATAAGTTCCGCCAATATTACAAGCCACTGCATATTGCCCACATCTACTTATTACTGTGTTTTTTGCACTAATGCTAGCTCCTTGTCCTAAAATACCAATTCCCGACATGTTTTTAATAATAGTATTATTGATTGTTAGGGTAGGGTTGTTATTGAATACAGTATCGGCATGAATGCCAATATTTCCATTTTTTATAATGGCATAATTTATTTCATTATTGATACTTCCTGGCATTAGCCAAATCCTGTCCCATTGACCAGGGATGTCTTTGTACCAAGAGTCTAATCGATCGCCTTGAAAAGTAACTTCATTATTAAGCATACCATTTACTATTATTGTTCCTCCTGGGACTTCAGTAAATGGATTTCCAACTAATATACCTGAGTTTTTATGAAGATAAATGTTACAACCTTCATTTATTGTAAGTGTATTTCCTGGGTTAACTACAGCATAACCGTAAATAACATGAGGCTTGTCGTTTTCCCAAGGGATAGAGCAGTCCAATAAGTGATAGTAGAAACGCGTAGTATCTGTTCCATTTATAATTAACCCAAAAGTATCTGCTGTATGAAAATGGGCGTCTTGTCCATAGGCTACCAAATCAACATCTTGTATCATTGTTCCGGTAGTAAATATTAGAGAATCAGCTAGAATATAAGGGGTGTTATTGCTAGAGGGGTCAATAGTAACTTCCAGAAAAATAAAAATACTATCCTTTGCAGGAATCTCAATAGCACTTTGGCTATTTCCTGCTATACCATCAATATTCATACGAAAATGAGCCGCTGAATTTCCTCTTAATTCAATGTTGGTTCTTACATCAAAGTCATTGTGATTGTAAACTGTAAGGGTTTTGGTTATTGAGCCAATAGAGGCAAATACTGTATCAAAAGTAATAGTGTCGTTAGAAAAGTGTAAAATAGCGTTAGAATTATTATTGCTAAAATCTTCTTTCTTGCAAGCAAAAAGTATGGTTATAAGTAGCACAGGCAGGAAGTATTGTTTCATTTTCTGCTATTTGTTATTCGATCCATATCTCTTTTTTGGTCGTTTTCTTTAATACTTTCTCTTTTATCATAAATCTTTTTTCCTCTTGCTAGGGCGATTTCTAATTTTACTTTTCCTGATTCATTGATAAATAATCTAATAGGAATAACAGCATTTCCTTTTTCTTTTACTTTTCCCAGCATCTTATGAAGTTCCTGTTTATTTAGCAGTAGTTTTCTGTCTCTTTTTGGTTCATGATTGGCATAGCCTCCATTTGGATACTCAGCAATATGTAAGTTCTTTACATATAACTCTTCATCCATAAAAACGCAATAGGCATCCGAAATATTGGCTTGATTGTTCCGAATTGACTTAATTTCTGTTCCTACTAGAGAAATTCCTGCAACAAATGTAGCTATGAATTGGTATTCAAAGCTTGCTTTTCGATTCTTTATGTTGATGTTGGATGACATTTGGCAAATGTAATAATTAAACAATTGCTAAATTGATCGATTGTTTAGTATTATCTCTAACCTAAAGCTACATCTAAACACATCATTACAATAAATCCGACTATTAATCCCATTGTAGCAAGATCAGTATTGCCTCCTCTTTGGCTTTCAGGTATAACTTCTTCTACTACAATAAAAATCATAGCGCCTGCTGCAAAGGCAAGTGCATAGGGCAGGATAGGTAATACTTGCATTACAATAGCTGCGCCAATTACTGCAAATATAGGCTCTACAATTGCTGAGAGTTGACCCCATTTCCATGATTTCCATTTACTTACACCCATTCTTCTTAAAGGCATTGAAACTGCAAATCCTTCAGGAAAATTTTGTATTCCAATTCCTATTGCTAGTGCTATTGCACCACCTATGGTAAATACTGAATGACCATCCATTCCTAATAGTTCGGGATTTGCAAGAGCTCCAAATGCAACTCCAACAGCTAAGCCTTCAGGGATATTATGTAAAGCAATTGCTAATACTAATAATATCGTTTTTTTCCAGTTGGTTTCTATACCTTCAGCTTCTTCTTGTTTTGCAAATAGGTGTAAGTGGGGAATAATTTTATCTAGTGTGTATAGAAACAAAGCGCCTAAGAAAAAACCAATTGCTGGTGGTAGCCATATTGGCATGGTGCTTAATCCCATTTCATTTTGCATTTCAACATAAGCTATTGAAGGAGAAAGTAGAGACCAGAAACTTGCAGCAATCATTACGCCACCTGTAAATCCAAGTGCAGTATCTAGAACTTTTCGATTTGATGAGTTAAATAAAAATACTAGGGCTGCACCGAGTGCAGTTAATGCCCAAGTAAAAAGCCCTGCATAAAGTGCTTGCATTACAGGAGTTTGTATTATAAACCATTGGTATAATGGGTAATTTTCCATTTTTTGTATTTTAATAAGCTTTTTAGCTGCTTAATTTTATTTGCGCTAAATTAATCAATCAATATAAAGTGAACATTAAATTGACATTAATATTTAATGATTTACTTAAATTTAAAAATAATACAGCAAACTAAAAAAGGGAAGAGGTTTTTTTACGATACTAAATTTGTGTAATGAAGTGCGATTTATCTTGGTACTAAAGTCACTATAAAAATAGTAGTATAAATACTTTTGCAAGGTTTCTCATTTTCAATTATATTGCGTTATAGTTTACTTATGTAAACAAATAATATGGCATTTCTTCATCTATTATAGCTGCTTTTATTTAAATTTTAAAAATTATAATATAAATATATTTAAATCAACATATTATATTATTTATATATAGTAATAGTTTAATATTATTTGAAAGAAATAATAAAAAATTGACAAAAAATCAAAACTATTTTATAAATTTGTAATTTACAAATGTAATTTATTAAAAAATGCATAAAAGACTTAAAAATTGGATGGAATCAGAAGGATTAAAAGCCTCAGAATTTGCGGATACCATTGGTGTTAATCGTGCTACTATTTCGCACATACTTTCTGGTCGAAATAAACCAAGTATTGACTTCTTTGAAAAATTATTACAGGCTTATCCTAACTTAAACTCTAATTGGCTGATTACAGGAATTGGTTACATGACAGCTCAAATAGAAGTACAAGAAGTGCGGATTTCTAAAAAAATTGGAAAAGTAGTGGTGTTTTATGATGACCAATCCTTTGAGGAAGTAAGTAAAGATAATCACTAGTAGAAAGTAATTAGGCAGATAGTAAGTCCCAGATAATTATTTTTCACTAAAAAACCTAACTTTGCATAAAAATAATTCATGTACAAAATAGTTCGGTTTTTCTTATTTTTTTTCAATCCTGAATTTATCCACAATATACTTTTTAAGTTAATTAAATTTTCAGCAATGATTCCAGGGGTCATCTGGACTTGGAGACTGCTATTTATGGTTAAAGATACTAGATTAGAAAGAGAGGTTTTTGGTTTGAAGTTTGAAAACCCAGTTGGATTAGCAGCAGGTTTTGATAAAGATGCCAAACTCTTTGATGAATTAGGTGCTTTTGGATTTGGTTTTGTGGAAATCGGGACAGTAACTCCACTTCCACAGGAAGGAAACCCTAAGCCTAGATTATTTAGGTTAAAACAAGACAAGGCACTGATTAATCGTATGGGCTTTAATAATAGTGGGATAGAGGCGGTTACTTCTAGATTAAGAAGAAAGAAAACAAAGCTCATTATTGGAGGTAATATTGGAAAAAATAAGTTAACTCCTAATGAAGATGCGGTAAGTGATTATGAAATCTGCTTTGAAAAATTATTTCCTTATGTTGATTATTTTGCGGTGAATGTAAGTTCTCCAAATACTCCTGGTTTGCGCGATTTGCAGGAGAAAGAACCCCTCACAGCATTGCTTAATCGTTTGCAGGAATTAAACAGTGCAAAGGATAAAAGAAAACCTATTTTATTAAAGATTGCTCCAGATTTAACAAATGAGCAATTAGATGATATTATAACAATTGTTGCTGACACTAAAATTGATGGAGTAATAGCAACTAATACTACAATTGATAGAAATGGGCTTAAAACCGATAAAAACAAGCTTAAAGCTATAGGAAATGGGGGTTTGAGCGGTAAGCCTGTAAAGTCTCGATCAACAGAAGTGATAAAGTACCTTGCTGATACATCCAATAAAGCATTTCCAATTATTGGAGTTGGTGGTATTCACTCCGCTGAGGATGCTTTAGAAAAGTTGGATGCTGGAGCTACTTTAGTTCAGTTGTATACTGGCTTTATTTATGAAGGCCCCGCATTAATTAAGAGAATCAATAAAGCCATTCTGCAAAGATGAAAATAATAGAATGCCCTAGAGATGCCATGCAAGGAATTAGTGAATTTATTCCTACTGCTAAAAAAATTGCATACATCAATCAACTGCTAAAAGTAGGTTTTGACACCATAGATTTTGGAAGTTTTGTTTCTCCTAAAGCTATTCCTCAATTAAAAGATAGTGCTGCAGTTTTAAAAGGTTTAGATTTAAGTGGTAGATCTAGTAAATTGTTAGCAATTATTGCAAATACAAGGGGAGCTACTGATGCTTGTAATTTTCAGGAAATAAATTATTTAGGTTTTCCACTTTCAGTTTCTGAGGAGTTTCAAAAAAGAAACACCAATAAAACTATTGATCAGGCGCTTAAGACTGTTGAAGAAATTCAGAACTTATCAGTAAAGAATAAAAAACAATTAGTAGTGTATTTATCCATGGCTTTTGGCAATCCTTATGGCGAAAATTACCATCCTGATATAGTGGCAAAATTAACAGAACAACTAGCTAATATGGAAGTAGGAACAGTTGCCCTATCAGATACTATTGGGGTTTCTAATGCTGAAAATATTGCGCCTCTTTTTAGTACTTTAATAAGGCAATATCCTACTATTGAATTTGGGGCTCATTTTCATACTACCCAAGATAAAT
>JACKQG010005617.1_pt1 | contig 13691 bp, 9 predicted proteins | sample 8237621 | NCBI WGS metagenome assembly JACKQG01 (sample SAMN15677084, study PRJNA649215) | marine metagenome | biome: marine; feature: Black Sea; material: saline water; isolation source: suspended particulate matter (SPM) from the Black Sea western gyre | collected 2013-06-09/2013-06-10 | depth...
AAAAATTCGAACCACCAAACTGGAGAGGAAGTGAGCATGCTGAGTCAAATACGCTTAAAGCAGCATAAAGTAACGAAAAGTGAGAGCAGTTGGAATGAAAATCAACCTGAGGAAAACAGGTTGAATGGCCTACTACGCTCTAAACTCTAGTTATCAAACGTTATGCCATTAAAAGCTGAGTCCACCATTTTAATCGTAGAAGATCATGCCGATATTGCCGAGATGGTGATCGATTATCTGGAAAGCAGGGGGTTTACCGCTGATTACGCAGCGGATGGCGTCACCGGTCTGCATCTCGCAGTTACCAATGATTATGATGCGATTGTACTGGATCTGATGTTGCCGGGTATGGATGGCATCAAACTATGTCAGAAGTTGCGTGAAGAAGCACGTAACAAAATACCGGTTATCATGCTTACTGCGCGCGATACGCTGGATGATAAACTGGCTGGACTTGCCACCGGTGCCGATGACTATCTGGTCAAGCCGTTCGCGATCAAGGAACTGGAAGCACGATTGCATGCACTGATCAGGCGTAACAGGGGAGAGCTGACGCAGGAAATTTTGAGTGTCGGAGATTTAACCGTCGATACCGCAACCCTGAGTGTTATGCGCTCAGGTCAGGATCTCACACTGACCCCTATTGCGTTAAAGATTCTAACCGTGCTGATGCGTGCTTCACCGGCGGTGGTCAGTCGTACTGATCTGGAGCGCAAGGTCTGGGGCGATGTGCTGCCCGATAGTGATGCTCTGAAAAGCCATTTATACAGTCTACGCAAGGTGATTGATAAACCGTTTGAACAGGCCTTGCTGCATACGATTCAGGGCAGGGGTTATAAAATTATAGAAAGTAAAAATAATGCCTGACTCTGATGGCATACTGCATAAGTTAAACCGCGCCTTTTTATTTCAGGGCGCTCTGATTGCGGTTGCTGCAATTCTGGGCGTTTTCTTTGCCAAAATAGTGATCGAAGAAATTCTGGTAAAAAATGCAATTCAACAGGAACAGGATTTTTTCTGGAATAAATATGATGCAGATCCGAGCTTTCCGTTACCCCATACAAAAAACCTGACCGGTTACTTTAGCGCCAGTCAGTTACCTGAATTTATTCAACAGGATTTACCACTTGCTCCCGGTATGTATGAATATAACCGCAAGAATGACCGCCAGGTATTACAGGTATCGGAGTACGCGGATAAGACTCTGTACCTGATTTATTATCGCGGCCAGGTCGACGCTCTGGTTTTATATTACGGCCTGTTTCCTCTGCTGACGGTGTTAGTCATTCTGTATCTGTCGTTGTGGTTAACCTATCGCTTTAATCGCAAAACGGTGTCACCGCTGATCTGGCTCGCACACCAGATCAATCAGGTCGATTTTGAAAACAGGGAGCTTACGGTTTCTATCGAGCAGTCTCCGTTTGATACCAATGATGAAATACAGATCCTGTCCGATGCGATTACCCGACTAGGTGAAAAGTTAAATTCCTATATTGCGCGGGAACGTGATTTTACGCGCGATGCCAGTCATGAATTACGCAGCCCGCTCACCGTGATTAATATTGCCACCGATCTGATCCTGGCGGAAGACGCGTTATCCGACTCCACCCTGAAATCGCTGGCAAGAATTAAAAGAGCCATTGCCGATATGGAGCAGCTCACCGAAGTTTTTCTAATGCTGGCGCGGGAAGACGATAAGGCGCTGGTGATGAAGTCTGTCGATCTGGGTGAGATTATTGATCAACAGATCGATCGGGCAAAAATTGTCCATCGTAATAAATCGGTCGATATCAGGCTGATACAGCATCATCAGGTCAGGCTGATGGGGTCGGATATGGTATTGAGCGTTTTACTCGGCAACCTGATCAGAAATGCGATTCTGTATACGGATGCAGGCAGCATAGAAATCATCATCAACAGCAATACCGTCACCATAAAAGATAGCGGTGAAGGCATGTCCGAGCAACAGGTCGAGAATATGTTTAAACCCTATCATCGCGGCTCAAATACCAATGCTTCAGGATTCGGGGTCGGCTTAACCATTGTTAAACGTTTATCCGAGCGCTTTAACTGGCCGATAAAGGTAAAATCAGAACCCGGTTTCGGTACCCGGATAGAAGTCACCTTTAGCGATGCGAAGGTGACTTCAATCGAAACTTCAGACATGCCGCCTTACGCTCATTTACAGCATGATCAAAACAGGCCGGCATGAGTGGCTATCCAGTGCGGTCTGAGTTTTTGTGAACAAGTGGCTATTCGAAAAGTATTAACGAAGATCGACATGAGCTGTTTTCAGGCCTTTATCCCGGACTGAAAATGCTGCTCAATTAGTACACAATTTTCTTTTCAATCTGTGGCTGTTTCTGATTTAGCCTGTGCTGTTGCATCCAGAAAACTTGTAATTGAATCCGGTAACGGTATTAGTTCTCCCGGCTCCCCTGATTCGTACTGCTGCAGAAAAAGCAGGCGTTCATCGGTATTCGGATGGGTACTCAGGTATTCGCTTAGACCGCTTTGGCTGAATTTTTCGTGCTGGCTTATCTGCGCAAAAAAATCACTGCTAGCGGAGGCATGTCCATAATAATCGGTTAACAGTTTCAATCCGGTTTTATCGGCTTCGCGTTCCTGATCCCGGCTGTAGGCCAGCAGGCCAAGCTGGATAGAATTTGCAAGTATGTCGCTAACCCATTCACTCCCATCCACGCCGGTGAACATCATGAGTGCCACCGCGATTACCACGCCTCGACCCATGCTGCGGATGGGGTGGCGATGAATCTGGTGCGCCATTTCGTGTGCGATTACCATCGATAGCGCATTTTCACTGTTGACCAGTTGCAACAATTCTGTGGTCACAAAGATATGGCCGCCCGGGGTGATAAAGGCATTGGGTGTATCGCTTTGTATCAAACGAATCGAATAACGCGCGGGGTCGGTTTCTGGCGGGTTGAGTTGCTTAACCAGTCGAGCCAGGTCGTGTTCAACCGCAATCATGCCTTCAGCAGGTGATTCCTGCTGCAGAAAAGACAAGCGTGCTGCACTAAACCATTGTCTCTCGGTTTCTTCAGGAATGTAGCGCACCAGCAGGTCTGACAGCAGCATCAGGATGATAAACACCACTGCCAGTAGCAGACTGGCACCGGTGAGTAACAGTAACAGCTCTTTGAGTGGATGATCGGGGGAGGTATTGATACCCTCTGGAATCTGTTTTGCAACAAACTTCATATCAGACCGAAAGGGCAGTCCCATAGGCGACGACCTCGACCGAGCCAATGCCATTATTACGACTGCTGCTTTTACTGATGGAAGCGGTTTCAATGCGCACATTGATGATGACCTTGGCACCGATTTCAAGGGCCGATTCTTTCATGCGCAGAATAGCCTCACGGCGCGCACGATCAAGCAGGGATTCATATGATTGCAGACGACCGCCAAATAAACTACGCAAGCCAGCAACAAATTTTTTGAAAAAATCGATCGAGATCACCACGTTGCCGCTGACCAGCTGCGTATGGCAGCGGGTTATCTGCGGCGGCACGGTTTTTAAGGTCATCACCGGCATCCACAGGGTCTGTTTTTCACGTTCGATAATGGAACGATAATGACGTCGTTCTGAGATCTGTCCAAAGCTGTAACCCAGTATTAACAGAGTCAGGAAGATGAGTAATTCGTACATCCTATTCCACCGTTACGGCGGTACCGTAGGCATACAGCTCGGCGGCGCCCTGGGTGATCGATGAAGTGCTGTAGCGCACATTCAAGACCGCATTCGCACCCAACGAGTGCGCCTGTTGAATCATTCTATCGGTGGCCTCCTGACGCGACTCGGATAGCAATTCGGTGTAACCCTTCAGTTCACCACCGAATATATTTTTAAGCCCTGCCATCAAATCACGCCCGACATGTTTGGCGCGGATGGTGTTGCCCTGAACCAGACCGTAATGTCTGGTGATGGATTTTCCGGGTACTGTTTCGAGGTTGGTAATAATCATACGGTGACTCCCTGTGTTTAATGTTATGAATCGAATGCTGGCATATGCCGAGTAACGAATAGTAATCGATTGACGCAGAAATGCCATACAAGCGGTAGCGGCGCTCGTTGCCAGCCGAAGATCCAGGCACAGAGCCAGAGTCCTTTTGTTACTGGTAAAGGATCACAATGCCTGAGCCGTAAGCATTCACAATATCGGGCTTGCCATCGGCATTGATATCACCAACCGCCAGTCGATGGGTAGCGCTGGTTGAGTATTCTGACGGGTAGCGCTGCTCACCCATTAAACTGCCATCGGCCTTCTGTAGATAAACCCCGGTCGCTGACCAGCCGGAATGATCAACGATGATGTCTTTCCTGCCATCGTTATTAATATCAGTAACGACGACTGCGTCAGGCAGGTCATAGGACGGCAGACTGATATAGGGGTCCAGAGTGCCGGCAGAGTTTTGCAGGTAAATAGCCAGCTGTGAGGAGGGCTTATTGCCGCCATAGGCCATGACCACATCATCGCGGGCATCACCGTTGATATCGCCCACCCCGACGGCATGGGATAGTTCCGTTAGACCGAGTTCGTAATTGACCACGCTGGCAAAGCTTTGATCGGGCTGTTGCAGCAGAATGGACAGGTTATTGGTATAGCTCTGTCCGCTCGTCACCACGATATCCAGCAGGCCATCGCCATTCACATCGCCGTAGGCAAGGTCGTCAAATCCAGAGTGGGAAGCCAGATAGCTGGCGGGCAGATTCAAGCTGCCTGCGCCATTTTGCAGGAAAACGTCAACCTGTTGAGAGTTAGCTCCAAAATGGATACTAGCGACATCGGACAGCCCATCGTTATTAAAATCGGCGGCGACCAGTTTGTAACTGTTGTTGAAGCTGGGATGGTTCGAGTTATATACCGTTACTGGATCGAGTGTGCCCTGAGCATTCTGCAGGAGTACGCCGATACCGGTTTCATGGCTGATTACCACATCGCTGAGGCCATCGTTGTTAGCGTCGGCGATGGCAACGGATCTGATCTGATCCTGGGTTGGTTGCATCCCGGCAAAATAGTTAACCGGTGCAGCCAGATTACCGGAGGCATCCTGCAGCAGTACAAAGACTCGGGTATCATTGATCTCATCGAAATAAAAGCTCGTGGTGACAACCACATCGTTCAGGCCATCTCCATTCAGATCACCAATCGCGGCAGATTCTGTTCTCGATGGCATCTCAATTTTAACCAGGGGCTTGAACAGCGCCATCGGCTGTACCGTAATAGTCAGGCTGTCGCTGACACTGGCTTCACCATCGCTGACGCTGAGCTTGAGCAGATATTCATCCTGACCGCTATAGCTTAACAGTGGGGAGGGGATGCTATTATCGGAAAACACGGCGTTACCATCGAACGGTTGCGAGGTGATCGTCCAGCTGTAGCTGAGTGCATCATTATCCGCATCCTGCACACTGCTATTCAGGTTCAGCGTATCGCCAAAGGTGGGAGTCCGATCCAGGCCTGCATCCACCACCGGTAGAGAATTTAAAATGGTGGCAGAGTCAGCTTTGGTAGCAGAGAGGCTGGCGTCGGAGACGCTGACTTCGACGCTGATGACATCGCCCTTGTGATGCTGATCGGCCGGGAGTGTAGCAGCTGTTTGGGTGGCCATCGCGAGGCTATTCTTATACCACTGATAAGTGTAACTGAGGGGATCGGCATCGGGGTCTTTGACCAGTGAAGTGTCCGCCGTCAGTAGGTCACTGGTGTAGGGTGTCTGTGGCAGTATGCGTATGCTGGACACCAGTGGTGCCTCATTCGACGCCAGCGCTCCGCCGATATCGTTCCAGAAATACAGCATAAACTGTTCAAAGTTGTTGTCGCCATCGGCATCCGTCTCGATGCGTAGTTTCTGCGCAGATGCGACGATCAACTTTGCGCTGGATCCTGCCGCACCACTGATCAGCAGCTGGCCACCCTGATCGGGGAACTCGCTTGCTACATTACTGAACAGCAGCGGGGAAGTCGTTGTAACATCCGCATAACCGTGTGTAGAATCATATACGCGCCCGGTCTGCGTCATGCTATAGGCGGTGGGTTGGAACAGGTCATCGTAGCTTAGCGCCAGCCGCATATTCTCCAGTTTCATCATGGCGTTACTGACATTGTCTTTGGCTACCATATTAATCGTGAGCCGTTCACTATTAGCGGGAATATTCATCTGGATGTGTAACGAACCGGACATCGACAGGTTGCTGTCTGAATCGGAAAGCGTGATCCTGGCGAAACTCATGATGCCATCGGTGATTTCGAGGTAGTTCAGATCGAAGGTATTGATCTGGAAGCTGATCAGGCCATCGATCGTATCGCCATCTTCGCGGCAATTGCTAAAGTCGATATTCAGGGTGCCGGTTCCGTTGTCATTCAAGATGCCGAAGAAACGGGTCGAGCCGCTACCGGAACAGGGGAAGGTATCATTTACCTGAATAGCAGCAATCTCGGCGCTGTTATCGCGACCTGAAATTTCATTTTTTAACGCCGGGCGTAAGCGCTGCTGCAGTCGGCTGGCAAGGAGCCTGAACGCGTTGTTGTCACCAGAGGCCACTGCCACATCGTCCGCAGCGTTAAGGCTGGTGCCGAGCAAGCTACCGGCGATAGCGGCATCGAACAGGGCGCCTGCATTGGTGCTGGAAACGCTAGCCATGCTGGTATTACCGCTATACAGCAGGGGGTCGGGTTGCGTACTTCCGCCACCACCTCCACTGCAGCCGGAAATAAACACCACGATCAGCGTCAGGACAGTAAAAAACGGCTGCCAGATTTGCATGTCTTATTCTCCCAAAGAGTCTGCGCAGCAGGATAGGGTGGTAATGGCTGGAAATCCCTGTGCCAGATCAAGAATTCATTGTATACCTCCGGCAAGGGAAAGAAATATGTGCAAAACAATAAATTTATTGACCTGTAGAAAGCGGAGGACGGCTTAATGGCTGAGGCGTAGCTCGCGCTGTTTCCACAGCAGGTACAGGGCCGGGATCACAAACATTGATAACAACGGTGCGGTAATCATGCCGCCGATCATCGGTGCAGCAATCTTTTGCATCACTTCGGAACCGGTGCCATCGCTGAGCATGATCGGCAGCAGACCAGCGATGATGATGGAAACTGTCATGGCTTTGGGGCGAACCCTTAACACCGCGCCTTCCATAATCGCCGCTTTAAGTTGGCGCCGATTGCTCAGGCGGCCTTCCTGCTGGCGCTTTTCGAGTGCATTGTCGAGATAGATCAGCATGATCACGCCGAACTCTGCGGCAACCCCGGCGAGTGCGATAAAGCCGACGTTAACCGCTACCGACAGGTTGTAGTCGAGTAATAGAAGCAGCCAGAATCCACCCACCAGCGCGAACGGCAGCGAGAATAAAATGATGGCGGCCTGTATGGTCCGGCGAAAGATTAGATACAGCAGGATAAAGATAATCAGCAGGGTCATAGGCACCACCTTGAGCAGCTTGTCCTGTGCGCGCAGCAGGTATTCATACTGTCCCGACCAGGCAATCGAATAGCCTGGTGGCAGTTTAATCTGCTGCTGCACGGCTTCTTTGGCTTCGGCCACATAGCTGCCCAGGTCGATATGATCGATATCGACAAAGGTCCAGCCATTCAGTCGGCCGTTTTCACTTTTCAGCATTGGAGGCCCATCGACAACCTTGACATCGGCGACCTGCGACAGTGGAATCTGTGCGCCGCTGCGGGTCACCAGCGGCAGTTCTTTCAGCTTTTGTACATCGTCTCGCTGCTCACGCGGAAAGCGCAGGTTAACCGGGTAGCGTTCAAGCCCTTCAACGGTCTGGGTAATATTGATTCCACCCACCGCGACACTGACGATTTCATTGATATCTTCGATGCTCAGTCCGAGTCTGGCGGCGTCCAGTCGTTTGGGGCTGATTTCGATGTAGCGCCCGCCGGCTACACGTTCGGAATACACCGATGAGGTGCCGGGTAACTGCAGCAGGATCTGCTCAATCTGTACACCGATCTGTTCGATGACTTTTATGTCGCTACCGGCAACCTTGACCCCGACCGGGGTTTTGATGCCGGTCGATAGCATGTCGATACGGGTCTTGATCGGCATCACCCAGGCGTTGGTGAGGCCGGGGAATTTGACCCGTTGATCGAGTTCATGTTTGAGTTGCTGCAGGGTGAGTCCTGCGCGCCACTGATCACGCGGTTTAAGTTTGATCAGGGTTTCGATCATGGTCAGCGGGGCCGGGTCGGTGGCCGTTTCGGCACGTCCAATCTTGCCGAATACATGCTCGACTTCGGGGGTCTGGCGGATTAGTCGGTCGGTCTGTTGTAGCAATTCACGCGCCTTACCGATGGACAGGCCGGGTAGTGTGGTTGGCATATACATCAGATCGCCTTCAAACAATTCCGGCATAAACTCGGAGCCGAGGCCATGGCCAAGGCGTGCAATCCACGGGATCGATGCGAATTGTTTGCGCCAGCCATTCACCAGCTCGTTTTCGTAACGTTCCAGCTGTTGCTGCTTTGCGTTGGCATCTTCAGTGTTGAGCGGCTGTACCAGCGAAAGTGGCCATTCGAGCGATTCAAGCAAGCCCTTGATACCAAAAAGTGGCAGAGTAGTGCTGACTAGAATAAGCAGCGATAAAAACAGTGTCAGGCGTGGTTTTCTGAGGGTGACATTGAGCAGTGGTCGATAGCTTGCAATCAGCAGTTTAATCAGCGGATTTCTGGCTTCGGCCGGAACCGGACCGCGAATAAAATAACCCATCAGTACCGGCACCAGGGTTACGGCAAGCCCGGCAGAGGCCGCCATGGCAAAGGTTTTGGTGAATACCAGCGGGCTAAAAAGTTTTCCCTCCTGGGCTTCCAGCGCAAACACCGGGAGAAAGCTGAGGGTAATGATGAGTAGTGAAAAAAACAGTGCAGGGCCGACTTCTGCTGTGGCTTTAGCAATAAGGTTCCAGTGCTGCTGATTGCTCAGGGATGGGCCTGCACGCTCCAGATGTTTATGTACATTTTCGATCATCACGATCGCTGCATCGACCATCGCGCCGATGGTGATCGCAATCCCGCCAAGTGACATGATATTGGCGTTGATGCCCTGCTGACGCATAATGATAAACGCAATCAGTATGCCCAGCGGCAGGGTCACGATAGCGACCAGCGAAGAGCGGATGTGGAACAGAAACAGCAGGCATACCAGTGCGATGACAATCAGTTCCTGGATCAGCTTTTGCTTCAGATTGTCGACCGATCGGATGATCAGTCCGGAACGATCGTAGGTTTCGATTAGCTCTACGCCAGCGGGTAAGCCGGATTTCAGGCTATCCAGTTTTTGCTTCACTGCGGCGATGGTGCTGAGCGCATTTTCACCATAACGCATCACCACGATGCCACCGGTTACCTCACCTTCGCCATCCAGTTCCGCCACCGCACGCCGCATTTCAGGGCCGATCTGAACATGTGCAATATCCTGTAACAGGATCGGAATTCCATCTTCTGAAACATCGATCGGGATCTGTTCGATATCCTGTAATGAGCCGAGATATCCGCGCGTACGGACCATGTATTCCGATTCGGCCATTTCGATGACCGAGCCACCGACTTCACGATTGGCATCTCGAATCGCGCTGGATATTGTCTTGATTGGTATGCCAAACGCACGCAACTTATCCGGGTCGAGTACCACCTGATACTGTTTTACCATGCCGCCCACGGTGGCTACTTCGGCCACGCCCTGTACACCCTGTAACTCGTATTTCAGGAACCAGTCCTGCAGGCTACGTAATTGTGCCAGATCAAGGCTGCCGCTACGATCGACCAGCGCATAGCTATAGATCCAGCCGACTCCGGAGGCATCCGGTCCGAGTCGAGGTATCACGCCCGGCGGTAGACTGGAGGAAGCCTGATTCAGGTATTCCAGTACGCGTGAACGTGCCCAGTACAGGTCGGTATGTTCATCGAATATCACATACACATAGGAGTCACCGAAAAAGGAGTATCCACGCACCACGCGGGTACCCGGTACCGACATCATGGTGGTGGTGATGGGGTAGGTGACCTGTTGCTCGATGACGTCCGGTGACTGACCGGGATAGCTGGTCTTGATGATGACCTGCACGTCGGACAGATCGGGTATCGCATCGAGCGATGTCTGCTGTATCGAGATCCAGCCCCAGACTGAAATCAACAGCGAGGTTAACAGCACCAGCAGACGATTTTTTAATGACCACTGAATAATTCTGAGCGGCATTTGTGCTTACTCCGACATGCGTAAAAAGCTGGCCTGCAGGCTGGATTCAGAGTCGATCAGGAACTGTCCGGAAACCACAATGTCATCACCCGCCTGCAGTCCGGACAGAATCTCGACGTGGCCCGCCGCGCGTTTACCGGTGGTGATTTCGACCGGCTGAAAGTGACCGTTGCCGAGTGACCTGATCACCGACTCGCGCTCGCCGGTCATAATCACGGCTTCGCGTGGAACGCTGAGTACCGCTCGTGTACTGGCATGCGCAGTAATATCGACCTTGACGAACATGTTCAGCAGCAGTGCTTCGTCCGGGTTGGCGATGGTGATCCGTGCGCGCAGAGTGCGGGTTTTGCGATCCACCTGCGGATAGATGAAGTCTACGTTACCCTGCCAGCTGCGTTCTGGAATGGCCGGTACGCTGATTTCAACACTGTCCCCTTTCCTTACCCAGGGCGCCTGATGTTCATAAATATCAACCATGATCCATACCTGACTCAGATCAACGATAGTAAACATGGATTGATAGGGTTCTACATAGCTGCCTTCATTCACATTCAGGCGAGTGATAATGCCGCCCTGTGGAGCCATCAGCTGGATCGTATTCTGTACCTTGCGGCTATTTTTGATGCGCATGATATCCATCTCTGACACATTCAGCAGACGTAATGCATTGCGCAGGGATTCGACTTTGGCGGCTATTTCGATTTTTTTAGTGGGATCAAAAGAGGTCAGGTCATACTCTTCCAGCGCACCGATAAAATCAAGCTGTACCTGATTAATCCATGGTGAATAAAAATCGACCAGTACTTCCTTACGTTCCACCCGGTCGCCTTCGGTGAGCAGATGCAGCACTTCGATCCAGCCTCCGGTTCTGGGATGGATCGATAGCAGACGATCATTATCCGCAGTAACCAGGCCCTGGGTGTGAATTTTTTTATCCAGTACGCGTGATTCGACTTTTGCGCTGCGCACGCCCATGCTCTGTATCACACTGGCGGAAACAAAAACCTTCGGCATTTCAGTTGATGTATGTGGGTGTGAACTGGGCGTGGTTCGGGCGACCAGATCCATGCCGCAGATCGGGCAGCTGCCACCGGGTTCATGTTGCACGATATGCGGGTGCATGGGGCAGATATAAGTACTGCCGGCATCACTCTCTTTATTCTCGTGATCGTGATCGATAGCGGGTAAAGGCTGCGCCATCATGCCGGGCATGGCAGGCGTAGAGTGCATCGACATACGCGCGGAGTCCGGGCTGAAGTGGGTAGAGGCTGGAATGATTGGCTGCTCTGCTATGGCTGTGTGATGGTCCGCCGTTTCCCAGTATCGTGTAGCCTCAGATTCAGCTTCGGGTGCAGGCTCTACCACATCCTTATCGGTCAGCATCTCTTGATCCATCGCGCTGGGTATGTGGGTATGTTTTTTGAAACGCCGGTCCTGTCGTGCTCTTTGTTGCTGTGCCGGTGGCTCTGCCTGATTCATGTCCATGGCCATCTGTGCATAGCCTGCGGGCACAAAAAACATGCTGGCGATAAAGCCCGCTAGCCAGCCCGATTTAATTTGCAGTTTATTTTTCATGATTCCGTTTCAATGTGCAGTATGGCTGTCTGATAACGCAGGTTTAATCCTGATTCAGCGCTATCACTCGATAGCGCTAAAATTAACGCCGTTGAGTTACTGGACGGAGAGCAACTCCACATCAAAAATCAGTGTGCTATTGGGCGGAATGTTGTTGCCCATACCGCGCTCGCCATAGCCTAGATGTGCAGGGATCACCAGCTGCCAGTGGGAACCGCGCTGCATCAGTTGCAATGCTTCGCTCCAGCCCTTGATGACCTGATCCACGCGGAAACTGGAGGGCTTGTTGCGTTTGTGTGAACTGTCGAACTCGGTGCCATCGATCAGTCTGCCGCGATAGTTGACCAGCACTCTATCGGTCGATTTTGGTTGAATGCCGCCGCCCTGTTCAATCACTCTAAACTGCAGGCCTGATTCGGTAACCGTGACGCCGGACTTTTTAGCATTGTCCAGCAGGAACTGTTCGTTAGCCTGCTGATACTGTCCGATTTGCTCTCTTTTCTGTTTCTTCAGCTCAGCTACCTGCTTGCCCATCTCCGCCATCGCATTGCGCATTTCTTCGGCAGTCATCTGCTGTTCAGAACCGGACATGGCATCCTGTATTCCCTGTAGTACAGCTTCCGTTCTCAGTTCGAAATTTTGTTGTCTGAAATCGCTACCGATCTGATAACCGACACTGTAATTTAGTTTTGCATGGTCATCGCTTAGTAGATCGGTTTTATCGGCCGCAAAACTGCTGCCAAGCAGATTTCCTGCACATAATAAAATAGTCAGAATTCTCATGAGATCCTCAATAGGCATAAATTGTTATGGTGTTTTAGGCTGCTCGTTTGTAAAGCGGAAATTCAGTCGCTTAATGAGCTTTGAAACCGAAACTGGAAAGCAGATTTACGATTGATAGTAACAACATTATTTGGTCGAGTAAAACGGATTCTATTACTGTTTTAAAGGGCCATAAGTGACGATGTTGGTATTGTTATTTATCGAGCAGAGCAAGCTATTTTTTTGGATAAAAATTATAAAGGGTATTTAATATGCTGGATAATAATACAGATCAATTATGTTCGATATATTTTATCTAAATGGTCGAATCAGCGGATCCCTGGAATGCAGTTTTATATTAAAATAAAAGGTCAAAAAACGGTCTGAATCTTTAGCATAAAAGAACAGTCATTATCAGCTCAAAAAAATGTAAGGAATATAAATGAGATATAAAAAATATTTACTGGGGTCGCTATTCGCATCATTAACCTTTACTCCACTGGTGCAGGCAGATTCCACTCTGGTGTATGAATTAAACAGCAAAGATGGAGCGCGCATTCAGCATACCATCGCTATCAGTGGGCGCTGGTTGAGGCTGGATACTGATCCGGCCAGACAGGCCCGCTATACGGTGATGGATATGGGTCGTATGCTGATGTTTGAGATCGATGATCAGGCGAAAAATTTTCAGATCACACGCATGGGACGGCTTTACTGGCCATCGAATGCGTTGACGGCACCTGTTTTCAAACCGCTTGCGAAAAAGGAAGCGGTCAGCGGTATCCGTTGTCAGCCGGTACAGGAAATGACCAGCGCAACGGAGAGCATAGCAAATCATTGTATGACCGCAGGTGCCATGCTGGGGTTGAATGCACGTGAAATGATTACCCTGTCACGCCTGTTTATGTCAGCGCGCCGCCTGGGTTTAAGCTGGCCTGGAGTAGCGACGGCGGATGAGCGTCAGGTTTCGATCAACAGTCAGCACGTCAGCGGAACAACTCAGCAGTTCAAGTCGGTCACGCATCAGCGCATTGATAATACCCGCTTTAAAGTTCCGGCAGGTTATCAGCGTATTCTGCCTGATCTGCCAGTCGCAGCGGCTGAAATAAATAAAC
>JACKQG010005618.1_pt1 | contig 13687 bp, 11 predicted proteins | sample 8237621 | NCBI WGS metagenome assembly JACKQG01 (sample SAMN15677084, study PRJNA649215) | marine metagenome | biome: marine; feature: Black Sea; material: saline water; isolation source: suspended particulate matter (SPM) from the Black Sea western gyre | collected 2013-06-09/2013-06-10 | depth...
TTTGCAGGCAGCGGCATGTCCATTACTGAGGTCAGCCACAGATCCAAATGGTTTGATGATGTCATCAATGATGCCATTGAACGTACCAAAAGGCTTTTAAACCTTGATGACCAGTATAAAGTGCTTTTTTTACAGGGTGGTGCCAGCATGCAGTTCTGCATGACCCCGTTGAATTTTCTTTCCAATGGCAGGAGTGCTGACTATATCAACACAGGGACCTGGTCAACCAAAGCCATTAAGGAAGCACAGTTTCAAAAAAAACCCATAAAGGTTGTAGCCTCTTCTGAAGATAAAAATTTTTGTTATATCCCAAAAAATATCTCTTTTAACAAAGATGCGGTTTATGTGCATCTGACATCCAACAACACCATTAAAGGCACCCAGTTTGAGTCACTTCCCGACACAGGCCAGGTGCCCATGGTCATTGACATGTCATCGGACATCATGTCAAGGCCCATTGATATGAGCAAGGTCGGCATGATCTATGCCGGCGGCCAGAAAAATATCGGGCCTGCAGGCGTATGCATGGTTATTATCCGGCAGGATCTTCTGGATCTTGTACCGGACAACATCCCATCCATGTTAAGTTATGCCACCTTTGCAAATACAAACTCCATGTATAATACGCCCCCTTGTTTTGCCATTTATACCATCCAGCTGGTGATGAAATGGCTGGAAGAAACCATTGGCGGTCTTGAAAAAATGGATGCACGAAACCGTCAAAAAGCAGATCTGCTATACAATTTCCTGGATTCCTCAAGCTTTTACCGAGCCACTGCAGACATAGGATCACGGTCTTTAATGAATGTCACCTTTCGCCTGCCAGATGAAACCCTGGAAAAAAACTTTGTGGCAAAGGCCATGGAAAATGGCATGGGTGGTCTGAAAGGTCACAGAAGTGTAGGTGGATGTCGTGCGTCAATTTATAATGCCACAGGCATTGATGCCATCAAGGATCTGGTATCTTTTATGGCGCAATTTGAAAAAACATCAGGATAATAAATTGATAATATTTTAACCATGAAGGTCATGAAGAACACGAAGAAATTATTATTTTCCCCTTCATGCATCTTCATGTTCTTCATGGTGAATTAAGCAGTCTTATTTTACTGAGTCAAAGGCTTTTTTAAATCTTTCAAGGGAGCCTTGTATGGTTTTGTCCGGCACGGCATAGGAAAGTCTGAAATGGCCTGGCCCACCAAAGGCTGTTCCTGGAACAGCAAGAATATTTTGTTCACTTAAGATCTTCACAAATTTCACATCATTTGCAATGGGGCTTTTGGGAAACAGGTAAAATGCGCCATCCGGCACATCAAATTCATACCCTGCCCCATGAAGGCCTTTACAAAACATATCCCGCCGTTTTTTATAAATACCTATATCCACTGTAACGCCCTGGAGCTGGCCCACCACCTGCTGGAAAAGAGCCGGGGCATTCACATACATCATGGTATTGGTCACACCTGTGGCCCCTGCAATAATGGCTGCATCTTCGGCTTTGGGATGAATGGCAAGATACCCGATTCTTTCTCCTGCAAGCGACAATTCCTTGGAATAGGATGTCAGTACAATGGTATGGGGATAAACATCAAACATGCACGGAACCTCAACACCATAGACAATCTTTCTATAGGGTTCATCGGAAATCAGGTAGATCCGTTTGCCAAATTTTTGGCTGGCAGCTTCTAATATCTTTCCTAACCCCATAAGTTCTTCTCTGGTATAAACAGCACCGGTCGGATTATTGGGTGAATTTATCAGCATGACCCTTGTATTCTTTGTAATGGCCTTTTCAATGGCATCAAGATCCAGGTGAAAATCGGGAAAAGATTCCACGGTTTTCAAGTTTACACCGGCAACAAATGCATACTGGTTATATCCGACAAAATAGGGTGCCGGCGTAAGAATATCGTCTCCCGGGTTTAACAATGCCCGCAAAGTATCATTCAAGGCCCCTGCAGCACCAGCCGTCATCACAATAAGATCCGATGTAAGACCAACATTGTATTCTTTGTTCAAATAATCTGCCACAGCCTGCCTGACATGGGGGTATCCTGAATTGGGCATATACCCGTGGGAGGTGGTCTTGCTGTTTATCAATTCAATCAAAGCATTTTTTACAGCAGCCGGCGGGGGAACGTCCGGGTTGCCGAGGGAAAAATCAAATACATTATCAGGCCCGTATTTTTCCCTCATTTTAATACCTTCTTCAAACATCCTCCGGATCATGGATGCGGCTTCAACCATTTTAACCATTTTATCTGCAATCGGCATAAAGATTTTCCTTTCGAAAATAGAATTTAAAATTCCTTACCATACATCAAATTTTTCAGGATGAAAACACCCCTTTGAAAAAGGAGTTGCGACTTTTTTGAATACTCTCTTTCATCCCCATTACATATTCAGGTCTTACCTCATTTTTCCAGCAAGGATAACCACCCTGCCAGACATACCGGATCAATTCATGAAACACGCTTTTGTCAAACAGATAGGGACCAATTTTGGCCTGGCCGTCCTTATAAATCTCAATGGAAATATCTTTAATGGCTGAAAAGGATTCAATATAAGACTTCACGACTTCCCGGGTTTTAAACCCCTCCGGATTCTGCTTAAACGCTTTAGGATCATCTGGAAAAGGAAAAAGTGTATACAGTTTTCCTATAAACCCGGTAAACAGCATCCCATGTATGGCTCCCATCAAATCCCCGATATCATTGGGATCAGCAATATCATAAACGTTGCACTGCAAACTTTTTAATCCAACATCATCCTGTTTTGCCATCTGATTTATCCATTCACAAAAATCATCTGCAAAAAAGAAATACTTTTCCAGCAACAGCATATCAGACTCAATGTTAAAAAAACCAAAAGCAATATTAGAATGGCTTTTGGATCTAAAGGATAGCGGCATATAATTGCTCCTTATTATATTTTCTCCTCATTATTGTTGGCAAAACCAGTTTCAAACATCTCAAGTGTACACAATTTTGAAAAAATCTCAAACCCAGTTTTTCTTTAACTTGACGCTATCCTGCAAATCGAATAATTATATAGATTAAATAATTGAATAATGAACATGATAGATAAAGGACTGAACCCGATGAAAAAGAAAATACTGGTGTCAAGACAATACCCCAAGGCTGGAATAAGTCTTCTGGAAAAAGAGGATTTTCTTCTCACAATATGGGAAAAACAAAGACCCATGACACAGGATGAACTCATTGAGCAGGCAAAGACCCATCATGCCCTGATGTGCACCCTCACCGACAAGATTGACAACCATTTTTTAGAACAATGCGGCCATCTTGACATCATCTCTCAGTTTGCCGTGGGCTATGATAATATTGATGTTGAAATGGCCACCAGTTTGGGCATTCCTGTCGGGTTTACACCGGATGCCATGAGCGAAGCCACTGCCGACATTGCATTTGGCCTGATGATCGCTGTTGCAAGGAAAATGTTTTTTCTGCATAAAGCCATTATCAAAGGCCAGTGGGGATATTTCAATCCCACAGGAAACCTTGGCATTGAATTGAAAAATAAAACCTTAGGGATTTTCGGGCTTGGCCGGATCGGCGTTAAAATGGCCCAGCGCTGTAAAAATGCCTATGATATGGATATTATTTATCATAACCGAACCCGGAATAAGGATGCTGAAAAACTGCTGAATGCAAGCTATGTTGAATTTGATGATCTTCTTTTGCAAAGCGATGTGCTGTCCGTTCATTGTGCATTGACACCCACAACAAAAGAAATTTTCAATAGGTCAGCCTTTAAAAAAATGAAGCCCTCGGCAATTTTTATTAATACTGCCAGAGGCCCTATCCATCATGAAAAAGATCTGACCCATGCCATACAGGAGGGTGATATCTGGGGAACGGGCCTGGATGTGACAAATCCTGAACCTATGCAGCCGGATAACCCGCTTCTCTCCATGGAAAATGCCTGTATTCTTCCCCATGTGGGATCAGGAACAATAGAGGCCAGGAATCAAATGTCTGTGCTGGCAGCCATGAATATCATTGAATTTTATAATAGCCGACAGATACCGCATATTGTCAATCCAGAGGTACTGAAGCAATAATCCCTGAAACACAGCAAAGGAATTTCCATGAATCTAGACATTTTTAAAACCATGAGCAAAAAAGACCTTCAGGCCTATATTGAATTTCTTTTATGGAACTACAGGGTCATGGATGCATTCTGGTTTATCAGGATTACTGAAAACTTTGATCAGTCAACGGCAGAAAAAATCAATGAACAGGTCTGGGACAAGGTGGCAGGATATGCTGCCAAGGATCTCAAGGAAAAATTCAATATTTCTGAAAAAGGCCTTACAGGTTTTGTCCAGGCATTAAAATTATTCCCCTGGTGTATTCTTGTGGGCTATGATTTTGTGGAAAAAAAAGATGAAGTAATCATTACCGTGCCATCCTGCCCTACCCAGCAAGCCCGTCTCAAGCGTGGTCAGAGCGAATATGTCTGCAAACACATGCACAAAAAAGAATTTGAAAGCTTTGCAAAAATGATTGATGAGCGCATTGTTGTAGAATGTGTGTTTGCCCCGCCAGACCCGCATCCGGATGACATGTTCTGCAAATGGCGGTTTACCTTGAAAAATTAAACAAGCTCCCCTTTTCTGACCTTGCCAGAGGAAGTCCGGGGAGTTTCAGATTAAAGACAGGCAGAGTTTTTGGATCAGCATAGAGATGCTGATATTTTTTACAAAAATTCAGAATGAAAACACACCTTTAAAAAAGGAGTTGTGACTTTTTTGAGTACACTCTTTCATCCCCATTACATATTCAGGTCTTATTTCATACTTCCAGCGAGGATACCCATTCCTGAGTTTTAAATCCATCCGCAAAAAAGAAATATTTTTCCAGCAACAGCATATCCGACTCAATATTAAAAAAACCAAAAGCAATGTTTCCATGGCTTTTGGATGTAAATGATAATGGCATATATTTTCTCCTTGTGTTGATGGCAAAACCAGTTTCAAATAGCCCAAGTGTACACAATTTTAAAAAAATCTCAAACCCGGTTTTTCTTTGGCTTGACGCTCATCTGCAAATCGAATACTCATATACATTAAATCATTGAATAGTGAACAGGATAGATAAAGGACTGAACCGAATGAAAAAGAAAATAAATCAAAAACATAGAATAGGGAAAAACTGTGGCTATAGATTTGATTAATTCGATCCTACCTTCTTTTGAGCATTTAATGGTCTGGGGTTATTGGATTGGTTTTTCTGCTGCGCTGTTGGAGACAACCCTCGGCATCGGCCTTATTCTTCCGGGATCAACCATTGTTCTTCTGCTGGGGGCAATGTGTGCCCGGGGTTATCTTGAGATCGGCAATCTCATAGGGTTTGCGGCTTCCGGTGCAATTATCGGGGACAATATCAACTATTATATCGGGAAAAAATACGGGGCCAGATGGCTGAAAAACGGATTCTGGCTCCTGACGGCGATCCATATTGAAAAAGCAAAATATTTCATGGATAACCATGGTGCAAAAAGCGTTTTTATCGGTCGGTTCATCCCAAGTGTAAAAGAAATTGTTCCATTTATTGCCGGCAGCATAAAAATGGATTTTAAAACATTCATGTTATGGAATATACTGGGTGCCATCGGCTGGGGATGTGAATGGGTTCTGGCAGGATTTATCTTTGCACAATCGCTTAACCTGGCTGAATTATGGCTGTCCCGTGCCGGATTGTTTTTTGCCTTTCTCCTGATACTGGGTGTTGTTTTTACCATTTTCAGATGGTTGATTATCAGAAATGAAAAACGATTGCTGACCTTTTTTTCAATCCTTGCCCAAGCCATTCAAGAGGCTTTAACAAAAAACAAAGTGATGCGTTCATTGCTGCAAAAATATCCGCGCACCAGTATTTTTTTAAAAGCGCGGTTTGATACAACAGTGTTTTCAGGACTTACCCTGTCTCTGCTGATTTTGGCGTTTGTTTATGTTTTAGCTTTGTTTGCCGGGGTTGTGGAAGATCTGCTCACCCTGGATCCCATCATTGCCGCAGATATCCGCATCGCCAATCTGTTCTCTGTCTTTCGCACAGACCGCCTGAATCATATTTTTACCTGGATTACCCTGCTCGGGAAAAGTGAAGTCATACTGGCCTTTCTGTTTGTTTCAACAGCCTTGCTGTGGGTGTGGCGAAAAAAGCATTTTATCCTGCCCCTTTTTATATCAGTTGCCGGCAGTGAGGTATTTACCTATCTGGGAAAACTGGCATTTCATCGGCCTCGCCCTGAAATGGCCGTATATGCGGAACAGTCCTTTTCTTTTCCAAGCGGCCATGCCACCATTGCTGTGGCTTTTTACGGGTTTGCAACATATCTCTTGATCCGCGCTGTTCAAGGCTGGAATAAGAAGGTAAATATTTTTTTTGCCGGGTTTTTCTTTGCCATGGCAATCGGATTCAGCCGGGTCTATCTGGGGGTCCATTACATCAGCGATGTCTGGAGTGGCTATCTTGTCGGGGCAATGTGGCTGATTATTGCCATCTCGTTTTGTGAATGGCTGAGACACGAAAAAAAAAGCGAACAAACCCGATCCAAAGAAACTGTTGTCAGATCTTTTACTTTTCTGTTTGTCTTTCTGGCAGTCTTTTTCTATGTTGTGTTCGCAATGACATATCATCCACCACTGGCCCCTGTCCTGACAAACCACACCGTTATTGTTTCAAACAGCATGGATGTTTTTGTAAAAGACCAGATCAAATATACTGAAACCATTATCGGTGACCCACAGGAGCCTGTCAATTTTGTTTTTCTTGCCAAAAACGACAGCCACCTGGTTTCAGCCCTGGCCCAAGCCGGGTGGCATTTAACGGACAAGTCGGATCTGCCGTCATTTATAACGGCGGTCAAGGCCCTGATCTTAAAAACCCCCCATCCTCAGGCACCGATTGCGCCGTCTTTCTGGAACGCAAAAACACAGGATATGGGGTTTGCAAAACTTGCCGGATCAAACTGGCTTACTGATTCACGTCATCTGAAAATATGGCGGTCAAATGCATTATTAACCGACAAAACCGCTGTCTATGTTGGAATGGCCAATGCCAATGACGGATTTAAATGGTATATTATACCTAAAATTAATCCGGATCTGGATACCCAGCGGGAGCTATTGTATATGGACTTAAACTGCACAGGAAAAATACTCGATTTTCGAAAACAACAGCTTGTCTCCTCTCAAACAGGAAAAAACTTTACTGGAGACCCGTTTTTTTCCGATGGCCAGGTGTATGTCATATCAGTTCAATAACGGTATTCCGGGGATGACGGGTACGGGTTGAGTCAACTGCTTCAACAAGATATGAAACGATTCATTACCGTTTACAGCAGCGGTGCAAAAAGCTTTGCCAGGCTGTTTCTAAGCCGCTTGAATCTGGACAGCCGATTATAGTCGTCCAGGGTGAACTCCATGGAGGAATCAAGATCAGCAGTAAATTGGGTTTGCAGGGTGTTGGCAACATCTTCATCATAAATCAGGGCATTGATTTCATAATTCAGCGTAAAGCTGCGAATATCCATATTCGCCGTTCCAACAGAACAAATTTTGGTATCCACAACAATGGTCTTGGCATGCATGAATCCCCCGGTATAGTAGTAAAATCGAACGCCTGCCTCCAGCAGATCTTTCAAAAACGTAAAAGCTGCCCAGTAAGGCAGGCGTTTGTCAACCCATCCCGTGAGCATGATACGGACATCAATGCCGCTCAATGCCGCTGTTTTAAGTGCCATGACAATGCTTGCATCCGGGATGAAATACGGCGTCTGAATTGAAATTGACTGGTCTGCCGATGATATCAGCAAAAAATAAAGCTGTTTAATCGACTCCCATTGTGAATCCGGACCTGATGCCGTCACCTGAATATGCGTATTGACCAATTCTGGTAATTGATCCGGAATAATGGCTGTTAAATCCAGAATCTCTTTTGTGGTGTTTGTCCAGCTGACGGAAAAAATACCCTGTAAAACAACGACAGATTCTCCCAGCACCCTGATATGTGTATCCCGCCAGGCTGGAAATCGTTTGCCACCCGTTATATATTCCTCCCCCATGTTCATTCCGCCCAGATATCCGGTAAACCCGTCAATAATAATCATTTTTCGATGATTCCGATGATTGAGCGTATGCAGTTTCAAAGGGGATAAAAAATTATAATATGGATAGATCAGGATCCCGGATCGCCGGAGCTGCTTGAGATATCTCCCAGGCAGGTGATTTCCGACTGAATCGTACAAAATTCTAACCTGTACTCCGGAAGCAGCCTTTTCCCTGATCACATCGATTACTTTTGCGGTGAGGTTATCCGCCTTCCAGATAAAGTATTCCATGTGAATATAGTGTTGGGCCTTTTTTAAATCATCAATCAATACATCAAATTTTTCTTTGCCGCTGAAGAAAACTTTCACAGCGTTTAACCGTGTTAAAATCGAATCAGAGTTCCGGTATAACAGTCGGATCAGTTTTCGGTTTTCAGAGGAGATATACTTTTCATGAAGGTTTTTAATGACCTGTTTCTGTTGTTTGATGAGTAGATCATGGCTATCTGATAATCGATTTGACAGATCCTGCCGGATAAATGTTTTTTTTGTTTTTCTTTTGAGCCGCTGACCAAATAAATAATAGAAAATGATCCCCACAACAGGCAGAAAAATGAACACCAGAAGCCAGGAAAACGTGGTTGAAGTCTCCCGGTTTTCCAGAATCAGGTAAACTATTACAACAAAGATATATACATATAATGCACCGATTATGATCGTATCCAGAAAAGGCATTGTATCCTCTCACATGTCTATAGTAAAATCACAGATCAGAGGGAGATGATCTGACAATTTAATTCGAGGCACAACCATATTGTTTACTGTGATGTGCGGACTGTGAAAGATAAAATCCAGTTCCCATCTTGGCTTATTGCTGGGAAATGTACATAAATTCAGATGGTTTGCACTCTTCAGGCCTGTTCCGGCAAGAAAATCGTTAAACTCATGGATGCCGGAAAAAACATTGAAATCGCCTCCCACCACAACCGGTTTATCGCAAGCCATCACAAGCTGTTCTAATTCCTTCAACTGCTCTTTCCTGCGTCTGGCCCGGATCGAAAGGTGGACGATAAAAAAAACGATATGGTTGAATTCCGCCTCAATAATGAGTCGCTTGACTCCCCTTTCAAAATAGTGGTATGCCTGGCGCAACATTTTTTCCCTTGCGAGAAAAGCATTGCCCTGCCTGCTGATAATGGGAATTCGTCCGGGTTTAACCCGTTTTTTATATTTGGTCATAAAAACGGAATGATGTCCCAGCCCATCGGCAATTTGTTCTGCCTGGCTGACACCGGATGCCCTGCTGGATCCGCCGTCTACCTCTATCAGGCCAACCAGATCCGGATTCTGGGATTTGATGAATTCTATTATCCCGGGAATGTTTTTTCTGGTTTTTCTCAGGTAGCCGCTGAAAGGGACTGGGGCATGGAATCGCCACCCGGTTCCAGTTCCATAACGGATGTTATACAATAAAAAGCGATATGTTTCTTTCATCGTTTAAAAAGAACCATTTTTCACAATTAAAGTCAAGAAACCTTTGTTTATAATAAGTTATGTGTGCTATTCGACAAATACTGATTTATCCAGTGGGTTTACTCTTGCCCGGGTAGCGCAAAAGAAAAACCCTATCTGATCATCTTTGATCCGCCCTACTTTGATAAAAAAGCTGCTGGCTATGACAAAAAAAATATCTCTGGTTTGTCCCAGAAAGAATACCTTTAATTTCTTGAGGCCTTTTTTTTTAGTAAACAAAAATTAAACTGACGTAAATAATCTTAACAAAAGACAGTAAATGATGTAAAATAAATTTGAAACAAAGATGAAAATACTATTGCATTAAATAAAGGATTAAGCATGAAAACCAGCCGTAATGATCCATGTCCCTACGGGAAGTCTATCTTGATATTCACCATATTGATACCGGGTATATGAGCAGCTTTAAACTGGCAAGCTTTAATTATTGGGGCACAGCTGTTTCAAGATAACCCTTGTGAGCACGCAAAGGAGAAGATAGTGATGTTTATTGATTTTAAATTTGCGGCAAATAATCAATTGCATTTTGGTGCAGGCAAATTTAACTTGCTTCCCAGACTGATTAATAATTTTGGCGAGAATCTGCTATTGGTATTGGGTGGGCAATCTTTTAAAAAAACAGGTCATTACAAATGGCTTTTAAATGCTCTAAAAAATAACCCGGCCAGGATATATTCTTCCTCCGTATCATCAGAACCATCACCAAACCAGGTTGATGAAATGGTACAGATATATCGAAAAAAAAATATCCAGGTTGTAATTGCCATTGGCGGCGGCAGTGTCATTGATGCGGGAAAAGCAGTTTCCGCCATGCTGGCCAAAAACACATCTGTTTCAGAGTATCTGGAAGATGTGGGAACCCAAACCCATGACGGCAAAAAAATTCCTTTCATTGCCGTGCCCACAACAGCTGGCACAGGAAGTGAGGCAACTCAAAATGCAGTACTGAGCCTGGTCGGCAAAAAAGGGTTTAAAAAATCCCTTCGCCACGAAAACTTCGTTCCTGATATCGCGCTGGTCGATCCGGAACTCACCCTTTCCTGCCCCGGAAAAATAAGTGCTGCCTGCGGCATGGATGCCTTAACCCAGCTCATAGAGTCCTATGTCTCCATCAAATCCTCTCCAATGACTGATTCACTGGCACTGGGAGGCTTACGCATCATGGGAGATGCAGTTTTAAAATCCGCGGTCATTGATCCCACTGATATGGATGCCCGCACCAGAATCTGTTATGGATCCTATATTTCCGGTCTAACCCTGGCAAATGCAGGGCTTGGTGCAGTCCACGGGTTTGCCTCGGTAATTGGCGGATGCTTTCCCATACCCCATGGGGTTATTTGCGGAACATTGCTGGCACAAACCACTCAGAAAAATATAGAAGCATTAATCAGCTTTGACCCTGAAGGCGATTCTCTTTTAAAATACGCCAGGGCCGGCAAATTACTTGGGAAAACAAAAACAAATGATCCCATAAAAAATGCAAGGCTTCTTTCAGACATTCTCATGGAATGGGCTGAATTATTGACAATCCCCCGGCTCAGCCAATTTGGGGTCACCAGGGATGATATTGACGAAATAGTATCCGCCACTGGCCAGAAAAATAATCCTGTCGTGTTAAAAAAAGAGGAATTAAAAAATATTTTAAAAGAAAGGCTTTAAATATTGATTTTAAATTCCCCCTAAATTGTTTCAAGGCGTTCTTAAATAAACTTTTGATTTTGTTTTGTAAAAATTTTATTAAAATTTTCGTTTTTTTCCTTGCCGAACTTTTAAATACATGGTATTTGCATTTGTGAACATCCAAATGCTTTGAACCACGTTTATCCGGAGTTCAAAATGACTATTGCAATTGAGAACATCAGCTTAAGTGTTAATGAGGAAATCTATTTAAAAGACATCTCTTTAAATTTTGATTCCGGGTCTAAAAATATACTTCTTGGCAGAACTTTGGCCGGCAAAACATCCCTTTTAAGAATCATGGCTGGACTGGATCGTCCTTCCAAAGGAAAAATATTTGTTGACGGCAAGGATGTGACAGGAATATCCGTCCGCAAACGCAACATTTCCATGGTTTACCAGCAATTTATTAATTATCCCTCCTTTAATGTCTATGACAACATTGCCTCTCCTTTAAAAGTTGCCGGAATGACAAAAAGTGTAATAGACAGCAGGGTCAGAGAAGCTGCCCAAATGCTGCATCTTGAGGATATGCTGAATAGAATGCCTGGTGAGCTGTCCGGAGGCCAGCAGCAGCGGTGTGCCATTGCACGGGCTCTGGTCAAAGATACAAACCTTCTTTTACTTGATGAACCATTGGTCAATCTTGATTATAAACTTCGTGAAGAACTTCAGATTGACCTTCAGGACATATTTAAACAAAGGAATGCCATTGTTGTGTACACCTCAACAGAACCGTCAGAAGCATTAAAACTTGGCGGAAACATTGTTATTCTCGATGAAGGACGGGTTCTTCAAACGGGTATTACTTCTGAAGTCTTTCATAAACCTGCTACAATTAAAGTGGCTGAAGTTTTCAGTGATCCTCCAATTAACCTGATCAATTGTCATGTTGAAGGATCTGTATTTCACCTGGGTCAAAATGTGACCATTCCCTTGGCAGGACACGTGAAATCATTGGCATCCGGGGATTATATAGCAGGTATCCGTTCCAATCACTTGTATTTAAACCCTCAAAATAAAACTGATATTGCAATAGAAGCAATTCTTGATCTGGCGGAAATAAACGGTTCTGAAACATTTTTCCATGTGAATTATGCCGGCACAAAGCTTGTTGTTCAAGAAGTGGGCATATATTCTAAAAAAATTAATTCAAAAATCCTGTTTTATCTTGACCCGGCAAGTTTATTTGTGTTTTCCAAATCTGGAGAACTTATTTTATCACCTGAAAATTTTTCTGTTTGAACAGGCCGCAAATAGGAGACATGAATGGCAAAAATAACTTTAGATAATGTAGCTCACAGCTATATTGCTAAACCAAAAAACCAGACAGACTATGCGCTAAGATTGATTGACAATATCTGGGATGATGGGGGGGCATATGCACTTTTAGGTCCTTCCGGATGTGGAAAAACCACTCTGCTGAATATAATTTCAGGACTTCTGACTCCCAGCAAGGGCAGGGTTTTGTTTGATGGAAAAGATGTTACGGGTCTTCCCCCGGAAAAACGAAACATTGCCCAGGTTTTTCAATTCCCTGTTCTTTACGATACCATGAGCGTCTATGGCAACCTTGCTTTTCCCTTGAAAAATCGTGGATTTAATAAACCAGACATAGAAAAAAGGGTTCTGGAAGTGGCCCAGATTCTTGATTTGACAGACAGTCTCAATAGAAAGGCAGCCAGCCTCACTGCAGATGCCAAGCAAAAGATATCCCTGGGACGAGGGCTTGTCAGAAGTGATGTGGCCGCTATTTTATTTGATGAGCCCCTTACTGTTATAGATCCCCACCTGAAATGGCAGCTGCGGTGCAAACTTAAACAGGTTCATGAACAATTAAAATTAACCCTGTTGTACGTAACACATGATCAGGTGGAGGCCCTGACTTTTGCCGATCAGGTTATTGTCATGTATGAGGGCGGGATTGTTCAGATCGGAACTCCCCAGGAACTTTTTGAAAACCCCAGCCACAAATTTGTCGGATACTTTATCGGCAGCCCTGGAATGAATTTTCTGCCCTGTACCATTGAGGGCAGCCAGGCCTTGGTGGGTGATATCAAAATCAGATTAAACGATCAAACAGCTGCTCTCGGTGCTGCGGCCAAAGGAAAAATTGAGCTTGGCATACGGCCGCTGTATCTTGAGGTACATCAGACTCAAGTTGAAGCAAGTGTGCCAGTAATCGTTAAATCAATTGAGGATCAGGGTAATTATAAAATTGTTACGACAATAATGGGAGACAATAATATTTTAAGGGCCAGGTTACCTGAAGGCAAACCCAGCCCTTCTGAAAAAGCCTGGATCAAGTTCTCTGAAAACTGGATAAAATTATATAGCGACGACATACTTTTAAAAAATTAAGTTTGGAGTACCACTAATATGGATAAATGGAAAGATAACA
>JACKQG010005619.1_pt1 | contig 13686 bp, 7 predicted proteins | sample 8237621 | NCBI WGS metagenome assembly JACKQG01 (sample SAMN15677084, study PRJNA649215) | marine metagenome | biome: marine; feature: Black Sea; material: saline water; isolation source: suspended particulate matter (SPM) from the Black Sea western gyre | collected 2013-06-09/2013-06-10 | depth...
AACTGGAAGCATTCTTGTTGTTTCGCGTTGAAATCCATCGTCGTCGATGCAATTTCCGAACATCTCTGAAGAAGATGCTTGATATATGAGAGCGTCTGGCTTAATAAGTTTGCAAGCTTCGAAGACATTCAGCACACCAACAGCATCTGCTTGAACCGTATAAATTGGAACATCAAAACTAATACGAACATGTGATTGAGCAGCAAGATTGTAGACTTCGTCTGGCATTACATTTTGCATAATTGAAATAAGTGAAGACAAGTCCGTAAGATCGCCATAATATAAAGTCAGATCTTTGAACACGGCGTCTAATCGTGCAGTTTGGTTTTCAGCAACCGAATTGCGTTTCAGAATTCCATGTACTTCATAACCCTTCTCGAGCAAAAACTCCGCAAGGTATGAGCCATCTTGTCCGTTGATGCCTGTGATAAGTGCTTTCTTCATGTTGTAATTTCTTTCTTGTGTTCTTTGTACCAGTGGACCGACTGTTGAAGACCATCTTCGATTGAAGTGAATTGGTAATCTGGCATAAGTTCTCTCAGAACAGAGTTGTCAGATGGTTTTTTGAGTTGGCCATCTGGGTAATGTGAATCGTAGACGATATTTCCTTCGAACCCCATAACTGAGGCAATCGTTTGAGCAATAGTTGAGATTTGTACTTCACTCTCTGGTGACATAATAAATGGCGCAGGATCATTGTAGTTATTAAGAACCCACGATGTTATTTCGGCTACATCTCCGACGAAGATGAACTCCCTCCATGGTTCTCCTGATCCCCATATTACAAAATCAGAATGAGTGTTGATCGCTTCATCACATTTACGGATGAGAGCTGGAATAACATGGCTGCTTTCAAGGTCAAAATTGTCATTGGGACCATATATATTGCAAGGGATAACAGTAACGAAATTACAGCCATACTGCTCTCGATACGCACGACTCTGCACATCGAGCATTCTCTTAGAGTATGCGTAAGCGTAATTCGATGAGTGTGGTTCGCCATCGTGAATTTGATCAGCGCTTAGAGGATAAGTAGCTTTGTCAGGGAAGACGCAAGTACTCATAAATGAAACTACTTTTTCAACCGAGCAACATCGGGCTGCTTCTAATACATTTGTATTGATGATAGTGTTTGCGTAAAAGAACTCACCAAGTTGATCCATGTTGGCTTTGATACCACCCACCTTTGCTGCGCAGTGGATAATTTGTGTGATCTGATTCTCGTTGAGGTAAGCAACAATGGACTCGAGATCCATGAGATCGAGCTCATCTCTTGTAGGTTTAAAATCTCCAGCGATGGCCGATCCAACAAGCCCTCTTCCTCCAGTCACGAGTAATGACATATGAAGTTCCTTTTGATGAATAAAAAATCGAGTTTCATAAAGTTTTCAGTATCTTATTCGCAATTCACAAGTTCAAGCACATCAAAATACGCTTTGCTTGATTTCTTGACTGTGTAGTGCGTTTCCAAAAGTTGTCGAGCATTTAGTCCTACGCTTTGAACCTTCTGCGGGTTCAACATGAGGTGGCGAATATACGAAACAAATCCGTCGGAATCATTGATCTCAAACCAAGCGCCGATGTCATTATCTTCAATGATTGACCTCAGTTCAGATTTAGGGGTAGAGAATGCAATTATCGGTCTCCCAACTGAAAGGCAAGTATAAAGTTTTGATGGAAAACTAATGCCGTCAATTCCTTTTGCAATTGTGACAATCAATGCATCACAACAATTTAAAGCGTCATTGAATTCTTCTTGTGGTGTATATCCAAGCAAAATCGTATTGGTGAGTTTCTTCTTCTTGATTGTTTCGGCAATTTTATTTTTGCCTCCGCCAGCGCCAGTGATAACTAGTTTGAAATTTTCTCCAAGTAGTTGCCTGGCGCCCTCAAGAATCATGTCAAATTCATAGTAAAGCCCTAGGTTTCCAGAGTACAACACAGTGAATGGTTTAACGAGGTCGTGTTTTTTTGCGAAGTTACTTTCTGATTTTGGCTTTGGTGTCAAATCATTTGGATCGGCCCAATTTGGTATGACATGTACTCGCTCTGGGTCTGCTCCGTAATTAGTTATAACTAAATCTTTTGCTGCAGTGCTTAGGACTATGATTTGCCTTGCTCTTCGGTACATGATTTTATTGCACCATTGCCAAACTCGATCAATCAAACCGCCAGATCTAATTTTTCCTAGCCAGACGCCAATTTCTGGATATGAATCATGCAGTAGTACTGCGTACTTGTGTTTGAAAATCAGGGAAATGAACCCACCAACGAAGCCAAGAAATGGTGGGTTTGTTGTATATAGAAAAACTCTTCCTTTTCTTTTTGGTAATACATGGAACAATGTTAGTGGAACCATGAAGCTAACAATATTTACTAGTCTGCCAACAAGACTGTCCTTGCTAAAACGAGTCACATTCATTCTAAGAGTGTTGACGCCATTTTTAGTTTCTTTTCGTGGGCATTCTTGCCATGATTCTGGCGGACCGTAAGAAGGGCGGCAGGTGATAACTGAGGTGTCCGCTCCGAGTAGAGCAATCTCTTGGGCAAGTTCATAAAGCAGATGCCCCGAAGAGGCAACATCTGGCGCATAGTATTGATTCAATATGACGACTTTCATCGGGTCGGTTGGGGTGTTTTCTTCTTTCATAGAATCGGGCATGAATGCACTGTATCGGCTATTTCAGTGTGAGAACCCACAAAAGAAGGACAGAAGAATGTTCTTTGGTTTTGCTCAGTTTGGTCGTAAAGTAGAGCGGTCATTCTACAACCACTATTGCTTTTCTTGTCTCGATAACATCCGATTGATCTGCCTTCGAGAATGGGGTCACAATCTGGGATTCAATCGTTATCTATCGCATAAGAAGTGGTCTAGTTTTTTTGGGTAGGTCAGTGTGTTTTCCGTCATGTTGCGCTTGTTTGGATTTTAAAAAGATCGCAAGATCGCCAAATGAGTCTTTTGACGAGGTGAGGAGTGAATTTGCGATTTCAAATTCCTCCTGTGCCTTGGCATCATCGTTCTGCTCACGAGCCACGATTCCTTTAGCAATTCTCGCCATAATGATGGAGGGATTTTGGGGATTTGATTCTGCTTTGGAAATGTCTACCTTTAACAAGAGTGCGCGCTTAGCAAAATGCAAACTTTCGTCAAATCGTCCAACGCGAGCAAGGGCGAGGGCATGTGTTGCAAGGGTATCTATTCGTAGGGGAGCAGATTGCGCTGCAGTTGCAGTCCAATGGGATGCAACTTTTAACTCATCAGTTGTAGCATCAGAGTCGAGCACGAACGCACGAGCCCACCACAACAATCGCCAGTTTTTTGGAACGGTGAACGCGAATCTTGCTTGTTCCTTTGCCTCTTCGATGATCTCCGCAGGAATCTCCTCTTCCAATCCCTTTTCGTCGATGTCGATGATGCACTGCTCAAGAGACTGTGGTCGATCGTACATAATATTTTCGACTATTTGTCTTGCTTGAAAACTACGAACGCGAGAACTAAATAATGCTGCTTGTTGATTACTTGGAACGGCATCCCAAAGAATTCCTGCATTTTCTTTTCCCAAAAAACCACCTGAAGTTGAAACAAGATGATATCCATTTGGCGAAAACGCAAGATCAAACACACTTCCAAGTTGTCCGTGAAGCGAAAACGCCCAAGTCCCTAAAGAAGTATCCCATACCCGAATGTCACCAACATCGTCACCAGAAAAAAGTCTTGATTGCGCGGAGTCGGGATGATAAACAAGTGCAGTTACAGGCGAGTCGTGTTCTTTTTGAAAAGAATTAATTTCTACAAATGTTGGAAGATTATCTATCCACGAAACTCTCCAACAGTGAATGTTGCCACTTGAATCTCCAATTGCAATTTCGTCATGATTTGGCGAAACGGCCAGCGATTGAAAGTGAACTTTTTTGTTGCTAATTATTTTGCTGTGCATATTCTTCGTATCAATGAGAACCATTCGGCCATCAAATCTGGCAGCTATTCCAAACCTTCCTTCAGCATCGAGGAACTCAATACCACCAAAAGTACATGTCTCCCTATTTGCAATCGGTAGAGGACCCGGAATTTCTTGCGAGTGTCCTACTTCTTTAATTGTGAAGTTGTGTAACGCATCTACCTCGACTTGCAGGAACTTTACATCTCCATTTTGCGTTGCAAGTAACAACTTGTATCCAGTAGGTGTTGTTGTAAATTTCTCAAGACCGGCCAATGGGGAATCGATGTCGTATGTCGTGAGCCGCTTCGGTGCAAATACATCGGTCATATCCCACAATACAATTTTTGAAATTCCCCCAGCAGAGTTTTGAAGTGTATTAACAATAGAAAGGCCAACTGCAAGAATGGTTTTATTGTCAACATGCAGAATGCGAAGATCCTTGACACCAATCAAATCACGATCCCAGACTTGATTCACGGCAGTAGCGCGTTTGATATCCCACACAATAACGCTTCCATCACCGTCAGAGCCGCCAGTTAGGGCATAGTTACTCTCTGGCAACACAACAACAGCGCGTACTCCAGTCGTGTGACCGAGCAATTCTATTTTAGACATCGGCAGTGGAACCCATTGTTGAACGACTCCAGTTTGAGAAGTTGTAAAGATGTTCCTTTCGAAGGTAAACAAATTTCGTGGTCGCTCACAAGCGAGTACATCAAGCACGCGCAAATCAATACTGCTTGGTGGAGTACCACTCACTCGTTTACTTGGTCGAGCATTGATATCTACATTCCACAGTCGAATCGTTTTGTCAATGCTCACGGAACAGAGTTGATTATTGCCAAGAAAGGCCACACCAACTACACCGAGTTTGTGCCCAAGAAGCGTTCCAAGAGTTGCATTGGAGGCGAACTTATCTTTTTTTTCTTTCGCCTCTTTTATCGCAGCGTTGATATCCCACAACCGAATGGTGCTGTCAATGCCTGCAGTTGCAAGGATCGTATCGTCAAGCGAAAACGCAGAATCGTTTATTTTGTAACGGTGCCCAGTTAACACAGCGAGTAGGGCGTCTTGCCCCGCGCCTTGTTTGAGTGAATCGACACTCCATAGTTGCGTTGTAGCATCAGAACCCGAAACAGCGAGCATGGAGTCATCATGGCTGATTGAGACACCATGGGCGTATGTTGAATTGCTCTGTACAGAAGCGAGCTTGCGGAAATCGCGTTCTTTTTCACCAGTTTGCCAACATTCGATTTTTCCATCGCGAGTAATAAAAGTAAGAAGAGGTGGATGAGAGTTTGTAAATGACATTGTCGATGGTTCGCAAACAACATCCCAAATAGATCCAATTCGTTCAATGGCGGCTGAACTTGGCATTAAGGAATACACAATAATTCCAGTTCTGTACTGTTCTCCCTGTTTCTGTATGACAGATATCGCAAAGATGTATCGATTGTTTTGCATTCGTGGTCCAATAGCAAGACCACGGAGCTTTTTATATTCCTCAATTTCCGCCAAAATCACGGGATTATTTGTGTGTCTATCAATAATTAAAAGAGGGTTTTTAGAACCCCCTAATGCAATAATGTATCTTCCATCTGTGGTGATTCCACTGTCAGAGGTTTTTACACCAAGATTCCATGTAGCGACCGATTGGTCTAGTTGCGAGAGGGCGTACCTCGCTTCCCACGAATCACCCAATGTTTTCGTGGCGTTTATTGCAGTTCCAACAGCCGATTTCGAATCGATTGCGGAAACGATCATTGATCGACTCCTCGCTTCAACAGCTTGTGCTTCTGCTAACAACGCATCGTCACGAGCATGATTTGCACGAATGGCTTCACTGACTGAAATAATTGATCCACAAATAATGGTAAGCAACACAGCAGCGATACTTCCAACAAGAAATTTATTTCGTGCAATAAATTTCTTCGCTTTGTATGCAACAGAGGGTGGAGTCGCAGTAATTGGTTCATTTTCAAGAAAATGCAGGACATCTTCTGCAAGAACAGCAGATGATTGGTATCGCCGATCGGGTTCCTTTTCAATTGCTTTCAAGACAATTGTTGCAAGATCTTTCTGCAAAGCTGGAGCGACAGTGCGAGGGTCTTTTGGCGCAACCTCCTGAATCAGCTGCGCTGCACCAAGCATTGTTGTGTTTGAAAGATCAAATGGTCTTGAACCAGTGAGTAATTCGTAGAGTACGATACCAAGTGAGTAGACATCAGATCGAAGATCGATCGATCGTGTTTCTCCACGGCACTGCTCTGGACTCATGTATGCGATCGTCCCCATAATTTGCCCAGTACTTGTTCCAATTGTCGTGACTGCAAGATCAGAACCTGTCACTCTCGCTATCCCAAAATCAATAATTTTAACTTCACCATTCTTGTCTACAAGAATGTTGGAAGGTTTGAGATCACGGTGCACAATGCCTCGTTGATGGGCGTGTGTTACGGCATTACAAACACGCAAAAATAACGCAAGGCGTTCGTGCTGCGAAGGTCTATGGCTAGCGCAATACTCAATAATCGTTCTGCCATCCCGAATCAGTTCCATTGCAAACCACGGTACACCACCTTCGCCATCATCCCATGTTCCAGCATCGTATAACTTTGCTATGTTTGGATGCGAAAGATTACCAAGCACTTCGATTTCTGTTTTGAAGCGTTGCACACCTTGGCGAGATCGCAACACTTGCGAAAACAACTTAAATGCGACACTTCGTTTTGGCTGTTCCATTGTTGCTTCGTAGACATACCCCATACCCCCAGCGCCGAGCGATGAAACAAGTGTGTATTTATCAATTGTTCTGCCAACGAGTGTGTGGTCGAGTTTGGTGGGTGGTGTGTAGTCACAAAACGGTTTATCGACAGTTTTATCTGTATTTGAAAGGAGTGCGAGAACTTCGCGCATTTCAACAGGTGCGTTCGTACATTTCTTTTGAACAGCGGCCAAGCGATCAGAATTTGGTAACGCAACAACTTCTTGATAGATTTGCTCTACCGCTACCCAATCAATATTGTCATCTAAACTCATGCAGAACCGTTCTGTTGGATCTTTGCTTTCAAGAAAGCCCGTGCGAATTTCCAATCTCGTTGTACCGTTCTCTGCGCTATTCCCATGATGTTTCCAGTTTGCTTCGTTGAAAAACCTGCGCAGTACAACAACATCGTTAAGTCAAAATGGTTTGGGAACTCTTCTTTCAATTTGTCCATTGCTATATCAAGAACGAGCAACCTATCATCCGGTTCATCTACCATTACCAAGCCCCCAACTGCAATCTCAAGTGGAATCCTTATTTTATCACCACCTCTTTTGATGCTTTTTCTTTTGCGTGCTTGTTCGATGCGTATTTGTTTCATTGCACGAGCAGAAGTACAGAAGAAACTGCGACGATCGCTGAGATGATTGGGTGAGCATTTTGCAAGTCGAAGGAATGCTTCATTAATCAACGAGGTTGCTTGTAGTGTGCAATCTGGTGCTTCGCTAGCAATTTGAATAGATGCGAGTTCATGAAGATGCCGCCAAGTCATGTCGAACAGATTGGCTAATGCTTCTTCATCACCCCCTTGCCACGATTCGATCAATGTAGTGACATCATGAGCGATGCCATTGTGCAGCGATCCTGTTCGTTGTTTTTCAATTGTATTGAGCCCATTTTCCATACCGCTCCATCACCTTCATCCAGAAATCCGTGCGCCCCATAGATCTTTTGACGCAGAACACCTGAGTACACAGATCCGGATCTTGGGGTTTCGCTGCGCCTAGCGGGCTACTTCTGCTGGGCCAGCGATCCCCAATATGATAGCAAAAAGTATCTCTATATCATTAAATATCGCTGTATCTTCAGTATGTATCCAAAAAACATGGTTTTGTGGGTTTTATCGCACCTAAACGAACACTGTTGTTTTCAATAAGAAAATGTGTTGTATGCCTTTTGGCTTTCAAAGTGACAGTCACATCACAACTCCTTATAAACAAACGGGTTAAAACGATGCCTTTTGGCTTTCAAAGTGACAGTCACATATTCCGTTGATGGTTTTGCCAAGGTCTCATCGCTCCCGTGCGCCAAATGAGATTATTTTCGCAAACGCAATACATCATATTGATAGTTTTCAATATTTAAAGAGGAGTGTGCAGTTATGAAAATCTATGGACCGGCAAAAGTGAAGACAGTAATTTCTAGAAACACTGCTTGGTTATTTCGAAATGTACGATCCCACCTCATCCTAGCCGCTATTCTTGTTGGCTCTTTTTCTTTTGCTGGTATTCACCAAACTGCATTTGCAATACCTTCTGAGAATGCCGGAACACAAGAAGTAATATCTGAGTCGAACTCGTATTACACCACCATCCAAACGATCGAGTTCAATGGAACACGAACTTCGTTTCGCGAAGTCATTCGTACTCAGATGGAAAGTGTGAAGAGCTTGACTGCTTCTGGTAGCACATACCGCATGGAGTTGCTTGGGTCGTTGCTTCGTGAAAAAGGAGAAAATCCTGTAGGAGTTGCGGTAGAAGAGGTCATCATTACACAGGATGCCTCGGGCTGGCTACATACCGATGTGCTTGGGTTACAGCACTCTGTTGATGTCATCAATCGATCTGTTTTGTGGGCTTCGAATAACGCACCGAAGAAGAATCATTGGGAGATGCCAGTGCTGCTCGATCTTAGTATTGGAGTAAGTGAACCATTGACTATGTCATTCACATTCGAAGAAGTTGACATCTCAGCAGCACCAGACACAACACTTGTCAAAGTGAAGACTGTGCCAAGATTCATACAAGGAAAGAGTGGACCTTTTAAATGTAAGTATGAATCTGCGTTTGTGTATTCCAAATCCAGAGATCAGTTGTATCAATCCGCTTCTGTATACACAGCGAGCAAGGGCAGCGAGAAACTGCGAATCGAAGAGTTAACATTTCTAGTACGAAATGGAGAAACCAAACCAATCTACGATACCGTAGACCTACAAGACACTCTCAAATTCTCAGAAACAAAGGGTGTTCGTTCCATGCGGAGAACACCTCCGCCGCCTTGGGTGCTTGAAGCACTCTCTGCGCGCGACACATTGGTCTGCGCAGATAAAGCAATCGCATATCAGCGAACAAATTGGGTTATTTTCCCAGCAGTGTACATAGCAAACTCCACATACTCTGCGGTCAATTTGGGCTGGACCATAGCAACTGGAAGTTCGATCGCAACTTCAGTTACAGCAATCAATCCAAACATAGGGGGATGGGTTGAATCGTATGAACAAGCGAGTCTTGCTTTTAGCGCAAGTATTGGTGACCCAGTGGGTGTTGGGCTTGGTTCGATGACATCAGTGCTTGAAGAATATGGTCCAAATGGATTGCTTTATGAACCAACGATTACAGCGGTGACTGTTGCCGCTCCAATTTCACCTCCAAAACCAGTAACTACACCTCCAAAACCAGTAGATACACTTCCAGACCGAGTAGTCCACCAAACACCACCTGCAGTCAACTTTGGAGATTTACTTCTTCTTGCTGGCGGGGGTGCTGCAATAGCAGTTGGTGCAGGGGGTAGCAGCGGTGGTAGTGGCGGTGGCGGCGGCGGTAGTGGCGGCGCAATCTTTGCGTCTGAAAGTACGAATTGCACACTCGATCTTTGTTTGTTCAGAAATAACGAAGCAGCATCGGGCGGTGCGGTTCACATCAACAGTCTTATCTCATCGGTATCGCAATGTTGTTTCGAAGATAATATAGGCGGAGCAATTCGTCATGCTGGTATAGATGCAACAGTGCATGAATGTTTGTTTGCCGCAAATATTTATTCTGAAAGCGGAAGCGCAATCGAGAACTTCTCAGGCACAATGGAGATACATCATTCCAATTTCGTAGAAAACGATGCGAGTGGTGATGGCGATGCAATCTTCTCGTCTGATGGTGCTACGACTACGATCACGGATTGCTTCTTCTGTGGTAATTCAGTTGATGGAGATGCTTCAACAGCGAATTACATTGCGCCATTTGGTGATGAAGATTTGTTTGATCTCGGTAATCAATTCTTTACCGCATGTGCAACATGTCAAGGTGATGTCAATGGCGATGGTGTTGTTGACCTTGGTGATATGTTTGCTGTGATGATTGCTTCTGCATTTGGTGGTGGCGATTGTCCAGAAGGTAGGTATGGATATGTAGATTCAGGTGATCTTCTTGAGTTGATTGATATGCTGATTTGCCGTGATCGTTCTTGTGAAGTTGACTGCCCAGGAGGTTGAAGTAAATGAAACACACATTGATCTTGTTAACAGTGTTCGGTTCGTTCCTTGCATATATTGCGTTGAGTGAACCCGCCTCAACAATGGCGGTGCTCGTGAGCAATCAACAGAACAATTGGCACGCTGGCACTTGGGATTCAGGTTTGTATAGTTGGAGCACAGCTGTTCATCCGCGAACGGTTGGCGTGCGCGTCAAAGTGGTTGATTCTAGAACAGGAAACACAATTCGAAATGCTCGTGTTGAATTAGATGGTCGCTGGGACCAAGAACAAATGGGCAGACAAGAATTTGGTATGCCTGCGGTGCAGGAGAAGGAGTTTAGACTTACTGCGCGAACCGATCACAGCGGCATCGCAGTCTTTGGTCTTTCTTGGCAAAAAGAAGTGCCTTGGAGTTTGAATCGCCCAAAAGACTATCAGTCAAATGGGAGTTGGACTTATTCCGATTCGTGGGTCCGTCCTGTTGATGACATAGAGAAGGTGCAGAGATTGGTTGTTCGTCATCCAGATTACAACATGTCCAGAAACGACTTTAACTTTGATGAATGGATTGAGTTTGGGCAAAATCCAAACAGCGAGGCGCAGACGCCCGAAGTGCACGAAAATTTCAGGCTAAGTTGGGAGAACTCGATTGGGCGGTATGGAACTCGCTTTTGCGTACTAGAACTTGGTGAAAGTGAGCGAACTTCGCCCATAACTGATTCAACCAATCCAATCTTTTTCAAGAAAATCAGAGACAAAGATTTTGGTGTTGTGTACTCGGAACTGCCGAATCTGTCCGGATTTCGTACACCAAGAAACGCTGGTCCTTACTTTGTGATCTTACTTGAGGTGGAACTTGATCCAGCTCGCGAAGAAGTTGTGATTATCCATACAGATGATAATGACGATGCAGATTACTATGATCATCAGGAAGAAGAACGCGCACGAAGAGAACGAGAAGCGCGAGCGAGAGCGGTTGCTGAAAAAAAGGAGAGGGAGCGTCAAGCTCGTGCAGAACGCGAGCGTAGGGAACAAGAAGCTCGTGCAGAACGCGAGCGTAAGGAACGCGAAGAAGCAGAGAAAGAAGCCCGAAATAAGAAATTGCAATCTGAAGCGTCGAGACATCCACTTGGTCTTGCAGTTGAAACGCTTTCAAGTTCTCGTCGAAAGGAATTAGGGTTGGCACTTGGTGTCAAGGGTGTAGAAATTCTTTACATAGAATCCGGATCATCGGCAGATGGCAAACTGAGGGTTCGGGATGTAGTAGTTGATATCCAGCACAAGTACATCGGTGATGCGAGCGATTTCCACTACCATACCGATGAATTGAAGAGTGGCGAAGAAGTATCAATATCAATTTTCCGTAAACAATCGAACGGAGATTGGAACCGAGTGTCAAGGCGCTTGCGCGTCGAATAAAAAAGGAAGCGAACTAGGATGAGTACAATACAAAGATTGCATAGCAGAAAAATAGTTATTGGTTTACTTGCTGCATTTTCTATGTTATTTTTTACAACCGGCTGTAGTGTTGAACGCGAGGTAACAATCAGGACAAACCCACGAGGCGCTGCAGTTTTTATTAATGGTCACCGGAAAGGCATCTCTCCTGTTACAAAAACTGTTAGGTGGGAAAAGGGTTCGGATGAAATTTCTTTTAAGGCGAGTAAAAGTGGTTTTGAGGATGATGAAAAATATATAACGGGTAAAGAAGCAAAGAAAAAAGAAAAAGAGTTTGAGATTTTTCTTAACTTGCCAGGGATAAAAAGAATTGTCAACATTACGACAGTTCCTGTTGGTGCAAAAGTTAAAATTAATGGAAAAGAAATTGGAAACTCGCCAATAACCGGTTATGAATATCAATGGACTAATCAGGAACCAGAGATGAAAGTTTCAGCTTCCATGCATCGCTTTGAAACAACAACTGTTACATACAATCGAACCAAAGCAAACAAAGAAAAGAAAGAGTTTGAGATTGAAATCAAATTACCAGAGCTGATAAAAAATGCAACACTTATTATTAACGCCGAGCCGGTAAATATAGGTGTTGATGTGTTAGAAGTAAAAGCACATGTTAATGGATTACAAATACAAACCCCCAAGCCAACAACAAAACATCCAATTTCTTTTACACGGAGCGATAGCAAAACAGCGTTTTCAAAAGTCAAACTTCGCCTTTCTTGTCCACGATCTTATCCATCTGTTGTAAACGATGAGATAATGCCAGAACCAAAAGAAGTAATTTCTTATGAAACATCTCTTTCTAAGAATGACATTGACAGTGACGGAAATATCATTGTAAATGCTACCTTTGAGCCAGTGAGAGTGTATGCAACTGTGTACAAAGAATTGGTAGTAACAAGCAGTGGGTTAGAAGAAAGGAAGAGGGTGGTGTATGCGACAACCTATGAAAATTGGGAGACAGAACCCTCGATGGCGCAAGTGACTAGAATGAGAAATTCTAAATTTAAGAAAGATGAATTATTTATCACTCGCCTTTCAACTAATCCAACAAAAAAGGATCAGGTGATATTATCAGTACCGCGATACGATGCAAAACATAAGTTAATCGATATGCAAATAGTTGAGTTTGGAAATGCTGCAGGTATAGAACAAACTACAGATCCAACTTATGATTATGATATGCATCCCACATATTCATACGACGGGTCAACAGTATATTTTGCATCTGATCGTGAAGACTCTAGAATGAACATTTACTCTAGAAATCAAGGTCCTCAAGGTGCTCCAGGTATAACCAGTTATTTGAAAGCAGGTGATAATCTAAACATTGAACCAGTAGTTAATCCGGATACTGGAGTGGTAGCTTTTGCATCAATAGATAAATTTGCTGGAATAAGAATTCAAACATTTATCCCCGGAAACTCAAATCCAACCGATTTTGGTTCTGGGCATTCCCCAGACTGGTCGCCAGATGGTAAGAAGTTGCTGTGGATTGAACGAGATAGGGTAAAAAAAGAAGATGTTATAAGGTCACTCGATGTTACTGGAATGAATGAACCAATAAAGCAGGTTACTGCTGATAAGATAGAAGGGGCAAAATGGCACCATGATGGTGAACATATTATTTACGCAAAAGCGAGCGGAATACATTCAGTCACGGAGCAACCGAATTTTGATATTTATGCCTATTCTTTGAAAACAGGCGACTCCACGCGTCTTACTACAAATGGCTCATACGATACTCAGCCAGCAGTTACTGCCGATGGCAAATACATCTACTTCATATCCAATCGAGAAGCAGGGATGGGAGAAGATTCAGGAGATTGGCAGGTGTTTCGCATGGATGGGAAAATGAAACAAAGTATTGGTGACACTGTAGTGAATGACAAAGAAAACGAATTTTGATTTTGTGCCCATAACCGAATCTATATAAGGATTTAAAGAAACCCCAGTAATTGATTGGGGGTTTTCTTTTTGATTCATCTTGAAGATTGAGGACTTCAGCCGTCGATTGCCTAGTAGTGAGAGTGCTCAATTGAATTTCTTTCAAATATT
>JACKQG010005620.1_pt1 | contig 13685 bp, 15 predicted proteins | sample 8237621 | NCBI WGS metagenome assembly JACKQG01 (sample SAMN15677084, study PRJNA649215) | marine metagenome | biome: marine; feature: Black Sea; material: saline water; isolation source: suspended particulate matter (SPM) from the Black Sea western gyre | collected 2013-06-09/2013-06-10 | depth...
AAATAGTCCATGTTTTGATGCTGGCGATAGCACTGCTGTCAGTTGGGATTTTGATTTAGATGGTGATGCTCGAATTTTGAATGAAAATGTGGATATTGGCGCTTATGAATCTGGTGCGAAAAGTGATTAGTTCGCAAAAAAATAAAAGGAATGATTTTAGAATGTTTTATTTACCACTTTTCATACCGCACAATCTCATCCAAACTTTTTCGGTTTTTACTTCCAGCAAATGTCTTTACAGCTTTTGCGTATAAACCATTTTTTTCAGCAGGATAGCCGAACGGACTTAACGCAACCACTTTAATATTTTCGGGAATTTGCAGAATTTTTTTTACATTTTTTTCATTAAAAGCACCGAGCCAGCACGAGCCAATTCCCATTTCCCACGCTGCGAACATCATCTGCTGGAACGCAATCGCTGAATCGACAAGATAATAATGCTGTCCATTCATAAATCCGCTATCTTTCGGATTCGCACAAACTGTGATTACAACAGGCGCATCTTTGATGAAGAAATTTGCCTTGCTGATAAATCCAGCTTTTAACGCAAGTTGATGAATTTTCTCCTTATTTTTGACAAGGATAAATTTCCAACACTGCTTGTTTTTCCAAGATGGAGCCAATCTTCCAGCTTCCAAAATGGTCGCCAATTTCTCATCTTCAATCTCTTTTGAAGAATACTTTCTTATGCTCTTTCGGGATTTAATAATTTCTAAAACTGACATTTTTCACCTCTCAATTATTTATAAAAAGATACAAATTTTTTGACAAGTTTTTTCTCCTTTTTTGTTTAAAAGAAAAATTATTTGGAAAAATATTATGTCTAAAACTTTTATTCAAAAGATTTTTGAAAACAGAATTGGAAGGAAGATTTCTGAAGGTGAGATAATTTTTGTTGAGCCGGATTATATTCTAACTCACGATAATACAGCCGCGATTATCAAGAAATTATCGCAAGTGAAAGAGGGTATTAAAGTTAAATATCCAAACCGAATTGTTATTGTTCTTGACCATATAATTCCAGCAGCAAATGCAGCATCAGCGAATAATCACAAGCAAATTCGTAAGTTTGTGAAAGAACAGAAAATTTCTCATTTTTACGATATTGGAAATGGAATTTGCCATCAAGTTTTGCCCGAGAAAGGACTGGCTATTCCAGGAAGTGTTGTCGTTGGAAGTGACAGTCATACTTGCACTTACGGAGCTTTCGGAGCATTCTCAACTGGAATTGATAGAACCGAAGCTGCGGGAATTTGGATTACTGGCGAAACTTGGTTCAAAATTCCGAAAACATTCAAAATTTCATTAAATGGAAAATTCAAAAAATATGTCTCTGCAAAAGATTTAATTCTGAAAATAATTGGCGATTTAGGAGCAGATGGAGCGAATTACAAATCTGTCGAATATCACGGAAATGGAGTGAATAATCTATCAATTTCGGACAGAATGACAATCGCAAATATGGCAATCGAAATGGGCGCGAAAAATAGCGCATTTCCAGTTGATGAAATTACCGAGAAATGGCTGAAAAATAGGGGAGTTAAAAATTACGAAAAAATTTGGGCTGATGCAGATGCCGTCTATGAAAAGGAATTTTCATACAATCTCGACGAAATCACTCCGCAAATTGCATTTCCACATTCGGTCGATAATGTCAAAAATATTTCAGAAGCCAAAGGTATAAAAGTCGACCAATGTTTCATCGGAACTTGCACAAATGGTCGAATCGAAGATTTGCGTATCGCAGCTGAAATTTTGAAAGGAAAAAAAATTCATTTAGAAACTCGTTTGATTATTCTGCCAGCTTCACGCGAGATTTATCAACTGGCGATGAAAGAAGAAATCCTGGAAATTTTGAGTGAAAGTGGAGCAGTCATTCTTCCGCCTGGATGCGGACCTTGTCTCGGCGCACATCAAGGAGTGATGGCGGATGGCGAGGTAACTATCTCAACTGCAAATAGAAATTTCAAAGGGAGAATGGGCAACAAATCTGCATCTATCTATCTGGCTTCTCCGGCGACTGTTGCCGCGTCTGCTTTGACAGGAAAAATTTCAAATCCGACTGAAAGATAAAATAAAATTGAAAGGAAAAAATATGGAATTAAAAGAGAAAGTTGAAAAAGCATTAAACAAGGTAAGACCAATGTTGAAGGCAGATGGTGGCGATGTCAAACTTATTGGCATCACAGAAGATGGCGTTGTTTCGGTGAAATTGCAAGGTGCTTGCGGAAGCTGCCCATTCGCACAAATGACATTGAAAATGAGTATCGAAAAAAAATTGAAAGAAGACATTCCGGAAGTTTCATCAGTAAAAGCTGTATAAAATTTTTAAAATGTGAAAAAAACTATAAAGAAAATTTTTGGCGTTTTTCTAATTCTTTTGGGAATTGTCGGATTATTTCTCCCAATTCTTCAAGGAATTCTTCTTATTGTTGCCGGATTGACAATTTTGGGTGATAAAAGGATGATAAAATTAATCGAGCAAATTAAAGAATATTTTCGGAAGAAGGTAAAAAAGTAACTTAATTTTCTCTTTCCGATTTACTCTTTTGAGGAGATATTTTGATAATTATCTTCTCGATTTTTTTTGTCGAAACCTTCTTAACTAAAAATTCGTAATTTTTTACAGATATTTTCTCATTATGTTTCGGAATTCTTTCCAATTTTGAAATCAGATAGCCGGCGATGGTTTCATACTCGCCCTCTTCCAAATCTATATTGTAATCCTCAATCAGTTGCTCAATTTCAACATCTCCATTAACTATGAATGTATTTTCATTTATTTTATGAATATCTTGCTCAACTTCGTCGTATTCATCTTCAATTTTTCCAACCAATTCTTCCAGCAAATCCTCAACAGAAATTAGACCAGCCGTGCCGCCATATTCATCAACGACAATGGATAAAGATGTTTTTTTCTCTTGCATTTTTTTGAGCAAAGTTGTCGCTTTCATAACTTCTGAAACGAAATAAGGATCTCGCATAAATTCTTCGGCCGGTTTTGTTAAATCAGATATTTTTAATAAATCGTGAATAATAAGAATTCCTTCGATGTGATCGATGTCTGAAGAAAATATGGGAAAACGAGTAAAACCTTTTTTTCGAGATATTTCAATTACATCTTTTAGCGTAGTACCGAATTTTATTGCGACGATATTCGTGCGAGGAACCATAATATTTTTTACTGTAAATTCTCTAAAATCGAGCACCTCTTCAATCAAATCGTGCTCATCTTTATTGACTTCACCATTTTTTTTCGCTTCAGATAATAACAAAGACAAATCATCTTTTGAGAAAAGTTTTTTGTTATTTTCTTGTGAAAATTTAAAAATTTTTAGGAATAAAGAATTTATCTTTCCAAAAATCCAAATAAATGGAGTGAAAATTAGCGAGAAAAATTTTATGATAAAAAACAATTTTGGAATAGTATATTCGGCTCTATTTTGGAAATAAATTTTGGGAATTATTTCTGCAAAAATCAGAAGAAAGACAGTTAAAATAAGAGTAGCGGTAATTTCTGGAAGAATTCCTTTTCCAACTACATAAGCCGTAAATACAGAAGACACAATTACCATAGAAATATTTGTGCCGATTAAAGTCGTTCCCAAAACTTTGTCAGGATTTGAGACGAAATTGAGAAGATGCTTTGACTGCTTGCTTTTTTCGGCTTTGTGCTTAAGTTTATATTTGTTTAACGAAATAAGCCCAATTTCAGTTCCGGAAAAAAATGCAGTTCCGATGAAAAATATTGCAACGATAATTATGCTTATCATTTTTTAATTTGAATTTGATAATTCTTGTTGATTTGCGATGTGCAATGCTTCAATTAATTCTTCAATTGAACCATCCAAAATTGCTTCTAAATTATGAGTTGTAAAGTTTATCCGATGGTCCGTAATGCGCGATTGCGGAAAATTATATGTACGAATTTTTGCGCTTCTATCGCCCGTTCCGACCATCGTTTTCCTCTTTTTTGCAATTGATTTTTGTTGCTTTTGAATTTCCATATCAAGAAGTCGAGACCTCAGAATTGTCATTGCCTTATTTTTATTTTTCAGTTGAGATTTTTCATCCTGACAAGTTACGACAGTTTTCGTAGGAATATGAGTAATTCTTACTGCTGAATCAGTCGTATTCACGCTCTGTCCGCCTGGTCCTGAAGAATGAAAGACATCGATTTTCAGGTCTTTCTCATTTATTTTGAAATCAATCTCTTCAGCTTCTGGAAGGACGACTACAGACGATGCGGAAGTGTGAATTCTGCCGCTTGATTCGGTTTCCGGAACTCGTTGAACGCGATGCACACCACTCTCATATTTCAGAGTTCCGTAAGCATTTTTCCCAATTACTTCAAATGAAATCTCCTTAAATCCGCCCATTCCTGTCGGATTGGAATTCATCATATCAATTTTCCATCCTTTTTGCTCTATGAAATGCGAATACATCCTGAAAAGGTCGGAAGTAAAAAGCGCTGCCTCTTCACCACCAGTTCCAGCTCGGATTTCCATAATAGCATTCTTTTTATCATTTGGGTCTTTTGAAATTAAAAGGGATTTCAAGTGAGTTTCCAATTTTGAAATTTTCGTTTCCAATTCATTATTTTCATCAATAAATAATTGGACAATTTCCTTATCATTTTCGCTCTGAATTTCGATTTTATTCTCTTCAAAATTTTGTCTAATATTTTCTAACTTATCGTAGCAATTCACAATTTCTGCAAGTTCTTTGAATCTTGTGGAGAGTTCTTTGTAGAGTTTCAAATTTGATAACACTTTTTGGTCAGAAAGTTTTTTTTCTAACTTTTGATACTCTTGTTTTATCTCGGTTATTTTATTTTTGAGATCCATAATTTTCTAAAAACTCAACATTTGGCAAATCAATCTGCATTTCCATTGCAGCTTTTAGTGCATAAATTGCCACTTCAAGTTGATTCTCATCAGGTTCTTTTGTAGTAATTCTCTGCAAAGCCAAACCTGGTGAAGAAAAAATTTTAACAAACCAGTGATTTATATTTTTCCCAGAAAATTTCAAAATTTCATATGAAATTCCAGAAATAACAGGAAGCAACAAAAGATGAAAAAAAATGCGATGTAAAAGAGGAATTTTGTTTCCCAATAGGGAAGCAAGAGTTGTATCAAAAATTGAAAAAATCAAAATCGCAATAACCATCACAATCATAATAAAACTTGTTCCACATCTTGGATGAAATGTACTGAATTTTTTCGTATCTTTTAGAACAAAATTTGGATTTTCTTCATAAGCAAAAACAGTTTTATGTTCGGCTCCATGAAATTGAAATAATCGTCTAACATCTTTCATAAAACTGATTATAAGTATGTATAGCACGAAAAAAATTATTCTAATTCCGCCAACAAAAAGATTGAAAATCAAACTTTTTTCTCCAATATTTGACCAATATCCAATTCTGTATGGAAGAAAAACAAAGAGCAGAAAGGCAAGTCCAAATGCAATAAAATAAGTGAAAAACTGATATAATTTTCCATCTTTTTTCTCGCTTTTTTTTGAATTTTTTTCTTCATCTTCGATTGCTATTTCTGCAGAAAAATTCAGAGTTTTGAAACCGATAATCATCATTTCAACAAGCGAAATAAATCCGCGAATTATTGGAATTCCAAAAAACTTTTTTTTCTTTGTCAATGAAACAAATTCATCTTTTTTGATGATAATCAGACCATTTTTTCTGCGAATTGCAGTTGCAATATATTTTGGCCCACGCATCATTACGCCCTCTATGACTGCTTGGCCGCCGACTGCGATTTTTTGTTTATCATTCATTTTTTTATTTCCAAAATTAGGTAAATATGATTGGTTACAATAAGTTGCGAAAACTTACAAATGATTCTAATTTGTTCAGAATAGAAACCAGAATCTAATAGAATTGAAAGTTGGTTTTATTCAAAATTTTTAGGCCTTTTTAATGTTTTTGTATTTTTTATTAAATTGCTCAATACGACCAGCGCTATCGACTAATTTCTTTTTACCTGTAAAAAATGGATGGCATTGTGAGCAAATTTCGACATTTATTTCAGAAACTGTTGCCCTTGTTTCAAAACTGTTTCCACAAGCACATTTGACAATACATTTCTCATATTTCGGATGAATCTTCTTTTTCATTTATCTTCTCCAAAAATTTTATTTTATCAAAAATATAATAACACTAATTTATTAAAGTAGTGAAATTCCTGTCAAATTTTTTTCAGAATAAAATGAAATTAACTTAAAATTGTGTAAAAATTCTCACATTTCTTGACAGAAAAAAATATCGATTTTGCAAAGATTATAAAATTTTGGAGGATTTTATGGATTGTGGACTCAAAGGTAAGGTTGCATTGGTAACAGCGGCGTCTAAAGGACTTGGAAAAGCGGTAGCACTCGAACTTTCAAAAGAATACGCAAGTGTGATTATCTGCTCAAGAAACGATGAAAATCTCAAACAAGCAAAAGAAGAAATATCTCAAAAAACTGGCAAAAATGTAAAAACTTTTATTGTCGATATTACGAATGACAAGCAAGTTAAGAATATGATGAAACAAATAAGAAAAGAATTCAATGGCGTCGATATTTTAGTTAATAATGCCGGCGGACCACCAGCAGGAATGTTCGACGAATTCTCAATCGAAGATTATCGAAATGCTATCGAATTAAATCTGATAAGTGCAATTCGTCTAACTTATGCAGTTATTCCTTATATGAAATCTAAAAAATGGGGCAGAATTATAAATAACACATCTGTTTCGGCAAAACAACCGCTTGACAATTTGATTCTCTCAAATACAGCGAGAGCAGGAGTTTTGGGATTTACGAAATCCATCTCAAATCAATTGGCTCCTTTTGGAATTACGGCAAACGCTATCTGTCCAGGTTACACAAAAACGGGAAGAGTAGAAAATCTGGCGAAATCTTTTGAGAAATCTGGAAAAGGAAGTATTAAAGATTTTTACCAAAATATCGAGCAACAAGTTCCTATGCAAAAAATAGGAACGCCAGAAGAATTTGCGAAAACTGTGGTTTTTTTGGCTTCGCAAAATGCAAGTTATATTACAGGAATCGCATTGCAAATTGATGGTGGGTTTATAAAAAGTTTGTTCTAAAAAAAGAAGTAAATTTTTTGTATTTGGAGTCAGATTTCCATTGCCGAAAATCGCCAAAAAAGATTTTTATTTTATGAAAAAATAGAAATCGTAGAAAAACTTGATAAAAAAAATAATGCTGAATATGTGAAGGGAAAATTAAATTTGAAAATTGAAATAAAGAAAATATAAGAGAAGGAAAAAATGACTTAGCTATTTTAGAATAAATCTTTGCATCTTTTCAGCTAATTTTTTTGCCATCTCTTCAGGAGAATCATTCCATTTCTCTGTATGCTTATCTAATTTCGGAGTAAAGATTCTCTCCACCTGAGTAGGAGAGCCATTCAGTCCAACAAACTTCTCATCAAGATTTAAATCATCAAAATTCCAGATAGTAATTTCTGCTCTTTTTGCACTCATTTTTCCACGAAGAGAAGGAAGTCGCGGCTCGTTTATCTCCTTCACAACTGAAATTGCAATCGGAAGTGTTGACTCAATAACATCATATCCATCTTCAGTTATTCTTTCAGCAAGAATTTTTCCATTCTGAATTGATTCTATTTTTCTGACAAAAACAATTTGCGGAATTTCGAGAAGAGTTGCAACTCCAGGACCGACCTGTGCTGTGTCGCCGTCAATTGCTTGCTTTCCAAAAAAGATAATGTCAAAATTCCCAATTTTCTTAATTGCTGCTGTAAGTGTATAACTTGTTGCCAAAGTGTCGGCACCTGCAAATTTTTCATCTGATAATAGGATTGCATCGTCAACTCCCAACGCAAGTGCTTCTCGCAAAGCCGATTTCACTTGCGGCGGTCCCATACTTAAAACTGTGACTTTTCCGTCGAATTTCTCTTTGATTCGCAGTCCCTCTTCAATGGCATACATATCGAAGGGATTGATGATGCTCTCGACACCTTCGCGAATTAGAGTGTTCGTTTCTGGATTGATTTTTATCTCAACTGTATCCGGCACCTGTTTTATGCAAACGATGATGTTCATTTTAACGCCTTAAGTAGGTTATGTGTAAATGGGTAAATGAGTATATGGGTAGATAAAATTCATTTATTTAGCTTTCCTTTTAGATATTTTATAAAATTCAAAAGTTTTTTCCTTAAAATTTCTATGGAATTGAGAATATTTAATGAAGCCAAATATCTAAATCTTTATGTTTTTTTACTATTCTTTTTCCTCATCAACCCATTTACGCATCAACTCATTCACCCATTAACTCATCATCACTTTTCAAAAGCAATTTGCAACTGTTTTTAATATTAGAAATCACCACATTTTCACCGATAATGCTATCAGAAATTTTTCCTTTCACATTTGAAATATCGCACTTTTTCATCACAATACTATTTTCGATATTCGCATTATTTATTTTTGAATTACTTTCAATGCAGGTATTTGGAAAAAGGTGTGAATTTGTGACAATGCAATCTTCGCCAATCACAACTGGACCGATGATTTTCGAGTTTTCAATTTTGCTATTTTTCCCAATATAGATAGAATTTTCTATTTCGGAATTTTCATCTAAATTGCCATAAATGTACCATCCTTTGAATTTTTTCAGAAGAAATTGATTTGCCTCAAGAATCTCTTTCGGCTTGCCTGTATCGAGCCATTTGCCTTGCAGAATTTCTTGTTTCACAATCAAATTTGTATCAATAAGTCCTTGAATTGCATCGGTGATTTCATACTCGCCACGCCAAGAAGGTTTCAACTTGTCTATCGCAGAAAAAACAGTTTTATCAAAAATGTAAACTCCTATAATTGCAAGATTTGATGGCGGTTCTTTCGGCTTTTCTATAACTTTTAGCAATCTATCATTTTCAATTATTGCAATTCCAAATCGTTTCGGATCGTCAACTTCTTTCAGCATAATAATGCTATTCGGTTTTTCAATTTTGTATCGTTTGATGAGATTGGTAAGGTCATCTTCAAAAATATTGTCGCCAAGAAATACCAAAAATGGTTCAGAGCCGACAAAAGCTTGTGCCATTTTTACAGCGTGAGCAAGTCCTTTTTGTTCGTTTTGAACGATGTATTCGATTTTTGCTCCGAGTTGCGAGCCATTTCCGACCACTTCTCTTATGATTTCTTGTTTATATCCGACAATTAATCCGATTTCTGTGATGTTCAAATTCACCAATTTTTTTATGATATGAAAAATCATTGGCTGATTTGCCAGCGGAATCACAGGTTTTGGAATGGAAAATGTAATCGGCTGCAGCCGAGTGCCTTTACCAGCACATAAGATGATAGCTTTCATTGTTTTCTTTCTGCTTTATTGCAGCGCAATTACTTTCAAAGTTGTGTTGACATCATTTTGCCAAGGCCAGAACATTGCGATTATTGTTGTATTTTCAAACTCTTTTTTGTAGAGTGTTTGCTCTTCGTAAATTCCACCGAAATCTTCTGTTAAATTTTGGACATCCTTGTTAGGTTTTACTCCAGCCGGCTTTATTGCGGGATCGAGAATATCAGTAAAAATCTTGTTCCATTCAGCAATTTCTGTGTTATAGAAGACGAGTTCTATGTAATCGTCACCAACTTCTCTCTTTTCATAGATGCCCAATCTGCTGAATTTTTCAATAATTTCAATTATTTTCATTTTGTTTAGCTCCTTTCTATTGTTATTTTATGTCAATAATTTGCTCATTCCAGAATACATAAACCAGATTCCGACTATTATTGCTGTGAATCTTGCTGCTATACGCACCTCTTTGAAACGAGAAATAAATCCAGAAAATGCAAATGGAAGTAAAAAGATTGTTGTAGCGAGAAAAAAGAAAATAAAAAAGATAATACTTTTGACGATTCCACCAAGAGCAAGCGCAAAACTCATTGCTAAAAGAAATGGAGAACATATATTAATTCCTGCAAAAAATCCGAGAAAAAATAGATATTTTGGATTTTGAAAAAATCGGCTAAATATAGAGCAAAAGTTCCAATGCTTTATAGATTGAATTACACCAAACAATACCATTAATAATCCAAAAATGATAAACAAAGAAGGCAATATAATTTTTTGGAATAAAGAAAAATTAATAAGATAATTTCCTAGAATTCCAACCAACAATCCAAAAAGCATATAAGCGACAAGTCGTCCAAAAAGAAAAAGTCCTAATGATTTTGCAGAAATTACAATATTACCATTTTTTTTGGAAAACATTATCGGCGATAAAATTGGATAGCAATAACCAAGGCAAAAAATTCCAGTTGAAAAACCGAGAGTCAGCGCTTTTATAATCATTTAAAAAAATCCTTAAAATTCTCTTTTCCATCTTCAGTCATCATATCAACATTCCATAATTTTGTGTCATCAGAAACGACTTTTACTTTTTTTGTCTTAAAATTTTTCCTAACAGTTTTCTCAATATCTTCCTTAATTACTTGCGTTAAAGGACATAAAGAAGATGTGAAAATAAGAGTAATTTTGACATTTTTATTTTCATCAATTTGGATGTCCTGTATCAAACCTAAGTCAACAATATTAATATCAATTTCGGGGTCTTTAATGGTTTTAAGTGCTTCTCTGATTCCATTTTGTGTGAATGGATATTCTTTCGATAAAGTGTAATTTTTTATCATAAAAAAATGCGGAAGTTTGATGATAAATATCAGAAAAATACAGAATAATAAAATTATTCCTATTTGAATCAAAAATTTTTTTCTTTTCATAAAAGCACTTGACTTGTTGATGAGATTAATCTGTCAAGGTTTTTGATAATTCAAAAATTTTTTATATAATTTCTTGACACGATTTTTTTTGCTTCTGTTAATGGCAACTATATTGTAATATACGAAAAATATTCACAAGGCAGATGATTTAGCGTTAGATTATCTGCAAAAAAAGAAAGGAGTAGTAATGACAAAAGCGGATTTAGTTCGTGCAATTTCGCAGGACACAGGAATCATTTTGAGCGATACTAAATTGATTATTGATGCTTTTCTGGATTCTATTAAGAGCAGTTTAGTGGAAGGCGAACATATTGAAATTAGAGGATTTGGTACATTCAAAAACAAAATGAGGAAACCTAGAACCGCCAGAAACCCGAATACACAAGAGATTATCAGTCTTCCCGAGCGTATTGTCCCAACTTTTAAATTTTCGAAATTCTTCACAAATGATGTAATTAAAAATAATTAATGGAGTGTTAATGCCCTGCGGAAAAAAGCGAAAAAGAGCGAAGATAAGCAAACATAAGCGAAGAAAACGATTGAGAAAAAATCGTCACAAAAAGAAATAAAAAAAGAAAAAATTTCAATTTAGAGTTAGCAAAATTTAAATATCTTTCTAAAAAAATTTGGAGAGGATAAAAATTATGTTAAAATTATTTGCAAAAATAAGTGCAATTATTGGTGCAATATTTATTATTGTTGGAGTGGTTGATAAAATTTTCCTGCCCCATAGCAATATTTTTCTTCAGCATGAGAATTACTTTGTTGCCGCAAATCCGTTTATTCTTTTTGCAATTTTGTTCTACATTTCGTATATTGTTCATAAAGACGGTAAATAGAGTTCGGAAAAGTTGGTCGGGATGGTCGGATTTGAACCGACGACCTCTTCGTCCCGAACGAAGCGCGCTAGCCGAGCTGCGCTACATCCCGTTGTGGCTATAAGTTTAATCTATTTTCATTCTGTCAAGAAAAATTGATTTTTTGCAATTTATAAATCGATTAACATATAAATTTGACAATTAGTAATCTACACTAAAATTTTATCAAAAATAAGAGAATAAAGGATATTTTTATGGAGTTTGAATTCGGCGGAAAGAAATTAAAAATAAAGGATACTCTGCCATTGATTCCTATGAGGAATCTTGTGATTTTCCCTCAAATGGTTGTTCCAATGGTAATCGGAAGGAGAAAATCAATCAAAGCAACCGAAAAAGCATACAATTTAGATAAAATGTTTTTTTGCGTTGCCCAAAAATCTGCCGAAATTCAAAAACCACAAAGTGACGATATTTATCGGATTGGTATGATTTGCGAAATTCTCCAAATTTTCAAAATGCCAGACACAACCATAAGAATTCTCGTTGAGGGAATTAAAAAAGCAAAAATTGTCAAACTGAACAATAACGCCGAAATATTTTCTGCAAAAGTGAAAATTATCGAAGATGAGCACCTTGCAGAAAATTCCGAAAATACCGCATTGATTCAAACATTGGAAGGTGAATTCAAAGAGTATGTAAAATTGAGCAGAAATTTTCCTGACGATGTTTTAATCAGCTTGGAAAATATTAGTGAAGCAACGCAAAAAGTCGACATAATTTCCGCAAATATTGATACAAGTGTAGCAACGAAACAAAGATTGCTAGAATTTCCGCTAATTCGAAAAATTTTCTATCTTATCGAACTTCTTTCAAAAGAAGTAGAAGTATTAAAATTACGAAAAAAAATTGCTGGCGAAGTCAAAACGAAACTAACAAAAACGCAAAAAGAATATTTCCTAAATCAAGAGTTGAAAGTAATTCAGAAAGAATTAGGCGTTTCCAAAGATGAAAATGTCGATGTGAAGGAATTGGAAAAAAAATTAAAAAAATTGCAACTTACCGAAGAAGCGGAAAAAAAGGTCAAATATGAATTGAAAAAGCTAAAAAGAACAAATCCGATGTCGCCAGAATTTTCCGTCTCATTAAATTATCTGAATTGGATTGCAGATCTGCCGTGGAATGACAAAAAAAAATCGAAAGAATTCAATCTCAAAAGAGCAGAAAAAATTCTGAATGAAGAACATTATGGATTGAAAAAAATAAAAGAAAGAATTATAGAATATCTTGCAGTTTTGAAAATGGTCGATAAAATAAAAGGACAAATTCTTTGCTTTGTCGGTCCACCTGGAGTTGGAAAAACTTCTTTGGGGCAATCAATTGCTCGTGCCTTGGACAGAAAATTTGCAAGAATGTCTCTCGGCGGTGTGCGTGATGAAGCAGAAATTCGAGGTCATCGAAAAACATATATCGGCGCTATGCCAGGAATTATTATTCAGGCGATGAAGAGAGTCGGAACCAAAAATCCTGTGATTATGCTCGATGAGATTGATAAAATGAGTGTGGATTTTCGTGGAGATCCATCAGCAGCGCTTCTCGAGGTTCTCGATTCCGAACAAAATTATGAATTTCATGACCATTATCTCGAAATCGGATATGATCTTTCGCAAGTCCTTTTTATCACGACTGCAAATGACTTATATGCGATTCCGAATACTTTGCGAGATAGAATGGAGGTAATTAAGCTTCCAGGATATACTGAATTTGAAAAAATGAAAATTGCCACAGGTTTTTTAATTCCGAAACAGTTGAAAAATCATGGTTTCAAAGATAAAATCAAAATGGATTTCTCGGAAAATTCCATCCTTGCTATTATACAAAATTATACGAGAGAGGCGGGAGTTAGAGAACTTGAAAGAAATATTGCAGCGATATTGCGGAAAATTGTCCGCAAATATTTGCACAAAAAATCTGAAGCGAAATTCAAAATTTCAAAAAGAAATGTGACGAAATATCTTGGAATGGAAAAAATTTCTTATGCAGAAGAGGGGAAAAAAAATCAAATTGGAGTTGGGCACGGATTTGCGTGGACTTC
>JACKQG010005621.1_pt1 | contig 13684 bp, 12 predicted proteins | sample 8237621 | NCBI WGS metagenome assembly JACKQG01 (sample SAMN15677084, study PRJNA649215) | marine metagenome | biome: marine; feature: Black Sea; material: saline water; isolation source: suspended particulate matter (SPM) from the Black Sea western gyre | collected 2013-06-09/2013-06-10 | depth...
GAGTTACATGGATTCCATCCGATCATTGATCCGGAAAAAAGATCTTGAAATAAAAACGGGAAAAACCTTGAACAAACGGGAGAAAATTATCAATTTTGTTGTGGGGAAAGGATACGAAATCGATCCGGTTCTCCGGATGATGAATGAACTAAAAAAATAGCATGGCAGACAAGGAAGAGATCAAAGATTTGAGTCAACGGGTAGAAGCCCTGAGGAGGTTTCTTTGACATCGAAGCCAAATTAACACAGATTGAAGAAGAAGAGAAGTTAACACACGAACCGACATTCTGGAACAATCCAAAAGAGGCGGAAAAACTCCTTAAATTGATCCAGAAGAAAAAAGCGTGGACAGGTGCATTTCAAAAAACAGCTGCAAGTTTTGAAGACCTGAAAGTGATCTTTGAGTTTTTTGAGGAGGGTGAAGGAAGCGAGAAAGAGGTCGATTTGCATTACCAACAGACCCTGAAGCTCATAGAAGAGCTGGAATTCCGTAATATGTTAAGTGGAGAAGAGGACCCGTTGAATGTCATTCTTCAAATCAACTCAGGAGCCGGTGGTACCGAGAGCCAGGATTGGGCGGCTATGCTGATGAGGATGTACATCCGTTGGGGAGAGTTAAATGGTTACAAAGTGAAAGAGCTCGATTTTCAGGAGGGGGAGGTAGCGGGAATCAAGCAGGTCACGCTCGAAATTGAAGGAGACTACGCATATGGCTATTTAAAGGGTGAAAATGGCGTTCACCGGCTGGTTCGTCTCTCTCCTTTTGATGCGAATCACAAACGTCACACCTCCTTTGCATCTGTTTACGCCTATCCGGAGATCGACGACGACATCGAAATCGAAATCAACCCGGCGGATATCACATGGGACACCTTTCGCGCAAGTGGGCCAGGCGGCCAGAATGTCAATAAAGTGGAGACTGCAGTGCGGTTAAAGCATGAGCCAACCGGCATCATTATCGAATGCCAGGAGACACGATCACAGGGACAGAACAGGGAGAAGGCGATACGCATGTTGAAATCGCAACTCTACGAGATCGAGCTCCGTAAGAAGCGCGAAAAACTGGATGAGATTGAAAGCCACAAGAAACGGATCGAATGGGGAAGCCAGATCCGCAACTATGTCATGCATCCTTACAAGATGGTCAAGGATCTGCGTACCGAGCACGAAACATCGGATGTCCAGGGTGTCATGGATGGCAACCTGAACGACTTCATCAAAGCATACCTCATGGAATTCGGAAGTAAATGATACGGATATATCACAATCCCAGATGTCGCAAGTCCAGAGCAGGGTTGCAATATCTCCGGGAAAAAAATGTACAGTTTGAAACCGTGGAATACTTCAAAGAGCTGTTCACAGTGAAAAAACTGGAAAATCTGCTGGTGAAACTAAACCGGAAGCCTGAAGAATTGATCCGCAAACAGGAGGAGTATTATAAGAAAAACCTGAAGGGCAAGCGATTTAACGATCATGAATGGATCCGGATCATGGTTGATAATCCGAAACTAATCCAGCGACCGATTATAGAGCGGAAGTACAAAGCCGTGATCGGTGATCCGGTCGAAAACATTGAATCTTTTTTATCATAACCTATAAAAATATTTTACCATGAACGTACGAATAGAAACAGACACCATGGGTCAGGTTGAGGTCCCTGCCGCTAAATATTGGGGAGCACAAACGCAACGATCCGTCGGGAACTTTAAAATTGGCGAACCCGGTTCCATGCCCAAAGAGGTCATCCATGGCATGGCTATCCTGAAAAAAGCCGCAGCTATCGTCAACGCTGAACTTGGAGTATTAACAGATGAGAAAAAAAACCTGATTGTTACTGCCTGCGATGAGATCCTAAGTGGAAAACTCGATGATCAGTTTCCGCTGGTGATCTGGCAAACCGGGTCAGGGACACAGACCAACATGAACCTCAATGAGGTGATCGCCAATCGGGGGCATGTCCTTCACGGTGGAAAGCTCGGGGAAAAATCATTCATCCATCCCAATGATGATGTGAACAAAAGCCAGTCGTCGAACGACACCTTCCCAACTGCCATGAGTATCGCCGCTTACAACATGGTTGTCAAAACGACGATTCCGGGAGTAGAGAAATTGAAAGAGGCCTTACAGAAAAAGGCTGAAGAATTTTCAGCTATCGTCAAAACCGGGAGAACCCACCTGATGGATGCAACCCCGTTGACTCTCTGCCAGGAATTCTCTGGCTATGTTTCCCAGCTCGAACATGGTATCAAGGCATTGAAAAATACCCTGCCCCATCTGGCCGAACTGGCGCTGGGTGGAACCGCTGTGGGAACCGGTCTTAACGCCCCTAAAGGATATGATGCCCTTGTTGCCAAAGAGATCGCCAACATCACCGGATTACCCCTTGTTACGGCACCTAATAAATTTGAATCTCTTTCGGCTCACGATGCCATGGTAGAGACATCAGGTGCCTTGAAAACCCTGGCAGTTAGCCTGATGCATATTGCCAGCAACATCAGGCTGTCTGCTTCAGGCCCCCGGTGCGGAATCGGTGAACTGATCCTCCCGGCCAATGAACCCGGCTCCTCTATCATGCCTGGAAAAGTAAATCCAACCCAGCCTGAAGCAATGACCATGGTGTGTGCACAGGTGCTTGGCAATGATGTAGCGGTAAATGTAGGTGGAATCAGCGGCCATTTTCAACTGAATGTATTCAAACCGGTGATGATCAAGAATGTGCTTGAGTCAGCACGTTTGATAGGGGATGCAGCTAATTCTTTTACGGATAACTGCGTGGTTGGAATCCAGCCTCATCTGGAAAACATCAACCACAACCTGAAAAACTCCCTGATGCTGGTTACCTCTCTGAATCCGCATATTGGCTACGAAAATGCTGCTAAGATCGCCAAGAAAGCACACCAGGAGAATACCACCCTCAAGGAGGCTACCCTGGCTTTGGGTCTGCTCACCGAGGAGGAGTTCAATAAAATCGTTGATCCAACGAAAATGACAGGACCTAAGTAAGTGTGAGTTGGTGAACTCGTGAGCTGGTGAGTGAAAAAGTAGAGAATGTGAATTGAAGACTAAAGAGTAGTCTTTAACTTTGGATCTGTTTTTTACTGGGGGAAATAGTCCAGCTTGCTGGGGGTGGTGTCTGCAGTGAGATCTGCTTTGAGGCTATCAAGTATCTGGAAATCCCGGATGACTCCTTTTTCGCGTTCCAACATCTTCCGGGCCTCCAGTACGATCATAGATTCCAGACTCATATTTTCCTCTTTTGCTCGCTTTCGTAATATCCTTAATCCCTCAGGGTTGTTCTGGATCTGCCTTTGAAAGTAGATCATCCGCTCCGTCTCGATATCCTTCTGATCAATAGTATAATCCGGAACAAAAAGCATATCATCTTTCAGGTCGATCATACGGTAGATAAAAGCTTTCCTGACCAGCTCATTCCCTCGCGTAATTTCAATTGTATCGGATGGTTGGATTACGCTGAAGAGATCTCCGTAAAGCTCTTGCGGATTTTTGTAATCATCGCTTAAGGTGATGTAGTAAGCATCTGTCCCGATTGGGAGGTTTCCTCTTTCTTTGTTGATCCAATAATACTTGTGGATTCGGTCAAGAGTCCCCAGTGCATAGACCTGATTTCCGGTTTTGCGTGTGATGTAGTAATCGTAATTGGCTGCAGGAAACCAGCGGAAAGTGAAAATCGGAGCCGGGGTATCAATAAGAAGAAATTGCCGGTCGAATTCGGCGAAAGGAGCAAATTTCTCTCCCAGTTGATTCCAGCCGTACAGGTCGTGAGTAAAATCTCTTCCCATCCATTTCGATAGCGGCATCCATCCAAAACGGATCTGCCCAACTGCCAGCACGATCAATAACAATAGCAGGTATGTCGATATCCGTATGGGTTGGGGAAACAGTTTCCATCGATAGTGCTTTTTGCTTCGTTCCGACAACCAGGCAGCAGCAATTAAAATTAACCCGAAGTAAGCAGGTCCGGTCCAGTGAGGTAATGTGCGGGCAAAGAGGGCGAAAATCAGGAACGTGACTATCAGTGGGAGACTGATCCAAAGAATGAGATTGCGATACTCCTTTTTAATAAATTGTTGCCCTTTACTCATCGCAACGAAAGCGATGATAATCAGAACAACGTTGACCGGGTTGTTGTAAAATATCTCCCCGACAATCTCCACGATCAGGAATTCCGGATGGAGCCAGGGACCAGTTTCGGTTATTGTACGCCCGCTATGGTAGATGAAGCTGATGAAGTCGTTGTCGAAGTTCCATAAGATAACCGGAAGAAACATCAATATGATCAGGATAAAGGCATACCAGGTTTCCCGGACAGTCAGCCACTTATTGTTATATTTCAGGATGTAAATAAAAGCTCCGGTCACCAGAAATACCGAATGATATTTCGACAGCAGGGCCAACCCGGCTGTGATCCCTGCATAAAAAATGTAGTTCCGGCTCTTCCGGGAGCACTCTTTGTCGGGAAGTGAGCGAAGCAGGAACCAGAGTGTTAGCAACCAGAAAAGACTCTGCGGGGCATCGGGAAGAATAAATATTCCGCAGAGCACAAATCCGTAAAAAGATGTGGTAAAGAGAAAAGCAGCAAAGAGTCCGGTCCTGTCATCTTTGATAAATGATCCGATCCGGAAAATTATCCAGGTGTTAATGGTACCGGCGACAACAGCTGCCAGGCGGATGAAAAATTCGCTATCCAGTGTGAGGTTCAGGGTGAAGAGTTGGATTACCCATCCGAGTAATGGAGGGTGGTCGAAATGGCTGAGATCGGGATAGAGAGCATAGGTCCAATAGTAGACCTCGTCATAGCCAAACTCAATAAATCCTGCTACAAATCCCCGGATGACAGCTGAAACAATAAGCAGAGTAGCCAGTATCCAGGTTATTCTCCGTTTTTCATCCATCAGGATCGTGCTTTTCTATGTGATTTTTTCCATCGATAGCTGATAACAAGATAGAGTCCAACTGCCAGGGCTCCCAGAGTCAAGATCCGGAAAATCCAGGTACGTTCCCAGTTGATCTTAGCTGTTAGCTTATTGACTGGAGGTGTACCATCGTAACGAAAGACAGGGTTGAGGTAAAATTTCGTGCCCGGGTGTTTCCACTGGCTGAGGAAAACAATGTTGGTGCGGATGTAGGTGTCTTCCGGTTGCAAAATATACCAGGCATCATCTGTTAAATACTGGACTTTTTTCGCCTTTCCATTCTGACCAATGAAGGTGAATTTCATGGCCACCGTGTCTGTTTGTATAAATAAGGTGTCATTACTTATGAAAAGATCCGTGACCTGTGGTACCATTTTCGCCCGTGCCTCTTTCTCTTCAAACGGTTCATGCCACCGCATGTAAATATCGGCACCAAGTGCATTTCCGGTTTTCAGGTTATGTATGATATCTTCGGCATTCCGGGTTGGAGAGTTTACATAGGTGCATCTTCTTCCTACCACGTAAGGATTGTAGATGTTGTGTCCGTCATCGTCACCCAGAATGTAGACTGGTCGGCCGGCCGACAGTGCAGCATCCCACTGTTTAATCGAGTTCCAGTTGTTATTCAGCACCTCAACAAGGTCGTAATTTGAGAGGTATCTCATATCCTTTAGGGTATATCCATTTTCCCAGTCGGGATGTGCCAGTGTGACAATATCGCTGGTAGGACGAAGACGATTGATGATATGCTGCTTGTGATTGATATTCTGAAACAGGGAATAATCAAGCCACGTCACACGTTTAGCCCCGATCAGCAACTGATGTTTTTTCCAGATTCCAAAGCCATGTTCATAGACTGGAATATAATAAGGTGAATCTTTCTGGAATTCGGTAATGTACTGGTAATGTGAAAGAGCTGAAATTGTATATCCCAACTTCTTATACTGCTCATAGCATTCCTGTTCGGTACCTTTTCCGGAGGTAATCCCTCCCCACCGATAGGTATGAAAATGGAAGTTAGCTCTACGCCAGTTATTGGTATCTATGTCATGATAAGGGTTGTACCACTGATCTCCTGAAAAGGGCTCGGGCTCTTGAAAATCATAAATAGGGGCCAGGAAATAGAGGATCGCCTCCACGAGAAGAATGATTCCAAAAAACCAGAGAAGCAGTTTCAGAATCCATTTGAAGATTTTTCGGATAGATCGTTTCATGAAGATAGTCCTATGTTTCAGAGGGCAAAGTTAATACTTTTGAGGTTCAAGGTTCAACGTTCAAAACTCAACGCCTCCGCAGCGTAGCTTTGACGCTCGCGGAAGGTTCAAGAAAAAGACAAATGATCTGGATGCAAATTGCGTGCGGTTAAACTATTGGTTTTTGATATCAGGGTTTGTATATTTGCTTCCCTTATACGAAACAACATCCAGATGAAACAAGCATCCAAGGAAAAAGAGACTCTGGAGCAGGAGCTTTCACGCTTGAGGAAAGAGGTCAGAAAATTGTCAAAAGAGGTTGAACAACTTAACGTGGAACTTCAAAAATCCACACGGAAAAAGAAAGAGATTGAAGAACAAACGCTTGTGTTCAAACGGTTTGCGGAGTCATCTGGTCAGGGATTTGGGATGGCACATCTCGACGGAACTATCACCTATGTGAATCCCGCATTGTGTCGAATTCTGGATGAAGAGAATCAGGAGAATGTTTGCAAAAAGCCCTTTCCCGAATATTATCCGCCCGAAATTCAGAAACGCTTAAAGGAGGAGATCTTACCAACAGTGATGAAAGAGGGGCAATGGACAGGGGAGCTTTCTGTGATCAGCGCCAAAGGGAAGAAGACTCCCACGCTTGAAAATTTCTTCTTACTTCGTGGCCATGATGGAGAGCCCTTATTTTTTGCGGATGTAATCACGGATATTTCAGAACAGAGGGAGATGTCGAGCGTTTTGGTTGCTGAATCAATCCGTGAAAGCGAATTGAATCTGCGTGCTATCCTTGAATCGTCCAAAGAGACGGTTTTCCTGATCGACACTTCCGGCATTATATTAGTTGCCAACGAAACTACAGCTGAACGGCTTGGAAAAAAAGTGGATGACATCATCGGTAAAAACATTATTGACCTGATGCCGGTAGCGTTAAAGGAGCACAGGAAACAAAGGATCGCGGAGGCAATCCGGGAAAAGAAGGTGGTGCGATTTGAAGATCAACGGAACGGAATCTGGCTCGACAGCTATTTATACCCGGTCATTGATGATGGCAACGTAACCCGGCTGGCCGTTATGGCAATTGATATCTCTGAACGAAAAAAGGCAGAACAGTTTTTACGTCAGAACGAAGAGTTGCTACGGAGCATCCTCGAATCAATTGGAACCGGAATATTGGTGGTTAACGATCAGGGGAAGGTGACGCATGTCAATAAAAAATTCTCCAGCTTGTGGAGAATTCCAGAAGAGGTGATGGATTCCAAAGATGATGATCAACTACTCGGTTTTGTATTGGATCAACTGGAAGAGCCGGAACAATTTCTCACAAAAGTAAAGGAGCTTTACCAGACTGACCGGGTCGACAATGATATCCTGAAATTCAAGGATGGACGTTACTTCGAGCGACATTCACACCCTCTTATGTTAGGTAATAAGGTGACGGGAAGAGTATGGGGTTTCCGCGACATCACACAACGAAAGACGATGGAGATAGAGATCAACCGGATCAATGAAGAACTACAAGAGTTAAATGCTGCCAAGGATAAGTTCTTCTCAATCATCGCTCACGATCTGAAGAGTCCTTTTTCCGGCCTCCTCGGGTTGAGCGAAGTGATCGCTGATCCTACTGAAGAACTGACCATCCAGGAGATGCGAAAATACAGCGGACGACTTCATTCACTGTTGAGAAATCAGTTCAACTTGCTGCAGAATCTGCTGGAATGGTCACGGTTGCAACGTGGTGGAATCGAATACAAGCCTGAGAGGCTTAATTTGCGCTCGGAGGTAAGCTTCGTCACCGACCAGCTGGCAGTGAATATCCTTCGGAAGAACCAGGATCTGCTTAATGAAGTCGAACCCCGTATCATCATCCATGCAGATACCGACATGTTACAATCAATTCTCCAGAACATCATATCCAACGCCATCAAATTTACCAACCAGAACGGGAAGATTGTGATCCGTGCGAAAGTCATAGATAAGCTGGTCGAAGTTTCAGTTGAAGACAATGGTGTTGGAATTAGCAGTAACCGACTCTCTACGATCTTCAACCTCGAAGAGGTTAACTCCTCTACCGGTACGGATGGAGAGAAGGGAACCGGACTTGGTCTGCTACTCTGTAAGGAGTTCATCGAGAAACATGGCGGAACGATTCAAGTGGAAAGCGAACCTGGCAAGGGAAGCATATTCAGGTTTACGATTCCGGCTGAATAGATGAACGAGAGACGAGGAATGAGGATTTAGGTTCAAGGTTCAAAGTTCAAGGATCAAAGTATCTAGTTATCCAGTCATCCAGTTATCTAGTTATCCAGATCCTGTTATCTACGAAAAAATCACCCTGACCATATAACCTTTTGGGTGCTTTCCTGATTAAGGGTTAATCATCATTTAATCCTATATCATATGAAAAAATCATTGATTAAATCAGAGTACAAGACCTTGATCTTCGTAATAAGAGGCAAAAAGGTTATGGTTGATGCAGATCTAGCCCATTTGTATGAGATCCCAACAAAAGCCTTAAAACAACAGGTAAAACGTAATATAGACCGATTTCCTGAAGACTTCATGTTTGAGTTAACTTTCAGAGAGAAACTTGAACTGGTCACAAATTGTGACCGGTTAAGCCAGTTGAAACACAGCAATATCAATCCGATAGTTTTTACTGAGCAGGGTGTTGCAATGCTATCATCAGTTCTTAAGTCCTCAAAAGCAGTTCGGATAAACATTGAAATCATTCGTGCGTTTGTAAAATATCGGGCGCTTCTTTCCGAGAATGAAGAACTTCGAAAAGAGATTCAGGAATTAGACAAAAAACTAAATCAAGCTTTTCAATATCTCTTAGAAAAACTGGATGAACTGCATCAAGAAAAGAATGAACCGTTAACCCCTATCGGATACAAAATCAAAGGAAAATAATTCATGTCACTGATGTGAGCCAGAGATGAGGTTCAAGTCTCAGCGCCTCCGCTGAGTAGCTTCAGCTCTAGCGCTTCAATCCTCCAGTAATCCATCGCCTTCAGATAAACAGCGTCTGTATGTTTCAAGTTACCTTGCTTTTCTGTAACTCTTTCCGGTTAGTCGCTTTATTGCCTGAAATTTTATCTTCATAGGGATCTTTCTTATAAAACGCATAGGTAAAGCTAAAATTTTTCTTAGAATTTCATACTTTTATCATGGATTATTTTTGATGAAAGGTTACTATAAAAAACAACTTGCTTCCAGCCGGCTGCAGAAGGTTTACGAACTTTCTACAGCCCGGATCCGGCAATACCTTAAGGCCGAACTGGCTTATGCCCTCAGTTATATTAATCAGGATGATCTGGTTTTGGACCTGGGTTGTGGCTATGGACGGCAGTTCCCCGATCTTTGTAGCAAAGCGGGATTCGTTGTCGGAATCGATTCTTCAGCCGAAAGCCTTGCACTTGGCAAAGCATATCTGAAGGAGCTCTCCAACTTTCTGCTTATCGAGATGAGCGCCCGGAAACTTCTTTTTCCCGATGAATCATTTGACGTTGTGCTATGTCTGCAAAACGGGATCTCAGCGTTTCATATCGATAAACAAAAACTCATCCTTGAAGCGATCAGGGTAACAAAAAGAGGAGGCACGATACTGTTCACAAGCTATTCGAAAAAAATCTGGGAAGAGCGCCTGAAGTGGTTTCAACTCCAGTCAGAAGCCGGATTGCTTGGTCCGATTGATGATGAAAAAACAGGAAATGGAAATATCGTTTGCACGGATGGATTTACAGCTTCTACTGTCGATGAAGAAATGTTCCGGGAACTGATCAACAGAATCCCGGAAATTCATACGTCCATAACCGAAGTTGACAATTCCAGTATTTTCTGTGCGATTAAACGTATCTAGTCCACCTTCTTCCTGCGTTCCTTCTTCTCCGCCTGCGCCCGCTTTTCTTCCAGTCGTTTTTCTTTTGCCTCAGGTGAAAGTTTGGTCGGCTTACGCTTTTTCCGGGGAGTCAGTGCACCTGTCAATAATTCATAAAACTTCTCAATCACCTTCTCCTTATTCTTCAATTGTGTTCTTGAACGCTGTGAAACAAGCACCAGTTCCCCCTCCTGATTGATCTTGTTCACAAGTTTCTCCAGGATGAGTTCTTTCTCTTCCGGGGTGAGTAACAAAGATTTCTTCACATCAAACCGGAGTTCCACTTTAGTGCTGACTTTGTTTACATGTTGTCCGCCCGGACCACTGCTCCTGGAAGCTGAAAAAGAGAATTCAGAAGAAAAATCCCTGCTATTTAGGATATCTATTGGCATTTTCTTGATTGAAATACCCTATAAAATTACAGTTTTCTAATTCAACGTCAATCTTATTCTCCAGCCAATAGAACGCGAATCACACGGATGCCTTCGACAACGCAGATAAACACGGATTTTGCAATTTCCCTTTTTCGCTATTTCGCTATTTTCTTTATCTTTACTCTCTATGCTCGATTACCCAATCATCATCTTCACTGCCGTATTGATCTTTGGATTCGGACTTTTATCCAGAAAATCGGCGAAATCGATGATCACAGCCCCGATGGTTTTTGTGGCTATCGGGCTGATTGCCGGTTTTTCCCAGGTTGATTTCCTGCATGGTGGCATCCGAGCTCCGTTTATTAAGATCATTGCAGAGATTACCCTTGCCCTGATCCTTTTTATCGACGCCTCCACCATCGACACCAAAGCCCTGATCAAAGAGAAGGGATTGCCTTTCCGGCTGCTTTTCATCGGCCTGCCTCTAACCATGATAGCAGGCACCCTGGTTGCCATACCGCTGTTTCCCTCCATGGATATCTGGGCGCTCATGTTGATGGCATTCATCCTCTCCCCTACAGATGCGGCACTCGGACAAGTGGTTCTAACCAGCAAATTAATCCCGGAAAAGATTCGTCAGAGTATCAATGTGGAGAGCGGACTGAATGACGGGATTTCGCTTCCACCCATCCTGGTCTGCCTGGCCTTTCTTTCTACATCAGCAACCACACATACTGAAACACATTACTGGATCATTTTTACATTAAAACAGTTGCTCCTGGGGCCTGTTATCGGAGCCATGGTTGGCTGGGCTGGCGGGTGGCTGGTGGATCATGCATCGAAACGAGGCTGGATGAGTCCAGTCTTCCAGCGCTTGTCGTCCCTATGCCTGGCTATCCTGGCTTTTTCCGTAGCAGAGATGATCCATGGAAACGGATTTATTGCAGCTTTTTTCGCAGGCCTGTTCCTGAACACACACACCGGTACCGTGCGCAAACGCATGCATGACTTCGGTGAGGCGGAGAGCCAGGCATTATCTCTTTTTGTTTTTCTCATCTTCGGTATGATCCTGGTTCCACTGGCTGCCCGGTTCTGGGATCTCTATGTGTGGATCTATGCGATCCTGAGCCTGACTGTAATCCGGATGGTCCCGGTAGCCATCAGCCTGATCGGAACCGGGCAATCCTGGAGAACGGTTGGATTTATAGGCTGGTTCGGCCCCCGGGGCATAGCCTCTGTGCTCTATCTGTTGATCGCACTGACCGAACTGGGAACTAAACACTATGAACGGATGATGGCGGTTGTGGTGTTGACCGTCCTCCTGAGTGTCTTCCTGCACGGGTTTAGTGCAGTTCCGTTATCGAAAGGGTATTCGAAAAAGGGTAAACCTGATCATTCCTGATTCAGAACTTCCCGAATTTCAAGGACAGGTTGGCATTGAACTGGTTGATCAGGTTTGAAGGGATCTGATTTTTTTTCTCGTCCATTTTCAAATACAGGTCCAGGTCGGGCGTATACCGGTAACTCACACCAATCCCGATCCGGAAAAACTTCAGGATGTTGAATTCAGCCTTTACACCTGGTTGAACTATGAAAAAGGCATCCCAGTCGACAGTCGTGTATCCACCCCAATCGTATTTATCTGTATAATCAGGGCGGTACATCAAGGTTAACCCACCACCGCCGATAAGTAAGGGGAAGGAGACATGCACAACAGATCTGGGAATGACTTTAAACTCAAGGAGTAGTCCGCCATATCCTCCATAGAGGTTTGCGATCTGTTCTTTCCAGTTTATATCGTCATACAAGTGTGTATAATATTTCAGGTTCCCGGAATTGACGATCCCATATCCGGCTAATCCAACAGAGACCCAGTGGTTAAATGTAACTCCCATGTTGATTCCAAGCAGAAACACATGCTTGTTTCCGCTGAATTGCGTATAGGCAAACTCTGGACCGAGAAAATAGCCAATGTGAGGTTTTTTGTGTTTTTTTCCTTTTTGAAACAGCGTGTTGATCTTGTCCTGATCTTTCGTTTCAGGTTTCTTGCTGTAATCTTCCTGAGCTACACCAATGGTTCCCAGAAAGATTACCAGGGAAAGGAGTGAAAGGATCTTTTTCATGATGTTTGATTTAGATTGAAGAGATAAAGATAATTGTTTTTATCTCTGCTAAGTTATCATTTCCTGAATTAATCCGGTATTTTTTTCGTATCTTTATAGATGAAATCAAATCACAAAACTATGGAACCCTTTGAAAAGATCCTCGTTCTGAATAACCAGTTCGAAGCCAGCCACATGAAAGATATTCTAACTGCAAAAGGTATTCCTCACGGAATTGTCTCATCTGCCGATTCAGTCTTCGGTGGTGTCAACAGAATAGAATTTGGCTGGGGTTACCTCGAAGCTCCACCACAATACAGAGACGAGATCATCAAGATCTATGATGAAGTCGAAAAAGAGTGATGATGAAGAAGCGAATACAACTAAGACATTCCGGATAAAACGGGATTGCATTTCCGCACCACTTGCATGTGAAGGAAGAGGATGACCCCCATAATAAAAGGTATTATCTTTGCTGCCTGAATGTGGCATAAAACGATTGCTACCGGGAAACGAGTTCTGACCCGTATCAGTGAATTCATCGAACGGAAACACTATAACGAAACGGTTGTTACCTCTGTATTAAAATGGCTTCCATACGTTGTAGGTTCTGTACTCACTGCCCTGGTCGCGATCCTCTACGCGAAGGTTTTCGAGTATATCAACCACTTTTCTCATCTTGTTAAAGACAATATTTCCTGGTTATTTTTCATCATAACACCAGTCTGCATGTTAGTTGCCTGGTGGATCATCCGGAAGGTCTCTCCGGCTGCTTCCGGAAGTGGGATCCCTCAACTGATGGCTGCACTGGATCCGAGACGGAATCCCAAAAAGATCTCTACAGGTTTTTTGCTTGGCGGGAAAGCGCTTTTTGCCAAGATCGTGAGTAGTATCATCGCGTTGCTTGGAGGTGCGGTGATTGGTCGTGAGGGCCCGATGATCCAGATCAGCGCCTCTATCTTCTATATCACCCATAAAATTTTACCCAAAGAGTGGCCACGTGTTGACCGGGGACGCATGCTGATCGCCGGTGGTGCTGCAGGTCTGGCTGCTGCTTTTAACACCCCGTTAGGGGGAATTGTGTTTGCTATCGAAGAGCTCACACGAACCCATCTCAATGCGTTTAAATCCTCTCTTCTGTATGCGGTGATCTTCTCCGGAATGACTGCTCAGTGGATCCTGGGTCCTTACC
>JACKQG010005622.1_pt1 | contig 13683 bp, 18 predicted proteins | sample 8237621 | NCBI WGS metagenome assembly JACKQG01 (sample SAMN15677084, study PRJNA649215) | marine metagenome | biome: marine; feature: Black Sea; material: saline water; isolation source: suspended particulate matter (SPM) from the Black Sea western gyre | collected 2013-06-09/2013-06-10 | depth...
TGGATTCTCAAGAGAAATAACATTATCCTTACTCATGGTGGTGCCTCCTTTGTTTGAATTGCTTTTTTCACAGAAAACAATTTTACAACAAAGGGGACGCCGCCTCCTCATTCCTCATACACCAGAAATGAGCATAACTCCATTCCGACCGAGACAGTGCAATCGCTGGAATCCACAAAAACCAGCCTTGAGCAAATCCAGAATATGCAGGATATCTTCATCACGATTAATCTGCTTGATAACGCCACTCAGGAAGCTAAACGCATTCGTGCAGAGATTGAAGAAATTTTCGCTCAGGACATCACTCAAAGAGTAACAATTATGCAGGAAACAGTCAGCACAATGTCTTCTTCTGGCGGCCTCGATTCTATTTTCAGTGACAGCCCTATGGAGTTACAGACCTCCAGCACGGATTTGACGGGGTTCAGCGGATCGGTGAGTTCCTCTATCCCTGGGTTTGCCAGCGGCATTGACCGGGTGCCGCGAGACATGCTTGCCATGATCCATAAAGACGAAGCGGTTCTGCCCAAAAATCAGGCCGAGGATTTTCGCCGGGGTGGGGCCAGTGGGATTACCATTCAGAATCTTGATTTCAGCTTCAATGTCCCCAACGGTCTAAAACTTGATCGACAGGAGTTTCGCAACCTGGCTTTTCAGATGCGCGATGAACTCAAACGCCTCGACCGAAGAATCAATTAGTTTCCTCAAATCGATCCTTTTATTATTACCAGCCTATTTTTATTTGCTTGAAAATCTGGAGAACGTTTTATGAGTTTTGGTTTTTATTATCCGATAAAGTCTGCGCCAACGGCGCAGTGGGTGCCTGTTACTCAGCCGGAGTACCCTGCCGGGGAGGTTCTTGATTATCCTGAACAGATTAATTCTGTGACTGCGGGCGGTACGCTTTATGTCCAGGATAAAGGGGTGAAGCGCGAAACCTTTCAGTTTAATTTTGGCCGCATGAGCCAGTCTGATCGGGACAGTGCGAAAACTTTTTTTGATACGGTTAAAAAATCGTTCAATACCTTTGAGTTTGAGGACCGAAACGCCAGCCTGCATACGGTGCGGTGGATGAACGGATTTAACTTTCAACTGGTTCTCTTCGGCAAATATTCGGGCAGTATTGATCTCAGGAAAGAAGCTATATAGAGATGGAATGACTACGGGCAGAACAATTTATAGAAAAGGAAAACTATTATGATTGATTGGAGCCAGTGCCAGGAAAAAGACTTCAGCATTGTGGTGGATGGCGAGGATATTCAACAAGTGGGACAGACACAATTGTTTCCGGTCCGGGTTTTTTATAAAGAAGAAACTTTTGCTTTTATGAAATCGGTTCCTCTTCGGGCTGAGTTTTATGCCCAGCTCAGGCAGAGGGACGACTGGAAGGAACGTTTGATGGAAATCTTAAAAAACCGGGTGCGGGAAGATATTGATGAAAAGATTCGCTCGAACCGGGTAGGTATTGATGACAAATTAGAATTGATGGCGGTCGGCAAGAACCGGATTGTGTGAAAGGGCAACTCTCTGAGTTTTCCTTCGCGGTGGGACTTGTAGGCTAATTTCTTTATTAACATTTATTTTTCTGATCCGTTATGCGAACCGACTATACATCTGGATTTAATACTTCCCGAAACAGCAAGGCCAATGCACCGGTTAACCTTCTGAAAATTGAATGGCCTGCCATGAATGGTTTGCCGGCGTTAACATTGAGACTGGCTGACCGGGAAGGGATCGTTATCAACTCTGTTATCTGGTACCCATTGATTAATGATATGGGTGATTTGGATCGGTTGGTATCTCCCGATCAAGCAGATAGCAATTCGCTCCCCAACCTTACTGCAAGCGTTGTGAATGCGCCGGTGGATTTGTTCAGTGATCCCGATTACCCGATCAAGGCGATTTCTAACGTCAGGGTCGGCGGTCACCTGGCGGATTCTGGTGATTTTTCGATAGATGTTGTTAACGGGGAAGTTGTATTTTCTTCCAAGCCCAAAAAATCTGATTCCATCGACACAAAATTCTTGCAGGCGCAGAACGATGTGGTGGGTGCGGGCAACTCTGCTATCAATCCTACTAATGCCAACATTCCCAATAGTCCTACGACCTATGCAAAAATTAACCAGAGTGCCGCTGTTTTATCGTTACGGCAAACGAACTCTCTAGCTAATATTGGGACTATTGGCAAAGTGCTTTTGCGGGTTGAACATTTTGTTGAGGAGAAACTACCTAATGACAGTATGACGGCCCATGTTACTGGGGTGGGTCAGGTGGGTACTCTTTCCGCTCCGGCTGCGGACGATGTGGTTGTCTCAAGCGGGACAACGGATATCACCCATACCCATTTGGACTCGTTGGGGTTTCCCATCAGTGATCCACAGCATCAGCATTCCGAAGCGCTTCCTCCAAAGATTACGCAAAATGCTTTATCTGGGGTTGGCGGGCAGACCATCGGGCTGAGTAATGGAGAGCAACATATTATTACTTTCCCCGATCCCGGACCGGGTACCTGGGCGACTGCCGAGTATGGGTTTGGTTTTGAGTGGTCAGGCACTATTAATGGCCCCAGCACGGTGGATGTTTATGCTAATAATTATGGTGGAAGCCCTTCTGCTGGTTACCGCCTTTGGAGAAGGCAGGGAACGACCGAAACTTATACAACGGGCGGCAATATTAATACGGATACGAACTCTATTCGCATCACGCATAATGCCACACTTATTGTTTTTAAAATAATCTCTGCGACACGCGTTGTCACCATGACAGCACCGCTACAGGTGTCCACGCAAGCGACTAGTGTTTCGACTTCCAAGACGGGTTCCTTGACTCAGCACTCCTCAAGTCCGGGTATTAATTCTACTGCTGAAAAAGCCACCCGCAGCGTTGTTGATTTTTTTGATATCACCAGCCATGTAAATGGAGATTGGAACTGGTTCACCAATCGGGAATCTAAAGTTCAATATAATGGCTCCAGTGATGGCCGGACTGCCTTCATCGTTCACCTTGCTTATGAAATTGAGTATGCCCGGCGACGAATCCAGTTTACCGACGAGGTCAACGCCGATATCCAGGGCGTGAAGGATGATTCCATTGGAACTTTGACCGGAACGGCTAACGCCCTCGTTGAAAGACCAGATCATGTTTATAAATGGTCCATCCTCAAAGCATTAAATTTGGCAAGTTCGGTATTGGATCCTATATCCCTGGTTGAGGCCGGGGGTTTGTTTTCCGGTTATTTGTTGGCAGGCGTGATATCCAATAAGATTTCAGTGCGTGAATTGTGGAACCAGTGGGGCAAGGAAAGCCGCTCTTTTTTCTATTGGGATCTGGGATTGGCCAAAATTCTTTTTCGGCAATTAAACCTTGTTAACACTAGCACCATCCCGGCTAAAACTATTTTAGATAATATGGTTCTCCTGGATTCGCAAAATCGTATTCGGTTTAAATCCTTGCGCACGCCCATTGAGGATGTGGTGAATAAAATTGATCTGCGATATCGAAAAAATTGGTCCAGTGAGGGTTATAAATCGGTGGAGAGTGGTGAAGATGCCGAATCCATTAACCAGTTTGGGAAAAAAGAGAAACCGATTGATTTTGAATTCAATTGGATTCGGTCTCAGACGGCTGCGGAAGACCTGGTCTCATTTTATTTGCAGGAACGCGGGCTTCCCCGGGATATTTATGAGATTGAATTACTGTTGGACAATATGGAAATTGAACGGGGCGATATTATTGAAGTCAACCCTCCCACGCACGAATTGGAAAACGTCAAGGTCATGGTTTTAGGTGCGGGTAGGTCTATTGGTTCGGGAAGCGGGAACCGTATGGATTCGGTTCCTATTATTGTTCGGCAAATGCGCGGTTTTGTAGGCAACACGGGATTTGGATTGCAGGCGTTTGGAGGATCTGGTTTTGGCGGGGCGGAAATAAATTAAAGGGCTTTGATTTATAGCGGTTTTAAATTGAGGAAAGGATTTTTATGGCTAATACTTTTACAACAAACCTTAATCTTGCAGTTCCCTCTGCCGGGGACTTAAATTGGGAAAATGAATATACCGATTTTGCCGGAGCGATGGATGATCTTGGGAGTTTGTTTTGTTTTACTGTTAATGCTCCCGGCCCTGCTGTTAATGGGGTGATATTTTATGATGGGTTTGTGCCACAGGAAAATATTACGGTAAAGGCGATGGGCCTTTTTGCCCAAACCGCTCCTACCGGTCAGGATTTGAAAGTTGATTTTTTGAAAAACGGAACAGATCAGATCAATCCAGGAACCTTAACGGGCGGAAGTCAGTTTGAAAAAACCGTTTTGGGTTCTTCTATCGGGGTTCTGGTGTCGGACCGGCTGGGTTTGAAGTTTACTCAAGTGGGATCGGTTATCGCTGGGGATAAAATCGTAGTGACTGTTTATTACCAGAAAGAAGCAATACCCAGCCCTTAAATAAATTCAGCTTGAAAAATCTGCGATGATTTCGCGAATCTGTGAAACGATAGTTTTTATATCCAGCGGTTTGGTGATGATTCCGTTCATTCCAGATTTTAAATATTTTTGATGATCACTTTGCTCATTATTGGCGGTCATGGCTATGATGGGGGTCGGTCGCCGGGAAGGTTGGGATGCCTCAAATTCATGTATTTTGGTTGTTGACTCTAAACCGTCCATGACGGGCATATGGATATCCATCAACACAACGTCAAAAGCGGATTCCTTGAACGCTTCAAAAGCCAGGAGTCCGTTTTCGACCGCAGTGATATCGTGACCTCTTTTTGTTAATAATTTTGTTGCCAAGGTGAGGTTAACTGCAGTGTCATCGGCGAGTAGAATTTTGAGAGGAGGGCCGAGGTCTTTTTTCTTTTCAGTTTTATTTATATTCTCACTATTCTGTGCGCTCATAGCCCCTATTATGCCCATGGTGCGCAAATTGTACAATTAAATTTCTTGATTGCGGAGAGAGATTAAAGCTCTTTCCAGGCACCTATGACGCGGCCGACTATTGGGTCGGGATGTTCGTTGAGGTTTATAATTTGTAACGGCGAATTGGGGTTGATGGGTCTGAGAATTAACAGGTTTTGTTGGTATTCGACATATTTTGCCGTTAAACCTTCGTCATAAAAGATGGCAAAAATACGGTTTTTAATTAATTGTTTATCGTCCCTGTCAATAACCACAATGTCACCCGAATGCAACATCGGCTCCATAGATTCTCCGTCTACCCGGCTGGCCACCAGGTTTTTCTTTTTCCTCGCTGCACGTATGTGGAGCAGGACATAATCTTCAATATTATTTTCCTGGATTATAGGGTGCCTGGCTGCAATGGAGGAGTTTGTGAGGGGAATAGAGATATAGTCTTCTCCCTTAATGGTTGGAGCTCCTGCAATGCTATTGGCTTGATATATTTTCAACTCCGGCACCTGAACCGGAAGAGTGTCTTGTTCTTTTAAAAACTCAGTGGGAGGGATATTCATTTTTTCCGCCAAGTCGTTTAGAAGACCAGAAGAGACAGCCCAGTTGCCATTTTCGTAGTTTTGTAAAACCTGCGGGGAGAGGGAAACGTGCTGGCCCATTTCTTCAAGAGACCAGTTATTCTTTTTCCTGAACCGTTTAATTTTTTTACCAATCCTCTGATCAAGGGGAGAGGAAGAAGTTATTCCCGTAATGAGCCACCCCAGGTCGAGCTTGAAATGCCTGGCGATTTTATCCAGAGTTATGCAATCGGGGGGTCCATTATTGCGTCTATGGCTCTTCTTGCATTTTTCATAATCCAAGCCCACCCTTCGACAAAATTCGGCAAGGTTGTTGCTTTCCGGTAAAGATTCTATTCTTTCCCAAACCCGTATTTTTGGCATGGCGAGCGAAAAAGCACTTGACGTTAAGGGACAAATGTCCGATATTAATATTCCGAAAAGGGAATAGTGTCCTTATTCCGAATTCGCTGTTTTTTAAGGCTTGCTTTTTGGTGGAACAACTTCAATTTTTTTTCTGATCCGCTTGGTCTTAATTCCACCCTTTTATTAATTATACCATTTTGATTGGGTGTTTTTGGAAGAGGTGAAATGTAAGATTAAAATAGTAGTCTATTATTCAACGTTGTACTGCTATTTTTAAGGCAATATTTTGATGTGTGCGATTACTAAAAAAATGGTTTTCGGTTTTTTTACCCTCTGAGCTCATCGGATAAAACCACACCAGTTCATTGGAAAGCCATAGAATTATAACAACTTTTGCCTGGACAATAAAGTAGGTAATCGGAAAATATTCGGAATTATTAAGAATAAGTTTGGCGTCAAGCACATAAATTTAGGGGGAGATACTGTGGAAAAGATACGGATAACGCGTTTTTCAGCGGGCCATGCCGCGAGTGTGAAGAATAAGCTTCAGCTTTGCTTGCCGGTGTCCTATGTATTGGAAACCGGGGAAACTCTTCATAGGGGTTGCGGTAGAAACGGATTGCACGAAACGGATGTGGGTTGGCGTTGTTTTTATTGTGGAAATTATTTATATCGACAGGAACCTTCTCTCAAAGCATTGTGGTTCCATTTCAAGGTTGGGCGTGAGTACTGGCGGGCGATGTTTTCCCGGGATAAAGTTTATATTAATGGTCTTCCGGTGACCGGTTTACCGGATAGCTTGCCTCGCAGCCTGGTTTCCGACCTGCTCGAGCCCAACCCACCCGCCTGGTTTTCTTATTTTATTTTTTATGATTATCCCCAATTTAAAAAATACCTGGAGAATTACAAATATGCCTGATCCTTGCAAAACCAGTAAAAGTGTTGATTGCGGTATTGATTATGGATCAGGGGACTACCATTTGAGATTTTTTCCTCCGGATGAGCTGGAACTTATTCGTAATGCCCAGCATTTCGGTGTCGAATATCAGGACTTTCGCCCTCACTCAGAATTTTCCTATTTAAAAGAAGGGTCATTGAACCTTGAGGATATGGGGTTGACCGACAGGCAGTTGATGGCCGTGTCTCTGGTATTTTATGGAGGACTTAGTAAAAAACTTGCTGCGCGCATTATGAAAATAAGCAGTCAAGCTCTCTCCGATCATGTCAAGGCCGGCCTGAAAAAAATGAGTCATGCGTTAAAGTAAGCGGGTGGCTTTGCAAATTGGTTCCCTCTGCGATATTATTCAGGCTAACTTTAATTTTGGTCACTAGCATGAAGATCATCGTTTGTGTCAAACAGGTTTTGGATACCGCCGCTCAAATCCAGATTGATAATGGAAGGGTGGTTTCCCCCGGGAGTTCCCGCATTATTAATCCTTACGATGAGTTTGCGATTGAAGAAGCGATACGTATCAAAGAAAAAAAACCGGATACAGAAATCACTGTTTTATCACTGGGACCAGAGGGGTTTAAGGACTCCATTAAAAAGGCTCTAGCAATGGGCGCGGATAAGGCCGTGCATTTGATGGATGTTAAATTTGAAGGACTGGATTCTTATGCGCTGGCCAGGGTTTTGGCTCGCAGTGTTGAAAAAATTCCCTATGATTTGATTCTCTGCGGCAGGCAGGCTGTGGATCTGGATCAGGCCCAGACCGGCCCAGCTCTGGCTACGTTTCTTGATATTCCTTTTGTTACCGTGGTGACGGGAGTTGAGTTTTCCGATGATTTTCAAAGTGCAAAAATTACCCGGCAGGTCGAAGGTGGCATTGAAGTTCGCGAATTGCCACTTCCGTTACTATTGACTTGTCAAAAAGGTCTTAATGAGCCGCGCCTGCCTTCGCTTAAAGGTATAATGGCAGCTAAGAAAAAAGAAGTTTTAACCCTTTCTGCTAATGACCTCGATGTCGAGACACTTAACATGGGTGACAACCGGGTGATTGATGAAAATCTCTGCTTGCCCCCGGAACGAAAAAAGGGAATAATTCTGCAAGGTACTGATGAAGAGACAAGCGGCGAGCTGGTTCGCTTGTTGCGTGAAGAAGAAAAAATCATTTAATTAAAAAACCTATCCTATGAATGAAACTTCCTCTGCGAACAGCGGTATAAAAGCCCTGGCACAGAAATACAAAGGTCAAATTGGCATTGGTCTCCTGGTTTTATATGTTTTTCTTCTCGGACTGGGAACCATTGGCGAAATCTGGGAGATTGAATGGATACTGGATCTGCCCTTGTTTCGTCCCCCTGGTAAATATTGACCGTACTGTGGCCGGATTTTAAATATCAATAAATGCGCTAATCGGGCTATGCCCAAAATGTCAAAAATATGTTTTCGTCGGCATGCTTTGATGCCGAGGGGGATTTTTCTTTTTTTATTCAGGAGTTTTTTTTGTGAGTGTTGACCGTGTTCTGGCAGTGGTGATCGAGCATGACCAGGGTAAAACCAAGCTTGTATCGCTAGAGGTTCTGAGTGCTGCCCGGAAACTGGCTGACCAGATATCTGGAAAAGTGATCGCCTTTTGCTTCAATCATGCGGCGAATTTGGAGGCGGAGCTTTTTATCCAATATGGAGCCGATGAGGTACGTTTTCTCACTCACCCTGACCTGCAACATTATATCCACGAAAACTATGTTTTTGCTTTATTGCGAGAACTGGAAAAATCTTCGTTCGATTATTTACTACTGCCTGCCACCAATAATGGTAAGGAATTGTCTGCCGTTATTTCGGCTAAGCTTGGGGTAGGGGTGGCGACCGACTGTATTTCTCTTTCTGTTAGTGAGGCGGGAGATGTGGAGGCGGTGCGACCGGTTTCTTCTGGCAAGGCCCATTCCAACATCCGGTTTAGTGGCAAGAAACCTCATATACTGTCCTTGCGGCCGAATGTATTTCGCAGCCCCCCGCTTTCTCGTCAAGGTGAGATTGTTACGGCAGAAATCCAATTGCCAGAACTTTCTCAAAGAGTTCGGGAATTAGTCAAGCAGGTAGGCTCTGAACTGGATATCACAGAAGCCCGTATTGTGGTATCGGGTGGATTGGGGATGCAGGGGCCGGAAAACTTCAAATTGTTGGAGGAACTGGCTGGTGTCCTGGGCGGAGCAGTGGGGGCGAGTCGGCCTGTGGTGGATAATGGTTGGCGAGACTATTCCAACCAAGTGGGCCAGACCGGGCGAACCGTTTCTCCCGATCTTTATTTTGCTTGCGGTATTTCAGGAGCCGTACAGCATTTGGCCGGCATGTCTTCGTCACGGTGCATTGTGGCCATTAACTCAGACCCCAACGCCGCCATATTTTCCGTTGCTGACTATGGCATAGTTGGGGACGCTATTAAAGTCGTTCCTGTTCTCACCCAGGAATTTAAAAAGATTATTACCTCCTGAGTTTCATTTCCCCCATGCAAAGGCCTACAGACTCCATTTTACATATTTTACAGGACTCCCGCCTGGCTCTGGATATTGAACCTTCGAGCCTTGTGGAGTCGCGGATTCAGTCCTATCTGGATCTTTTGGTGAAATGGAACCACAAAATCAATCTCACCGCAGAAAAAGACCCCGACAGCATTCTTAAAAGGCATGTGTTCGATTCCCTGCAATATTCCCGCGCACTTAGACCCGACTCCCGAGTGATGGATATTGGTAGTGGTGCCGGTTTTCCTGGAATACCCTTAAAAATCATTTTTCCCGAATTGAAATTAGTTTTAGTGGAAAGCCAGCGTAAGCGGTGCAGTTTTATGGAGACAGCGGTTCGGGAACTCGGACTGGATCAGACCGAAGTGGTCAACGTTCGCGCGGAAGATATTCCAGCCCAACGGGAAGGCCAATTTGATGCGGTGATCTTTCGTGCTGTATCAGGTTTAAAGCCATGCCTAACTCTGGGTGAGAGATTTATGGCTCCCGCAGGAAGACTGATCGTGAAAAAACCCCCGGATGAAAGCTCCGCTCAACAGGAATCCTCCCTCACCTTAAAGGATGATATTGCCATAACCAGCTATCAAGGGCTGGTCTCCAGCCTGCTGGTCTATGAAAAATGTTCCACGTGAAACAGTGGCGAACCGCCACAGGAAAACATTTTTTTGGCCTCATGACTTGCTACTCATTGGCCCCACGCCGAGTGGTGTTTCACGTGGAACAATGGCGAACCGCCGCAGGTATATAGCAGCCTTATATATTGGCAAAAATACCTTGGGCTTCACGGCTACTTCCCATTGGCGGCATATGATACCCCTTCACTTGTTTTACCCTTGCAGGGCACAAAATTTAATGAAGAAAGCATCACGTATGCCCCAAGGGGTACGCCAAGTGGTCTGATATTCCAATTTTATATTGGCAGGGAATTGAAACTATGGTAATTTTAGGTTGGTCAAGGCACTATTCGCCAGGAGCTTCATGGGTAAAATCATAAGTGTTGCAAATCAAAAAGGCGGGGTGGGTAAAACCACTACTGCTATCAACCTTGCGGCCTCTATAGCCCTTTCGGGCAAAAAAGTGTTGTTGATCGATATTGATCCTCAGGGCAATGCCTCCAGCGGCTTGGGCATTGATGCCAATGCCCGGGGGATTTACGAGCTTCTGATGGGTGAGGCGAGCCAAGCGGAAGTCATTTGCTCCACTGAAATTGAAACACTGAAAATCATCCCATCCAGGGTCGATCTTACCGGCGCTGAAATTGAGCTGGTATCAAGGGAAGCCCGGGAAAGTATTTTGAAGACCGCATTAAATGGGGTGCGCGAAGAGTATGAGTTTGTGGTCATAGATTGTCCGCCTTCTCTGGGACTTTTGACGTTGAATGCCCTGGCTGTTTCTACCTCGGTGCTGATTCCCATGCAATGCGAATATTACGCTCTTCAGGGTTTGAGCCATTTGCTTAAAACTTTAAAGCTGGTAAAGAAATCCATCAATCCGGAATTGAGAGTGGAAGGAATCTTATTGACGATGTTTGATAGTAGAACTCTTCTGGCCAAGCAGGTGAGGGACCAGGTACAAAAATACTTCAGCGACTTCTTGCTGAATACAATCATCCCCAGGAGTGTGCGGTTGAGCGAAGCACCCAGTCATGGTAAGCCGATTATGCTGTATGATGGTCGCTCACGCGGTGCGGATGCCTATGTTGAGCTGGCCAAAGAAATTATTTCGCGATCTAAAACTGATGAACGGACTTCACTTGCAGGCACGGTGGTATGAATAGAAAAGCATTGGGCAAAGGCATTAATGCATTAATCCCGGACTTTGAAATGGGTGTTCCTGAATCCGGTGAAAAAGAAATGACCCAAAGCAGAGAATTGCTGATCGACGAGATATCCCCCAACCGTTTTCAACCAAGAAAATATTTTGATGATGATAAGCTTGAAGAACTGGTAACGTCCATTCGCGAAAATGGAGTTCTGCAACCAGTGGTGGTGCAAAAAGCCGAAACGGGCTATGAGTTGGTGGTGGGTGAAAGACGCTGGCGGGCATCAAAGAAAGCGGGGCTGAAAAAAATTCCCGCAATGATTCGCGAAGTCAGCGATGCTCAGGCTCTGGAACTGGCAATCATCGAAAATATTCATCGTCAGGATCTTAATCCTATAGAGGAGGCGGAAGCCTATGCCCGTCTTGCTGATGAGTTTGCTTTGACTCAGGAAATGATCGCTAAAAAAGTAGGTAAAAGCCGTGCTACGGTCGCTAATATTTTGCGGCTCCTCAAGCTGTCTCGAAGTATAAAGGCAGACCTGATTTCTGGAAAACTTTCTATGGGTCATGCCCGGGCTCTTTTGGGGCTGGACAATCCCGGGCAAATGCAAGCTTTGTGCAGGGAAATTTTCAAGCAGGACCTTACAGTACGACAAACGGAAAACCAGGTGAACAGGTTAAAACAACCGGCACCGACAAAACTCACTCCCTCTGCGCCCAAAAAAGATATTTTTATTAGAGATATGGAAAAGGAACTGGAGCGCAAGCTGGGGACCAAAGTTGAGATCAGTCCAAAGAAAACGGGTGGAAAACTGGTGGTGACTTATTACTCGGATGACGATCTGGAGCGCATTCAGAATTTGATTGGCCAACGTTAACATTAAAACAGGATAGATGGTTTCTCATGTGGGGAGGGAAAAACATGAAAAAAGAAGACACTCAAATAAAAGCCTATATGGGCGAAGATACGGTTTTCAACGGATCTTTGTCTTTTGATGGCACGGTTCGTATTGATGGTAAGTTCGAAGGTAAGGTTCATACCGACGATACGCTAATTGTCGGGGAGACGGGACACCTTATCGCAGAAATTTCTGCGGGAACAATCGTCTGTATGGGGCGTGTTGAGGGAACTCTCATAGCTTCAAAAAAAGTTGAGATTCACTCGAGCAGTCGGGTGGTTGGTAATATTAAATCGCCAGCTTTATACATTGAGTTGGGAGGGGTGTTGGACGGTTCCTGTGATATGACAGGAAAAGAAACTAAAATCATACCCTTGGTAAAAGCCGAAGAAAAGAAAGTTCCCGCGCAGTCTGCGAAAGGGTAATCACAACCTGTCTGACTTTTCCGCGTGAAAAGTTGAGTTTTTCAAAGCTGGAGATTGGAATAAATATTCAATATGGCTGCTGTGCAATCGGGGTCAGAGGAAGCGGGTAACTTATTTGTAGTGAGCACCCCAATTGGCAACTTGGGCGATGTGACCCATCGTGCTATAGAGACTCTCGATAAAGTTTCCTTGATTGCTGCTGAAGATACCCGCCGGACAAAGATATTGTTGAGCAGGTATCAAATCCACACGCCCCTTTCCAGTTACAACAGCTTTAATAAAATTAAAAAAGGCAGGGAGTTCGTAGAACGGCTCAAAAAAGGCAACGACATTGCCCTGGTTTCAGATGCGGGGACACCCGGAATTTCTGACCCGCATTATCATTTGGTGAACGCTGCAATTGAAGAAGGGGTTTCCATTTACTCTATTCCTGGTCCTTCGGCGCTACTGGCGGCATTGACCGTTTCTGGTCTGCCCATGGATCGGTTTATTTTTGAGGGATTCCTCCCACGTAAAAAAGGGCGCACTACGATGCTGGAGAATCTGGCGAATGAACAACGCACAGTAGTGATTTTTGAGTCCCCCAACCGCATCGAAAAAACGCTGCAAGACCTCTATCGTTTTTTTGGAGACCGCAAGGTGGCTATTACCCGCGAACTGACTAAAATGTATGAGGAAGTGATCCGGGGAAACCTGGAAGAACTTTCCACCCTTACACGAACCTGGAAAGGCGAGATTACTGTGGTGATCGCTGGGGCAGATAAAAAAAAGAGGAAAAGTTAAATGCCGGTTATTTCAATCATCGGTCCCAAAGGCGGGATCGGGAAAACCACCTTGTCCATCAACACGGCCGCAGCGCTGACGCGTTCGCTGGGTAAAAAGCTGACCCATGATAGCGTGTGCCTGTTTGACCTTGACCTCAGGCTTCCAACCATTTCCAGCATCCTTGAGAGTCACCCGCAAAAAACTTTTTATGACTTGTTTGAAACTCTGGACAATAAAACCTACCAGGTTGATTTTCTACAATCGATTTACCGGATTCTCACCATTTTTCAGGCCTATCTGGATAAGGAAATTAAAAGAGATCATCCGCAGCTTGAAAAGGCCCTGGCTTTATACAAAACCCTGAATATAGAATTATTCCATTTCTCCGAGTTCCCTTTTGGCAATGATTTACACGAATTTTTTCTGGAGCGTGGTCAAATTTATACAGTAGGAAAGATAAGGGTTCTCAAACCGATCCTGAAAAAAAGAGTTATAGTCAAATGTGGTGTATGGGAACATGATCAAGCGGCGTTCCTTTGACG
>JACKQG010005623.1_pt1 | contig 13682 bp, 19 predicted proteins | sample 8237621 | NCBI WGS metagenome assembly JACKQG01 (sample SAMN15677084, study PRJNA649215) | marine metagenome | biome: marine; feature: Black Sea; material: saline water; isolation source: suspended particulate matter (SPM) from the Black Sea western gyre | collected 2013-06-09/2013-06-10 | depth...
AGCTCACGTGAAAGCTATGCAGAGACGATACGAAAAACCAAAAACTCACATCCCCTTAACTACTTGGGTTATGGTGAATGCCCTAATCAAGCAAGACTGGAGTCCAGAACAAATTTCCGGTCGTTTGTATGATGAACAAGAAATCTCGATCAGCCATGAATGGATTTATCTCCATATCTACAAAGATAAACGCCAAGGGGGTGATCTACACAAGCACCTGCGCTGTCAGAAACAACGGCGTAAACGTTATGGCAAACAAGACCGCAGGGGACGTATCACCAACCGTGTCAGCATTGAAGAACGCCCAGCTATCGTTAACAGTAAATCCCGCATCGGTGACTGGGAAGGTGATACGATTATAGGTAAAGGCCACCAAGGTGTAGTCACTACTCATGTAGAGCGTAAAAGCAAGTACACGGTTTTGACCAAATCAAATACCAAACACGCTAACCTGGTGCGCCAAAGCATCGTACAAGGACTAAAACCTTATCAAAATCAAATCAGCACCATCACCTATGACAACGGGTTGGAGTTTTCCGAGCACCAGAATATCGCTCAAACGCTGTCTGCCAACATCTACTTTGCTCATCCTTATTCTTCCTGGGAGCGGGGTTTAAATGAAAACACCAATGGGCTCATTCGACAATATTTACCAAAATCACAACCCTTGAATAACGTCACCCAGAAAGAACTGAATTACATCATGGATCAACTTAACCATCGACCCAGAAAAACTCTTGGCTTCAAAACTCCATATGAGCTATTCTTCAAAAAGAACACTTTACTAACTGTTGCACTTCACACTTGAATTCGCCATGTTTATAAATGCAATTCTTTGAAGAATTGCTAAAACGTAAGTAGCAATGAGTGTGGAATATGGTCTGATTGCTTAAGGGATAAATTGATTCTGGTAGTATTGGTAACATTCTCCGTTATCGACCCTATAGAGGATGTTATTTATCGAAACGGGAATTCTAATTGCAGCTCATCAGTAGGGGTAGGAACAAGATGAAGTGAAGCATCCCAATCATCCCAAAATCGCTATTTCAAAAAAACTGTTTTATAAAGGTCCTTTATAGGACTTTTTCTAAAAGGGCCAAAATGGGATGGTTGGGATGGTCATTCACCAACCATTCATTTCTCTTTCGTTGAGGACGGCTTTGCGCACCAGCCCTTAACCTTCTTACTCCCATCATACCGGACAGCGAGTTCCGCATCAATCAGCGCATCTGAAATATTTATTCCGTCAACGATAACATCCGCAACAAGGCGAAAATATTTTCCGCGCTGAAGGTTTAAGAGGTCAATCTTATTTGCCTTGGATAATAATGCGCCAATAAGTTCTTTTGCTTGCCGTGCAAGTTCTTTTTCCGCTTTACACTTTCCGCGAATCTCCGGTGTATCGATTCCGTTAACACGGAAAGATATTCCCTTCCCTATAATCGGATGAAACTCTCGAAGGTTAAATGTGATGGTGTCGCCATCGTAATTGCGAACGTATTCGGCTCCGTTGTAATCGCCGAAACTCTCTGCATAGGCTGAACTGGTAATGAATAAAAAGAGGATTGTGGCTGTCAGGAGTTGCATTTTATGGCTCCGCCAGATTGGAGGAATGGTTTCATAGTCTGCGTGGGTCAGCTTTCCGATTGCTTTTAGTGAAAGAAAAAACTCGCTCTCTAATCTTTCGATGCCAACAGATAAGCCGTGTCGGTCAATGCTCATATTTCATATCCAGGCTAGTTATTTATAGTTCTTCTCCGACAAGTACGTTGTGTTTTTTGTTATCGATTTCTTTTTTTTCATCCTCTATTTTTTGCAGGAGTTGCTTCTCATTTAAAACCGGTAGCTTCACCCATTTTTCGTCATCAATCTCTTTTTCATAAAAAGCATTAACAGCCGCAAGCACTTGATGGCGGCTCCCCCTCTCTAACGACCCTAAAATTTTTATTGTCTCTGACAATGCATTATCAACAGAACTCATTTTAACCTCCTATTATTTAATAGTTATCATATCTGCTTACTGCACCGTTTCCCTGCCAAACCAGATCATTTTACCGTTGACCACCAACTGGCTTAAGGGGACGATCTCGGTTTCGTATTGTGGGTTATCACTGATAATGCGGGCGTGCCCCTTTGACGGAACCAACTGAACCCGTTTCAACATGATTTGTCCATCAATGGCTAAGGCATAAATCCCGCCCTGCGGATCGATGTAATTTCTGCTGTGGTTGATTAACACCAGATCTCCGGATTGCAGTGTCGGTTCCATAGAATCCCCCAGCACCCGGATAATGCTCATATCATTGGGGTTTCCTTTTCTCTCAACCCAGTCTTTTCTGAAGGCCATTTTCAATTCAATAGTGTTGTCAGGTTCAAGGCCGCCGCCTGCAGAAATTCTACCGGCCACCTGCGGTATAAAGACATATTCGTAATCAGAAGCTTTATCCAGATCTATAAGCTGTTCACCGGTAATGAACGATAGAGGAACGTTTAGAATATCGGCGATTCTTTTTACGGTCCGTATTTCTATGTTATCGCTGGCTTTTTCCCATTTCCCTACCTGAACAGAAGAGCAACCCAACTTTTCGGCAAGATATTCCTGTGTCCAGTGCTTCTTTTTTCTAATTTTTTTTATGTTCAAGCCAGCGGAAATCATTGGAGATTTTAACCTCATTAAAAACGTTAGGGTTATTTTTATTGACAGATAAAGCCAATGAGTCTATCTATATATAACTAACAAAAACAAGCAAATAAAGGGCTTAAACCGTTGAAACACCGTGAGAACATTGCAAATAAGCGGAATAAAGGCGGAAAAATAATGCATGCCTCAGCCGACCTTAACTCCACTTTACTTGTCACACGCATTATCTAACTTAGAAGTATAGATGAAACCCTCGGAAATATAAAGAGATTTTTTCAATGACCCGCACTGACTTAGCAAAAATACTGGCAAACAAAACACAAATGACCCTTTTAGATGCAGATATTGCCATCAAAGCTCTTATTTGTTCTGTAGGAGAAGGTCTGGTGAATGACGGAGAGGTCACTATAAGAGGGTTTGGAGCATTTAAAACTAAAAACAAGTCTGAACGCAGGGGTTTGAATATGTCAACGGGAAAACCGGTTGTGATCAGCGCACGCAGGGTGTGCACTTTCAAAGCCTATGAAGACTTCAAAAAGACAGTCAACTCATGAATCAATCAAACTCATCAAACACGGTATCAATCGTTCCACGGACAATGGCTCTTTGTGAACGGTCGCCCTTGTCCATGATGACATCGAGTTTTCCGTGTAAGTCATCACCACTTACATTTTTGTTAGCGGGTTCTGATTTATATCCGGTATCGATTTCCCCTTCGCCAGTTAAAAGCCAGGCAGAAGAAATCGGAAAACTAACCGCAATCCTTCTCAATACATCCGCACCGGGTTCGACTTTATTGTTTTCGTATTTACTCAAAGTCTGGATATGCACTCCGATGGGTTTAATAAAATCGATCTGCTTTATATCCAGTTTATGCCGTATTTCCTTGATCCTGTCGCCAAAAAAAGATTCTACCATATCTGATTATTCCCTCTTGATATTGCTATTTTCTCTGGTTATCGTCCAGCAGATAAGCGTATCTAATAACCATAAGTTATCCGCCATGTTAGCAGAAATACCATTTAAAAACCAGCTTGATCGAGCTTGTTTTGGCGGACGGTTATTAGACATTCGATCAAGACGTATCAGGAGGCAGTTATGACACAGGATCAATTGGACAAAAAGCTGGACGATTACATCAAGGACGCAAAAGCCGGTCTCAAGGTAGCAAACAAGGCTCTTGAGGTTCTTGAGCAGAGTTACTGGGAAAGAGATGATGACATTGAAGAATACTTCCGCTCAACGGTCGGTGACATCGACGAAGCAGCAGGTTGGTTTGGAGAACTTGCCGAAACTATGGCCGGTGACTGGAAAAACTTTGATGGCGTTGAAAAGAGATGTGAGTACTGCGAGGAGCCTTACGAGTATGAACGGGGTGGCGAGGTAGTGACGGTAAGCCACCGAAGTTGCACATACGCAATCGCTGAGGGTTATTGATGATTGATTTCATCATCAACCATTGGCTGGAGCTTTACGCATTGTGGGCGGTTACGTTTCTCGCCTTCACACTTCATATCTTAACGGAGGACGTTATGACCAGTAAATATTACAAAAACGGAAAAACGCTAAAAACTTTGATGGTTAACCACAATAGAAACTCTCGTGAACGATTCAGGCGGGGAATTAAAAAAGTAGCTGCTATGAAAAAACAGATGCTGGCGGGAAGCTGGCACTCCCCGACCAGCGAGGACAAATTTAGACATACTCATTTTATCAGGAGGGCGTCCTAATGGCAATAACTACTGAACAAAAAGTTATTCGACAAGCCGGTATCGGTGGAAGCGATGCCTCCTGCATCATGAACATGAACCCATGGAAATCAGCCTACGAGCTTTTTAAAGAAAAAAGAGGCGAGGCTGTTTCAAAACCGGGTAACGAGATGATGTGGATAGGGTCGATGCTCGAAGACCAGATTGGTCAGATGTATTCGGTCAAAACAGGAAGGTCTATTCGGATAGAACCTAAAACCCTGTTCCATCCTGAACATGATTTTATCTTGGGCCACGTTGATTTTATCTCTGACGGTTTTGAAACCCGAGGGGTAGAAATTAAAAACGTTGGACATTTTTCCGCCGGTGCTTGGAAGGACGGTTTAGGGGAAGACATGATTCCTGATTACTATCTGACACAGGTAGTTCATTACTCCCTACTCACCGGAATAAATATCTGGGATTTTGCAGCACTCATCGGCGGTCAGGAACTCAAAATCATGACCGTGAACATTGGTGAGGATGCCAAGAAAACGGTTCTTGAAAGTGAACTTGATTTCTGGAGACGTATTCAGGAAAACGATCCTCCTGAAAATACTAAAGAGATTGATCTTGAGATGGCCAACCGTCTTTTTCCAAAAGACAACGGACAAACAGTTGTTTGTTCCAAGGACATCCAACTCACGATCAACCGCTTGAAGGATTACAAGGCGAACAAGAAAGTATGCGAAGAGTTGATCAGCCCAGTAGAGATTCAGATCAAGGAGTTCATGGGTGAGTATTCCTTGATTGAGGATGAAGCTGGAAAACCGCTTTGTACATGGAAAAAACGCAAGGATAGAAACGTCACTGATTGGGAGGGTGCTTTCAAAGAACTGAAAGACGATTTCATCAAAACATCAGAAGGCGATAAATGCGTTAAAGCCATCATTCAAAAACATACCACCAGCAAGCCGGGATCCCGGACCTTCCTGGTTAAATAAATAAAGGAAAACTAATCATGAATGAACTTACTGTTTACGAGAATAAGGAACTTGAGTTTTACGGTGTGCCCATGTCACCGGACGGGATGAAAGAACAGGTGAACCATCTACAGTCTGTGATGGGCAAGGTTATGCGAGATGGAGAACATTATGGGAAGATTCCGGGATGCGGGGATAAACCCACATTACTAAAACCCGGAGCTGAAAAGATATGCATGACGTTCCGTCTTTCTCCTTCTTACGAAATCTTGCGAGAGAACATGCCTGATGGACACCGGGAATATGAGATCACTTGTACTTTGACTCATATCCCGACCAACCAGGTATTTGGTCAGGGGGTCGGCTCCTGCACCACCATGGAAGGAAAGTACCGGTTTCGCCGTGTTGAACGGAAATGCCCTGAGTGCGGTATTGAAGCCATCATAAAAGGCAAACAAGAATACGGCGGAGGCTGGGTTTGTTTCAAGAAGAAGGGCGGGTGTAATAAAAAATGGCAGGACGGAGATTCTGCAATAGAAAACCTGCCTTCCGGCAGAACCGATCATGACAACCCTGCTGACTACTACAACACCGTACTCAAGATGGCAAAGAAACGGGCCTTGGTCGATGCGGTACTCACTGCCACTGCGGCTTCTGACATCTTTACGCAGGACATAGAAGAGATCCGTAGCAATGGCGATGGAGGAAGTAAAACTCCAGAACCGAAAGGACCAGTTCAAGAACATAAAAAAGAACTGAGCACGGATGCTTTCACAAAAAGAGCGAAAGAAGCCACAGCACAAATACCTTCACCACAACAGACAAACGGTGTGGCCGGGTCTGCCTTGGAATGCGTAAAGACCCACATGGTAGACCAGTTTAATGGCAACGCGTCCAGAGGCCGCTCATGGCTACGCTCACGCGCTGTTCAAGCGGTTAAGAACAACGGGATTACTGCCAACATGCAGGTTATCGGTGGTGTCAATGAGGCTCATGAACTTCCCGAGCAAGTACTCGAATTTATCGCCTGGGAAATCAAAGAATCGGAAAGTGTGCCTGCTTAACAAGTAATTTTCAACCAACGTCACAAGGTAAACCATGCTACTGGAAGTTAAAGGAAATGTTATTGAGTTTCTCCCGCAATCCCAAAGAGAAATTGATGTGATGGAGGGATTTAAAAGGGGACAAAGTTATGTCATTGCTCCCTTGAAGAGAAAATCCAAATATATTTCCGTTAAACAGTTAGCAGAGGACCTCGGCTATCACACTGAAACAGTTTACAGAAAGTGTCGGGCCGGGGAAATACCTTGTCGGCGGTTGGAAAATGGGAAAATTATTTTAATAAGAGAAGAAATTAAACGGTGGATTGGCGAGAGTCAGGACAAACCCGGCAATCAAAATCAAACCGTAAAAAACATTTTAAAAGGTCTTAGGCGGAGGTGAAGCATTATTGCATTCTCACCTCCACAATAAGAAGGAGACTTTATGTATAAACGTGGCGGTAAATGGTGGGTCAAGATTCGGCACGAAGGTCGAACGATCCAGAGAAGTACAGGAACCGGGGAAAAAAGATTAGCCCAGAAAATTGAAGCTCAAGTAAGAGCGGAGCTGACAAAGGGTCAGTATTTTAAAACCCGCAAAGGAGAAAAAATAACGGTTCAAGACCTGATGAAAATATATTTTGAAAAACACTCAAAGATCAACAAATGTGAATACACCCAGAAGAATGAAGGCAGATTATCCAAGAGGATTCTAGAACATTTTGGGGATTTGTATCTCAATCATGTAACCCCAACTCACATTGAATCTTTCATTACATCTCGAGGACGAGATGGGGTTTCGGATACAACCATTCATCATGAACTGGCATTGATGAAACATGCTTTCAAGCTGGCCTTAAAGAAATGGGATCTGATTGATGTTACCCCATTCGACAAGGTTACCCTCCCAAAAGGAGATAGGCAGCGTACACGGTTTCTGACACGCGAGGAAGCGGATCAGGTACTCGCAGCCTCACCTGAATGGTTGACACCTATTATCATCGTCGCTTTAAATACCGGGTTAAGAATTTCAAATCTGACATTTCTTACCTGGAAACAGGCCGATGTTTTTAACCGGACTATTCACATTGAAAAAACAAAAAACGGCAAGCCGGTTTCAATTCCTATGACTGATCAGGTTTATAAAACTCTTAACGAATTGCGACGAGGGAACAACGTTTCTCTAACCTGGGTGTTCCCTCGGCCAGACGGGAAGCCTTACTACCGGGACTCGATTTCAAAAGCATTCAAACGAACTTGCCGGGAAGTTGGAATTAATGATATAACTTTTCATGGCCTTCGACACACGTTTTGTTCGTGGCTAGCCATTGAAGGAGCCAACCCGGTTGACATAGCAGCCTTGGCCGGACATGAAAATTTAAAGTCGACTATGAGGTATTCCCATCTTAACCAGGAAAGAAAAAGGGAGGTAATTAAACGGTTGGAAAAGAATTAGCCTGTGATGCCGTCAAATGCTGATACAACATTTGACAACATTCTTTGGCTACAATTTGGCTACAGTGCCGCAAGATTTCCTGAAAGGAAATCGCCATAACCTATTGAATAAATTGATGGGCCGTCTCGGGATCGAACCGAGGACCTACTGATTAAGAGTCAGTTGCTCTGCCAATTGAGCTAACGGCCCACCTTATAAATATTCTTTAAGATAATTGAGATTCATTCTAACCAATCCATCTGTATCATGCAATTTTGGTTACCCTCCCAATATAGAAGTCAATACATGGTACTGCATGGCACTAAGAGTTGCTGAAAGCCCTCCCAAAATAAGGGATAACAGCAAAAAACGGTAAGCTTTATCTTTGTTCTCTCTCATTTCCACAATATCGATCAAAAATGAAACAAACATCAAAGCAAAAAACAGAAGTTTGGCGATATCTGGCAAAACATCTTCTGTAGCTTCCACGGCTTTTTCCACCAACAATTTTTCACGCAAAAATCCCACTCCAAACAATCCCATTAATAAGACCGCCCAAACTTTTAACAACAACTCCTTTGTCTGTTCAATCTGATAGCTGGCCACGGCGAATATTTTCTCCATTCACTAATTTTATTTGCACCCTCAAAACCCCCAATTCATCTAACTAGTAACATTATTATATATAGCTAGTCATCTAAGCCGAGAATGGGGGGTCATTTTGGGGAGGTTTCTCCCAAACTGGACCTTATGGTATAATTCTAGCCTATAATTCATCACCCCCTTACATTTTCTTACTGAAAGCCCGAGCTTTCGTGAACGGGTAATTCGGACAAAATTTAGGACACGTTTTTTAATTTTTCTAACTTTTACAAAAGAGGCAATAAAATTATGGCAATCAGATTAGGAGACACCGCACCAGATTTTACGGCAGAAACCACAGAAGGCACCATTGAATTTCATAAGTACCTGGGAGATGGATGGGGAATTCTGTTTTCGCATCCCAAAGATTATACTCCGGTTTGTACCACCGAGCTGGGTCGTGTTGCTAACTTGAAAAGTGAGTTCGACAAACGTAACGTAAAAGTCCTCGCATTGAGTGTCGATCCGTTAGACTCCCATAAAGGTTGGGTCACTGATATTAACGAAACACAAAATTGTTCTGTCAACTATCCCATCATTGCTGATCCGGATAAAAAAATTGCAGAAATGTATGACATGATCCACCCAAATGCTTTGAACAACTTGACGGTTCGTTCTGTGTTCATCATTGGTCCTGACAAAACTGTAAAGCTCACACTCACCTATCCCGCTTCCACGGGTAGGAATTTTGATGAAATTTTGCGTGTCATTGATTCTCTTCAGTTGACCGCCAACTACCAGGTTGCTACTCCTGTTGACTGGAAACACGGAGACGACTGCGTAGTAGTTCCGGCAATTAAGACCGAAGATATTCCGGCAAAATTTCCAAAAGGACATAAGGTCATCAAACCTTATTTACGCACCACACCGCAGCCCGATTTATAAAATTTCACACGAAGCCTGGAGCGGCTGAAACACACCCGTTCCAGGCTTTCTTTTTTGCTCTTAAACATGGAACAAAACAAAGCATTAGGTCAGATTTCCTCCCTCATCCGGTTATTGACCGATAGGGATGAATTTGTCAGGAACAGTGTTCGCGACCAACTCGTCGAAATAGGAGAAGATGTCCTTCCCTTTCTTGAGATGGCCACCCGAGGCGAAGACGAATCGTTGCGCATACAAGCCCATCGGGTCATTAATAATATTCTACCCAAAAAGCTTGGAGAAAAATTCCGAATATTGGCACACAAAGGCTTGGGTAAGGATATTGATCTAGAAGCTGGAATGATGCTGATCATGGAATTTGGTTATCCAGAATCAGATCCGGGCGAATGCCGCCAAAAACTGGATGATCTGGCAAAAAAACTTTCAGAGTCTTTAGATGTTAATGCTGAACCACAACAAATTGTGGCAGCTTTCACACATTTTCTTTTTCAGCAAAGTGGATTCAAAGGAAACAAAGAGAACTATCAGAATCCGGATAATAGTTTTATCAATAAAGTTTTGGAGAATCATACCGGTTTACCCATCACCCTTTCGGCCCTTTGCGTTCTACTGGCAAAGCGATTGAATCTTCCGATTGTCGGCGTAGGGATGCCCGGCCACTATATTGTGAAATACAGCCTGCCTACAGAACCGATCTATTTTGACCCTTTTCATCAAGGTCGGCTATTAACGAAAAATGAATGTATTCAAATTGTTCAGCAATTCGGCCATCCCTTTGAAGAACATTACCTATCGCAAGCAACGCAGCGGGAAACCCTGATTCGTATGCTCAACAATTTAATACAGGTCTATAAAAGTTCTAACGAAACCAAAAAGGCGGAAACGCTTGCTGGATATATAAAGATTTTATTAAATCCCTCCAGAAATCATCCTTCTGAAAGAGCCCGTTAAAAAAGTCCCCCATGTCCAAACTCGTTCTAATAACAGGTGCAGGAACAGGTATCGGCAGATCCATTGCTCAAACTCTGGCAGATCAGGAGTTTTCGTTGCTTCTATGCGGACGCAACTTCGACAACCTTGAAGAAACAAAATCCCAACTGAAAAACCCAGCGAATCACTCCACTCATTCCTGCGATATACGTAAGATTGGGGATGTACAATCTGCTTTAGAAGAAAAAAATATTAAGTCCTTATATGGTTTGGTGGCGAATGCCGGGATAGGTGGGGAAAATATTTACGGAGAAAAGGATCGCTGGCGTGAAGTAATAGAAACCAACCTGACAGGAACCTATCAAACCGTGCAGGAGTGTCTGCCTTTTCTGATAAAAGATGATGCGTCTTTTAAAAAAGTAGTGATCCTTTCGTCTATTCTCGCCAGGCTTGGCGTGCCGGGTTACTCCGCCTATTGTGCTTCCAAAGCGGGGCTGCTCGGGCTCACTCGTTCTCTGGCTGCCGAACACAGTAGCAATAAAATTCTTATCAACGCGCTTTGTCCCGGCTGGGTCAATACCGAAATGGCTCAAGAAGGAATAGATGGATTCGCCGAGGCTTTAAAAATAACAAAAGAACAAGCATATCAGGAAGCGATGAAACAGGTGCCATTGGGTAAAATGTCGGAACCCGAAGAGATAGCACAGTTCATCGGCTACTTGTTCTCCGAAAAACAAACCTCACTGACCGGGCAAACCATCGACATCAATAACGGCGCTCTCATGCCCTAGCCGGGCCATGCCCGGTGGCAACAGATCAATACTCATAAAGCAAAAGATATCATCAATCCTTTTACATTCTGGATAAAAAATTATTCGTCGTTATCCAGCACCAATCTATACTTTGCTTTTCCTTGTCGAAGATGCTCCATAGCATCATTTACTCTACTCATTGAAAAGTGCTCGGTAACAGGATTGATATTATGACGGGATGAAAATTCAAGCATCTTTCTGATTGTTGCAGGACTTCCAACAGGTGAGGCACTCACAGAACGCTGACCAAATAACATGGGCACGACACTCAAATCCAACGGTTCGGGTACCACCCCCAACAAATGCAAACGACCCCTTGGCTTTAAAGCTCCCATGTAAGTGTTCCAGTCCAGTTTCACATTTACCGTGGACAACAAAAGATCAAATTTGCCTGCAACCGATTTGACAGCCTCCGCATCGCGCGAGTTGATCGTTTCGCTGGCACCCAGTTCCAGAGCTTCTTTCTCTTTTGTAGAACTGGATGTAAATGCGGTGACATGACATCCCCATGCCCGCGCGAATTTTAATGCCAAATGACCCAATCCACCGATTCCAATAACTCCAACACTTGCCGTTGGCGAAATATTGAGTTGTACCAGAGAATTAAACATGGTGATTCCACCACAAAGCAAAGGGCCTGCTTTTTGCGCATCCAATCCCTCGGGTATTTTAAAAACACTGGGGCTCTGCGCACGCACCGTATCGGCAAAACCGCCATGACGACCTACTATTGTTCCCGCTGCGGATGCGCACATATTGTGGTCCCCATTCATACATGAATCACAAATCATACAATAGCCCGCATGCCAACCCAGCCCTACCCGGTCCCCTACGAAAATATGGGAAACATCTTTTCCAATTGCAGAAACTTTCCCTATCACCTCATGTCCAGGAACGAAAGGATATTGCGTCATCCCCCAGGCGTTTTCCAACATACTGAGATCACTGTGGCAGATGCCACAAGATTCCACTGCAATATCAACGTCTGATGATCCAATTCCTCCCAACTCATACTCGAAAGGTTCTAAGATGCCACTGGCTTTGTTAGCAGCATAGGCGTGAACAGTAGTCATAGTGGTAGTTCTCCTTTATTTTTCTACCAGTATATCAACAATACTGTTACGTGCAGAAATAACTCTAAGGATAAATCGTTTTGATTTTCTAAGGGAATTACTTTAGAGAACCCGCTAACTATTGAGCGGATTCAGGATTAGAGGGTGCTACGATATCAGCCGCGCCATCACTGGGGACGGGGGCTTCTGGGGGGAGTTCAACACTTTCGGGACCAAAGAAATCTCCCAACCGTTGACGAATAAAATCCAAAAGATCATTTAAAGAACGGAGGATAGGGTCCGTTTTAGGAACCTCAGCGGCTTCAGCTTCGAAAACTGCATCAAAGGTAGCCTGTACTAAAGCTGGGAAGTCTCGAATGCCTTCTGTTTCCAAAGAAGGAGTTGGATTACTCAATGCGGCTTCAATATCTTCCGGGGAAAAACCTTCTTCCGGCAATTGCGTCACTGTCCTCGTTGCAAAAGTTGCAACGATGGTACGTTGCAGATTCAGCTCCACCTCCTGAATCACACCCAGATTATCTGCCAAGACATTACCGGAGTTTTCAAAATCAAATCCTCCATTTGCAAAAAACTCACTGGCAATGGGAGATATTTCTGCAGCCAGCTTATTAATTGCGGCCAACTCTTCTTCGTTCAAATCCCCCTGAACAGAAATAGAGTAATTGGACGCAGCTTTCGCTATGGTACTGATTTCTTGAAATGAACCAAACTCTTGTGACCGAGTTTGTGTGCGGGACTCTTGTAGGGACTGCTCACTTGAGAACGAAAGGTTCACAAGATCCCCTTCCTGAGTCCTGATATTTAATTCGCTTGAAACAGAAGCACTCACAGCCGCAGAGCTACTGCGTTGTTCTCTAGGTGTTCCTTGCAAATTTAATTCGGCTATTTCAAGAGTCATGATAAAGTTTCGTCTAAATTGCTAATAAGCTTTTTTCTCTCTATAGTTTTTATCGGTCACGATAACTGCAAACATAAGAAAAAAACACAAAAGCACAAAACACCTTAAAAACTCATTGTTTTTATGCACTTTATTGCGAAGAAAATGGTTAGAATTGTTTATTACTCAAAATTTATGATAGGCTTTTTTATAGAAGCAACTCGTATCCGAGCCCAAATAGCCGTAAAGAAAGCTGGCAACCTTATTCGTTATTCCGTACTATAATAAGTTTATTACTTGAACTCTTTTTATAAAATATCTAATGAGCGATACTTTAAGACAAGATATCATTTTTAAAATTTTAAAAATTGCATCGGACAATTCCGACCTCAGTTCCGATGAGCAATTCAAACTCGCCGAGTCGGGCACCCAGGCGATGTTCGCTCAACTTATGAATGAAGGAGCTTCAGCTTCTGCTCCAAGTGATTCCGAACGGGAAAAAGCCCGAACCAAACGACGGATGAAAAAGAAGGACCGGAATCAAAGGAAGGAACATGTCGGGCGATTTTTTCTAAGGCTGATGGAGAAAAACATAAGAAAACCCGAGCTACCTAATTGTCTTCTTCCTGTTTTTGCTAAATCTGTTCATACCACCATTGGTGAAGAAAACTATGAA
>JACKQG010002545.1_pt2 | contig 13678 bp, 18 predicted proteins | sample 8237621 | NCBI WGS metagenome assembly JACKQG01 (sample SAMN15677084, study PRJNA649215) | marine metagenome | biome: marine; feature: Black Sea; material: saline water; isolation source: suspended particulate matter (SPM) from the Black Sea western gyre | collected 2013-06-09/2013-06-10 | depth...
ATCGATCTTCCTAAATGGCTTCTGGAAGAGGAAGAGACAAGCGTGGAAGAAGTTGCCTCCACTCCAGGTGATGAAATATCGCCTCTCGCGGAAATAGAAACCAGCCCAGATATTGCAGATGAATCACTGATCGCTGATCCCTCGATTGGAAAATTGGGCGCTTCCAGTGAGGATCAGGACGCTGCTCTTAATTGGCTGGAGGGGCTGGCTGCCAATCAGGGTGCGAAACCAGAAGAATTGATCACTGATCCCAATGCGCGGACAGAAGATGCTCCTGAGTGGGTTGAGCAGGCAAAAGAAGTAATTGATCAAGAATCCCCTGAAGTTATTTCAGAAGCCGCTCCGGTTGAAGAAGAAAAACAGATCCCTGATTTGGCAGCTTTTGGTGCAGACGAAGTCGAAAGCCCTCAAATTGATCTCCCATCGGATTTGGATCAAGAAAGTGAAGTCGTGGAAACGGATGATACGATCGGCTGGCTGAAAAAAATAGAGGTGGAATCAGAACTTTCTGAGGCGACAGCTGGCGAAGATGTTTCGGAAAATGATGAAGATTTCCCCGCCTGGTTAGCGGATATGGAAGGGGCCTCCACTGAGGATGAGAAAGGCCCAATCTCAGATGAGGATCAACCCGCCTGGATGAAAGATGAAGAAGAAACTGTTGCTCCTACGCTCCAGCCGACTCAAAAATCTGAATGGCAACCTATTGAAGAAGCGCCCAAAGCCGACTCGCCTGTGATGGATATTCCCCCATCGGAAATGGTCGAACCCGAGGTTATGGAAGAGCTATCTACTGCTTTGCCGCCGATTGAAGAAAAACCTGTGCCAGCCGTTGCCAGCCCTAAGCCGCAACATAAGGAGTCTCAGCCTCAACCGAAAGCCAAGCCCTTGAATAAAGCTGATTTGCGTGATACTGTGCTGGAAAGCGCGCAAGCTGCAATGCAAGAGGGGAATATCTCTGCTGCCTTGGAAAAATATGGGAAATTGGTCAAGAAAAAACGGTTGCTTGACGAAGTTATTCATGATCTGCGTGAAGCGACTTATGAATACCCTGTAGACATTTCGATTTTGCAAATGTTAGGAGATGCGTATATACGCGCGGGGCGTTTGCAAGAAGGTCTTGATACGTATACAAAAGCAGAAGAATTGTTGCGATAAGACAAATAATTTTAGTTAAGATTCGGATTGCATAGTAGGATATAAGAATAAGAGCTAAAAATCCTACCCCCCTGCCTATTTAGGCAGTGGGGTAAAAAATATATTGGAGGAAGTTGTGGAACGTACTTTTGTAATTGTCAAACCGGATGGGGTCCAGCGTGGACTTGTTGGAGAAATTATGGCTCGCCTGGAGCGTCGCGGGCTGCGTCTTGCAGCAGCAAAATTCATGGCTGTTAGTCAGGAAATGGCCGAAACTCATTATTCTATTCACAAGGGAAAGCCCTTTTACGATGGTTTGATCGCCTATATCACCTCTGCCCCTGTAATGGCCATGGTCTGGGAAGGTGTGAATGCAGTTGCTGCCGTGCGGCAGACAATGGGTGCAACCCACCCCACCGAGGCGGCTCCCGGCTCTGTGCGCCACGATTTTGGTCTTGAAGTAGGGCGAAATATTACCCATGCCTCTGACAGCGTTGAAAATGGGGAGAAAGAAACCGCGCTCTGGTTCAAACCTGAAGAATTGGTTAATTGGCAGCGAGATCTTGATCGCTGGATATTTGAATAGGATATATTAATTTAGCGCAAAAACTGTTCAGCATAGACCCCGATCCCTATAAGGGAACGGGGTCTATGTTCGAGAATTCCTGTAATTAAAAGACACCAAGTGTTTGCTCTAGGTGACTTGATTATTACCCATTTCTCTACTGAATATGTACCAAAGCCTTGCCATCCTGCCATAATCCTTCAAGGTCGTAATAATCCCGTTGGTCGGGTGAGAAAAGGTGCACGACCACATTCCCATAATCCACCAAAATCCAGCCATCCATTGAACGCCCCTCCAGATTCCCTTTAACGTGATGCGACTTGCGAAGTTTGCGCAAAAGATCGTCTGCCAACGCATCCAGCATGCGGTCGCTGGTTCCGGTGCAAAAGACAAAATAATCGCAAAAACCTGAGATCCCTGTCAAATCAAGCAGGAGAATATCCTCTCCCTTTTTTTCTTCCAAAAGATCAACAATTGCATAGGGTAATTCTTGTTTACTCAAAAAAGCCTCATTTCTTTTCTAAATTTATCTGATAAAGAGAGCGATAAACTGCTCCGTTTGCTTTCAATTCGCTCTGAAAAAGATGGATAGTATCGACATGGATATTACCCAACTCCAGCCCTGAGTTTTCTTCAACTACCTGGCGGATTTGATGTCGCGCCTCGCTGCGGATGTCTTGTTTGACGCGTCCCAACGTGAGATGTGCTGAAAAGCGACGTTTTTCCGGAGCGCTCCCAATTTGACTGGCTGCCCTTTCGGTGTGTCTCTGCAACGAGGAAAGTTTTCCCTTATCCCCCACTCCCAGCCAGATCACCCGTGGACGGGAAAAGTTGGGAAAGACCCCCATATTTCCGACAGAGATCTCAAAGGGTTGAAACCGGGCAAGCTCTGCTGCGAGAAATTCTTTTAGCGCATCCAGTTTAGTGATGGGTGTATCGCCCAAAAACTTCAGGGTGAGATGGATATTTTCCGGCACCACCCACCGGACAAAGGTGCGATCAAGCCGAGCGCGTAAGGATTCCATTTCCCGATGGAGTTTCTCTTGCAGAGACGGGGGGATTTCGATCGCGATAAAGGCGCGTAACAAATCGATAGAACTCCGAGCAGGTGTATCGTCCCGGGTGGGAGCGAGTTCATCCACCGCTTTTTCCTTTGCTTATGTAGCTAAAAATAGCATAACTTAAACGAAAAGGCAAGAGGTTTTTTCATAACAGAACCGATAATGGAGAAAAGGGTTATAGGGTAGCAGGAAATGAAGCACTTCCAAACAATCTTATTTACAAGGAGTATCTTTTTAGATGACAACTCTCGCCCCTACCTTAACTATGCGTAGCTTTCCTCGGGCAGCCGCCTGGTTGCGTGATCTAATTTTACTTATTACTGGTGTGATCTTAGTTGCTATGCTGGCGCAGGGTAAAATTCCCTTGCCCTTTACCCCTGTCCCCCTAACCGGACAAACATTTGCCGTGCTGCTGGTCGGTGCGACTTTGGGCTCAAAACGCGGGGCAGCCTCGTTGATTCTCTACACAGTGTTGGGGGCACTCGGTTTGCCCTTCTTTGCAGGTGGTGCATCCGGAATGGCTTATCTCTCTGGCCCCACGTTGGGATATTTGGTCGGTTTTGTCATCGCTGCCTATTTCGTCGGAAAGCTGGCCGAACGCGGTCTGGAGCGAAATCTGCGCACCTCGCTGATTCCTTTTATTGTTGGTACATTGATCATTTATCTTTTCGGAGCAGGCTGGTTGGCGATCCTTTTTGGGGTTGAAAAGGCGCTGGCGTTGGGCGTGCTGCCTTTTTTGATCGGAGATCTGATTAAAATGGTTTTGGCTGCCCTGGTATTGCCAGGCGCATGGAAGTTGGCGCAGCAATAAATAGAAAAAAACATTATCAAAGAGCCGGATGATACAATTCATTCGGCTCTTTTTGCTTTTCAATGATAGAATACTCCGCTCTCCTAAACTCATCTAACTAATGTACGGGCGATTCTCAAACTCGCTTTTACCAATCTATTATGTTCATAGACCAAACAGAAATCTACGTAAGTTCCGGAAAAGGCGGGGATGGCATTGTCCATTTTCGGCGTGAAAAATATGTCCCGCATGGCGGTCCCGATGGTGGCGATGGTGGTAAAGGTGGCGATGTCATCCTGGAGGTCAAAACCACCCTCAACACCCTCTCCGCTTACCGTCATGTGCGCCGCTATATTGCCGACAACGGTAAAAGGGGTGGACGCAATAATCGTTATGGCAAATCTGCTGATGACCTAATTCTCTTTATCCCGCCGGGAACAGTCATTTACGATGCCGACACGGACGAAATTCTTGGTGACCTGACCGATCCCGGTCAGCAGTTGCTGATCTGCAAAGGGGGACGTGGCGGACGCGGCAACACGCACTTCAAGAACTCCCGTCATCAGACGCCGCGCACAGCAGAAAAGGGCGAACCGCCCGTGGAAAAGAATATCCGCCTGGAGTTGAAATTGATCGCCGATATCGGCCTGATCGGTGTCCCCAATGCCGGGAAGTCGACCTTGCTGTCCGTCCTGACAAATGCCCAGCCGAAGATCGCTGCCTATCCCTTCACCACCCTGGAGCCAAACCTGGGAGTTGCCTCTATTGACGATTACGAAAGCGTTGTCCTGGCCGATATCCCGGGGCTGATCGAAGGGGCCTCCGAGGGCATCGGGCTGGGACATAGCTTCCTGCGTCATGTTCAACGGACGCGGGTCCTCATCCATCTATTGGATGGTCTCTCCGAAGATCCTATTGCCGATTTCAGCCAGATCAATACTGAGCTGTCCCTCTTTGATACAAAATTGGGGGAAAAACCCCAGATCATTGCCCTGAATAAAATGGATCAGCCCGAAGTGCAGGAGCGCTGGCCTGAGATCAAAGCCGAGTTAGAGAAGCGTGGGCATAAGATCATGTCCATTTCTGCCCTGGCACGGACCGACATTCGAAAACTATTGCTCAAAGCCGTCCAAAAACTGGCTGAAACGCCCACTCTTGCTGAGGTTGCACCCTTGCCTGTTTATCGCGTGGAGACTGATCCGAATGAATTTGAGATCAGCCGCGAAGATGATGCCGGGTGGCGGATTAGCGGGGCTGCGATTGAACGTGCTGCCGCGATGACCTATTGGGAACATTATGGCTCGATCCGCCGTTTCCAGAAGGTGATGCAGGCTTTGGGCATTGAAGCTGCTCTTAATAAGGCTGGCATCAAAGTAGGAGATACGGTTTATGTTGGAGAATACGAATTGGAGTGGCAGGAATAATTTCACCACAAAGGCACAAGATACACAAAGAAAAGCTTTTTAAATTTACTATCCCGTGGGGCATTTGCACCGTGGGATATTTTGTTATGTGCTCCCCCCTCTAACTCCCCCCGTTTACGGGGGGAGAACTTGTCCCTCCCCCGTAGGCGGGGGAGGCTAGGTGGGGGCTGCCCTTCGCCGCGAAATAAACTAAAAACGGAATCAAGCCTCGGTTCACGTGCGATTTTCTACTTTCCAACCAGGGATTCGGGGCGCAGGATCTCATCCAATTTTTCTTTGGTCAGCAATCCTTTGGCGAGAACGATTTCGATGACACCCTTTCCCGTCTGATGTGCTTCCGCTGCCACAGCGGTCGCATTTTCATAGCCGATATAGGGGTTTAACGCCGTGACGATCCCGATCGAATTATCAACCATTGCGCGTAGATGATCGCGGTTGGCAGTGATCCCGGATACGCAGCGCTCGGCAAGGGTCAGACAGCCCTGACGGAGAAAAACCAGGCTGTTGAATAGGTTGCGAACAATGATCGGCTCGAAGGCATTCAGTTGGAGCTGCCCTGCTTCAGCAGCAAAGGAAACGGTGACGTCATTGCCGATGACTTCGAAAGCGATCTGGTTGACCACTTCGGGGATCACGGGGTTGACCTTGCCGGGCATGATGCTGGAGCCAGCCTGAACGGGAGGAAGATTGATCTCGTTAAAACCAGCCCGGGGCCCGGAAGAGAGCAGGCGCAGATCATTACAGGTTTTTGAGAGTTTTACGGCGACGCGTTTCAGGACGCCAGAAAGTTGCACAAATGCGCCTGCATCCTGCGTGGCTTCAACAAGATTGGTTGCGACCACCAAAGGGATCCCAGTGATCTCAGAAAGGTATTTACAGGCAGTTTTCGCATAACCTTTTGGAGCGTTAATCCCGGTCCCGATTGCTGTCGCACCGAGATTGATCTCCTGGATCAGTTGCGAGGCTTCCTGCAGACGGTCGCGATCTTCAGAGAGCATGATCGCATAAGATTCAAATTCCTGCCCCAAAGTCATCGGAACGGCATCCTGAAGTTGGGTGCGCCCCATCTTAAGAATGTCTGCAAATTCTTTGGCTTTTTTTTCAAATTCAATTTGAAGGATGCCCATGGCATCGATTAGCAAATGGATTTTGAAATGCAAGGCGACCTTGATCGCGGTGGGATATACATCATTTGTGCTTTGGCTCAGATTAACATGTTCAAGCGGATGCAATTCGTGGTAGGTCCCATGCGGATGCCCAAGATAATCAAGGCCGCGATTGGCGATGACTTCGTTGGCGTTCATATTTGTCGAGGTTCCCGCGCCCCCCTGGATCACATCAACGACAAATTGATCGTGAAACTCTCCATTGCGGATATCGTCGCAGGCACGTACGATGGCTTCTTTACGGGCATCATCCAACAAACCAAATTCATGATTTGCCAGGGCACAGGCCTTTTTTACAGACGCCAGGGCGTTGACCAGCTCAGGATAGGAAGATATCTTGGATCCGGAGATGGGGAAATTTTCAGTTGCCCGCAGAGAATGGATCCCATAATACAGGTCTGCAGGAACTTCGCGTTCGCCGAGCAGATCATGTTCAATACGTGTTTTTTTTTCTTGCGATATCATAGTTTCTCCTGATGGGGGAGGAAGGTTAGTCGAAAATTATAGTTGGCTTCAGATCTTGTTTCAATAGTAGTTCTGTATGTCATTGTAAATCCAAAATGTTCAATACAAATCCTTGTTGAGAAATTTCTGCTATTATTAATATAAAAAGAGACTCCGCGATAAAAAGCGGGGTCTCTTATGTTTTAGTTAATATTGTCTATTCGGCTGAGACAACCCGGATATCTGGAAAAAACTGTTTAATTGTTCCGGCTACCCAACCCTGAAGGGTGGAAGATACAAGCGGGCAGCCAAGGCAAGATCCACCAACTCGCACGGTGAGAATATTCTCAAGAAGTGAAATAAACTCTACTGAGCCCCCATGATATTGCTCAATATAAGCACTGACTTGCTCCAGCAAACCTTTAATTTGTTCTTCTCGAGAGTGAAGAGGGTGATTATGTTCAGGGTTATTTGTCATGATCTAACTCTTTTCCAAGTTTTCAGGTGTGATAATTACGCCTTGCGAAAGTATATCACGTACTTTTAAGCGAGCATCATGCCAGCGTCCAGATACGGATTCTGCCAACCGATCAAGCAGGACACTTCCGGTATCAGGGTGTTGGATGCAAAGCTCCCGTAAAGCGCTGCCTTTAATGCGAATTGCCTGGCACTGTTCCACACATCTGGCACCTGAAGTATAGTTCGTATTCCCTGTAATGGCAGACCAGCCAAATATTTCCCCTGATTTTACACTAGTAACTATGAGTTCGGAACCATCATAGGGCTTGAAGAGAATATCCACTGATCCTTCAATGACCAGATATAGATAAATAGCTGGATCGCCTTGTTCGAATATCATGCCTTCATGACAAAGACAAGGTTCAAATAAGGACTCAATCAGATCTAGCGCTTCTGGGCCCAAACTGCTAAAAAGGGGAATATTATTCATCGTGGAAACCATTAGCTAAATACTAACGGACAAAAAACAAGTTTTCTAGTGGCATATTTCCCAAAGGATTTGACATTTGTCCTCATAAAATGTTACGTATAAATATGACAATTTATTTGCCAATACTTATAATGAACTTCTGTCTTGCGTTATACTGAGAATAACTAATATCTGTGATTATGAAACTTTTTTATTGAGGAAGTATCTAAATGATTAAAGAACCCCTGCAGGAACCTTCCTTGCAGCTATTGCGCTCCGGAGATCGAACTGAGATTGCGCGGCTTGTGGATGGGCATTCTCTTAATATTTATCGATTGGCCTTAAAGATGTTGGCAAACCCGCAAGATGCAGAAGATGTGCTTCAAAACACTTTTCTCAAAGCGATACAGGCTCTCCCGACCTTTGAGGGACGTTCCAGCCTGGCGACCTGGTTATATCGGATTGCAGTCAATGAAGCGCTAATGATCATTCGGAAACAAAAGCCAGAAATTGAGCTTGATCTTCAAAGTGAAGATACCGATGAAACCCCTGCCCTGACACAATTCACTGACTGGTGCTGTTTGCCGGAATGGGAATTGGTATCTGCTGAGGCGAAAAACCACTTCGATAAGGCGATTCAGCAATTATCAGAAAAACTGCGCGTGGTCTTCATTTTGCGGGATATTGAAGGGTTATCTATTCACGAAACAAGCACGGCCCTGGATTTGACTGAAACAACAGTGAAAACAAGATTACTGCGAGCCCGCCTGAAATTGCGTGAATTGCTTTCTGTTTATTATGAAGAGCGACTGGATATGGAGAAATCTGATGAAAAAATCTCATAATTGTGGTTCACTTCTTGAGTCCCTGTCAGATTATGTCGATGGAGAGTTGGGGGATGCCCTGTGCGAGGAGATCGAACGACATATGGCAGATTGCGATAATTGTCGAATTGTCGTTGATACCTTCAAAAAGACCATTTCGCTGTATCAGGAAACATCGGAGAAAACGACAATTCCAATCGGTGTCCGCGAACGGTTGTTCCACCGACTTGACCTGGATGATTTTATTCAAAAAGAAAACTGACCATAAAAAGAAGTAACTTTTCAGCATTGATGCGCATCTAAGCTATATAGAATAAAAAATCATCAAGGAGATTTTATGGCAACATTATTGAATGCAGATGTTAGAAAGCAAATCGAAGATGCATTTGCTCCTATGAAAGAATATGTTCATATCATGTTTTTTGGACAGAAAGAGAATTGTGAATATTGTGCTGATGCACAGCAGCTTCTCGAAGAAGTAGTTGAGATTTCAGAAAAAATCAGCATGACGATCTATGATCTTGACGATGATGCTGATATTGCAAAAAATTACAACGTGGACAAAGCCCCCGGGATCGTGATCGCTGCCAAAGATGGAGATGTGATTTCCGATTTTGGTGTCCGCTTTGCAGGAATACCCTCAGGGCATGAGTTCACCTCATTGATCCAGGATATTATCCTTGTTTCAGGACGCGACTCTCACCTTAGTGATGACACTCGTGATTTTCTGAAAGCACTGACAGAACCTGTTCTCTTGCAGGTATTTGTTACCCCTACCTGACCATATTGCCCGCGAGCCGTGACGCTCGCTCACCAAATGGCTATGGAAAGCCCCATGGTTCAGGCTGAGATGGTCGGAGCAATGGAGTTTCAGGAATTATCGATGAAACATAATGTTAGCGGTGTACCGCAAACCACCATTAATGATGGTGCGGCCAATGTTGTCGGTGCGGTGCCAGAAAGCAATATGCTCGCTGAATTAAAGCGCATTACAGCAAAATAAAACAAGGTTATTATGAGTACATCAAAAAAATACCCGCGTGTGATCGTTTTTTCCACGCCTACATGTTCCTATTGTCATAAAGCCAAACAATATTTTCGCTCCAGGCAAGTTCCTTTTAAGAATGTAGATGTTTCACGAGATCCGGCTGCTGCTCGAGACATGGTAAAGCGCAGTGGCCAACAGGGTGTTCCCCAGATCAGGATCGGTAGCAAAACTATCGTGGGCTTTGACCGTCCAAAGATTGATCGCATTCTTGGTCTATAGTAAAATGAAATCCCCGAAGTCTATTTGGACTTCGGGGACTTTTGTCAGCCCATACTTTATAAATAGACGAGGAAAACACCGATGAGAACTCGCAAACCATCTCGCTCACAAAGGAAAAGGGTCCCACCAAAAAGCATTCCTCCGATCGGAATGATCGTAATAGGCGCAATAATATTGATCATTGGCTTTGCTGCTTTTTTCACCTTACCGAAAGATGGTGCCAATGGTTTTATCCAATCTGAAGAATTTTCATCAGTGCCGATGCCTGTAGAATATCCGGCGCCAGAGTTGGATTTGGTAACAATGCAGGGTGATGCCGTATCTTTGACAGATTACCTTGGACAGGTTGTTTTGCTTAACTTATGGGCAACCTGGTGTCCACCCTGCAAGGAGGAACTGCCAGTTCTTGAAGCGTATTACAAAGCCCACAAGGACGAAGGATTTGTGGTTATTGGGGTTGAAGATGGCCAGCCTGTTAAAGAAGTTGAAGCATATATCAAAACTACTGATGTAAGCTATCCGATCTGGATTGATCATGAATATGCAACTGAAATCGCATTTTCAGCATTTAGCTTGCCCAGCTCCTTTGTGATTGACCGTGAGGGGACTGTACGTCTAAGTTGGGTGGGCGTAATTAGTACCGCCATGCTTGAAAAGCACATTACACCTTTGATTGAAAATTAGGAGGAGGATACGATGGACACAAAAGTAACCTGGGATCATGGGATGACATTCTCCGGGACGGCTGATTCCGGCTTCATAGTGCCGCTTGGAGCTTCGCCCAGCGTTGGGGGGGAGAATGACGGATTCCGTCCGATGGAACTAATGGCGATCAGCCTGGCTGGCTGCACTGCCATGGATGTGATCTCGATCTTGCGCAAAAAACGTCAGGATGTGACGGCCTATGAGGTGAAAGTCCACGCCGATCAGGCAGACCAACATCCATATGTTTTCACACAGTCGGCAATTACTTATCAAGTAACCGGCCATGATGTTAAGGAAGCTGCTGTCATTCGTGCGATGGAGCTTTCTGCAAAAAATTATTGCCCTGCCCAGAGCATGCTTTCAAAAGTGATGTCTATTGAATTGCTTTATGAAATTTACGAAGATCAGGACGATGGCGAACGTACCTTGGTGACAAAAGGTAAAATCGAAAACGCATAACCAAAAATCATTAAATATAATAGGCCGTGACAAATCTTGTCGCGGCCTATTTCTATCTCAGTTGCGTAATCTCAAATCTCGAGTTTTAGGATGGCTGCTTCGATACTTTCGGGTGAACCAATAATGGTGACTTTATCCCCGACGCGCAGCCGTGTATAGCCGGTCGAGATGATGTCGTGTCCATGGCGGTGAATGGCGACGATTCGCAGATCATGTGGCAGTCGCAGATCACGCAGGGGAATGCCGTGCATATTCGGGTCAAGGACGTATACGTCTTGCATTTGATGATCAGATTCAATATCCAGAAGCAGCGATGCCGCATCTGGTGAACGGGCAAATTGATCCAGCAAATGGACGGTGGCTGTGCCGGGGTTGACGGTGAGTACGCCCAAATTGTTGAAACGATCCTGATCAGAGATATCGTTCAGACGGACAACCAGAGTTTCAGTCCCATAATTTTCGTAGAAGAGTTCACAGAGTTGAAAATTTTCCTCATCAGAGAGCATAGCAACAACAGCATCTGCCTTATGCGCATCAATGCTTACCAAATTTTCCAGATCAATTGCCGAAAGTAAAATGAGCGGCTCATCATCAAGGGACGCCATTGCACAGGAAGAATCTACACAAGCCCATTTGATTTCCCAGCCTTTTGATTTGAGCAGCCGAGCAACGGCCATTGCCTGGTCATCAGTACCGAAAATGAAGGCATCTCGTTTCCCATCGTAGGTTGTTTCACCACGGGAATGAGCCTCATTGACAAAGTTGATCACCCATTTAAAGAGAGGCGGTCCTGCAATTTGGTTGAGAACGATCACAGAGATCATGATTGTTGCAAAATCCAGGCCAAATTGCGGAAATGCAATCGCGGCCTCCTTTGCTAACCCCAACCCAACACCTGCCTGGGTAACGTATGCCATCCAACGAGACTGTCGAAAAACCCCTAGTTCGAAAAATGTTCATAAAAATCTCCCACAACAGGCTCAAAAATCGCCAAAATGTTGCTCAGAACACAAAAAACTAGGTGATTTTCAGTGTTTCTGTCCCACTTTTCAAAATAATTTTTTGAAAAGGGACTTTTTCGACAGTTTCAACTGACGGCATTATTTTTCATTGGCTCGCCTGCAATTGTGCCACCCGTAAAGGAGCCAATGAAGACTGATACCAGGCGAATAAAGAAAAGTGCCAGTGCAATTTGCCAGGTCTTTGAAAGAACGTCCAAGGCCAGGGATGCACCTGTTAGTGTGAAAAAGAGAATATAGATTGTCGGCCCAGTTTTATGTAGAATTTCGAGCATCTGGTCGCGATGGGGTGTCCAATTGATGACGAAAAAACTGGCGACCATGCAGATCAGCAGAGGCTCGAGTAGTAGTTCAGTGCCAAGTTGGTTGTGGCTGAAATGCCTCAAAAAAGTGGATGAGATGAAAACAGAGTATCCGAGCATCAGGGTGATAATCGCTTTTGACACCCTTCTTATTTTAATTGAGAGAAGTAGTTGAATTAATTTCCCGAGTAGATAACCAAGAAATATGGATAATGCCAGTTCTCCAAAAAGCAATAAGACGAAGCCCGCGTTGAGGCTGATATTGGTCAGTAGCGCATCGGCAATCTCGGAATTAAAGGCAAACAGGATGATAACGACCACATCCATGATCACCGTTACTCCAAGTATTGTTTGGGTGAAGGGGCCTTTGGCCCGCAATTCGTTAACGATGGCAATCGCAGATGAAGGGGAGCGTGCCACCAAAATTGCTCCAGCCAAAATAGAGATGGCGATCCGGCTGGTAACGGACATATTTTGAGTAAATGGAATTAAATCTGTCAAAAAGAAAAAGGCCAGAGTTCCGAAAATTGATGTCGATAATACCAACCCGGTCGTGACCCAGGCGATTCCTTTCAGCCTGTCACGTAAATCTTTAAGGTACAACTCGCTCCCCGCAGCAAAGGCGATGAAGCCAAGCGAGATCTCATCCACAAAACGGAGTTTGGGAATTGCCTCGTGGGGATCATATCGAGGACAAATGGTCCAACGAGAACGCCGGCAAAAAGAAATCCGCTAATTAATGGGAGGTTATAACGAGAGAAAAAAGCACCAATTTGCTTTGATGCCAGAGCAACAATACGGAAACTGACAATAAAAATGATAAAAGGGGTGTAATTTTCCATATTGGGTTTTCCTGCCTTAGATCAAGAGAATTTACTTAATCGCCAGAGGTAATCTGGCTATTTGTGCCGGAGACTGAGCTGGCTGTGATCTGGATTCCGTTTTTTGAGAGTGTCCCTGCATAGGCGGTTGAACCATTATGTGGAATCCAACCTTCCATTTCAAAGGGAATCGAGCTATCTGCCAAGATCCATTCGCCATTATATTTTCGGGCAATATGAATATGCGTGCCGGTCGTATGCCCACCTTCGCAGGATGGATAGCCAATTGAATCTCCGGAATTCAGGATCGTACCTAATTTGGCGCGACCGGGGGTTGCGATATGTAGATACAGGATTGACCAGCCTGTTCGTTCGTCCCCATCCATATCAAGGTCAAGAATTGCCAAACCGCGATCCACGCGTGTTACCATCCCGTTTGCAATCGCAACCGTATATTGTTGCGGATCAGCGACAAAGCAGCCACTGAAATCTGTGGGTGGTGCAAAATCCAGCGCGGCAAATGGAAAGCCTTCTCCCCAGCCGGTATGGGGCGCACCGGTATAAGTCCACGTTCGTGCTCTGGGGAAGGGGAGGATCATTTCAGGTTGCTCTAATGAGCCAGGGATGTGGATCCGGTCATCCAGCCACGGATCGCCAAAGAGATTGGTATATGTCTCAAGCAGCCCCTCTGCCCCAATTGCCCGTTCATACCTCGACCCTGAGAGGGTGCGCGAAAAATAATATTGGATCCCCACCGAAGCAGCATTCT
>JACKQG010005625.1_pt1 | contig 13676 bp, 9 predicted proteins | sample 8237621 | NCBI WGS metagenome assembly JACKQG01 (sample SAMN15677084, study PRJNA649215) | marine metagenome | biome: marine; feature: Black Sea; material: saline water; isolation source: suspended particulate matter (SPM) from the Black Sea western gyre | collected 2013-06-09/2013-06-10 | depth...
TAAGCTGTTACCGAATGCATCAACGGTTCTCAAGTTAGCAGCTGGTGCTCTCTCGAGAGGTGGTACAATAGTGCCGATTAGTGTAGTGGCTGTGATATCAAGTTCATCTGCAGTAGTATATGGTTCAGGTAATGTATTGTCCTCATATTCTGCGGTGACAGTGTCACCTTCTGCGACTCTGAGTCTGTGACCAGAAGATTCGTTAGAAACAGTGAAGAACACTGTACCTTCGAAAATTCCGGTTGCCTCATTAGTCTCAGTTACAGTAAGGTTAATACCTCCGGCATCGGAGTCAGACCACGCATCGACTTTGAAGTTGTCGACTGCTTCTGGATCTAAGTTCATGTCTGGATCAATTACTCTTACAACACCTGTTCCGCTTGCTGGATAGCTTGCTTCAAGCCACTGAACCTCACCAATGTTCCATCTAATTAATGCTGAACCGACTACAGTTTCATCCTCTGAGAATTCAAAGGATACTGTAAGTCCGTCATCGTCATCAGTTGGAATTTTTCCATCAGTTGGACCAGTACCGCTGGCAGTGCCAAGGGTCTTGTCATTTGTACCATCACCATCTGCATCATGTGTGAATCCAGTAAGGATTACTTCACCTGTGAAGATGCCTGTATCAGTACCAGTTTCGACAAGTTTGTACTGGTCGATATCATAACCTCTAGTAGCGACCTTTAATGGATCTCCACTGGTGTTACCGATTTCATCAACTAGATTACTGTCAAAGTTGTGATCTGGTGCTACTACTGTGATGTATACTTTATCAGTCCATGTGTAAACTTTTTGGTCAAGCTCGACGGTTGCACCAAAGTTTGAAGTAAAGATAGTCACGTTGACATCTTCATCTTCATCACCTACAAAGTTAGAACCGGATGGACCCCAGTCAGTATATTCGAGAACAATTTCTTCACCTCTTTCAAGGTTGTTAGAATTTACTGATGCTGGAATTTCCAAAACTACTTGGAAGATTCCTGTAGAATCACCAGTTTCTCTAAATGCTGTTGGTTCTGGATCAAATGTTCCTGCAAAGCCTCCCTCATCACCAATGGTGTTTGTGAAAGCATCAGAGTCCCATTCAATCAAGTCCAAGTCATAAGTCTCAGCACCATCATTATCCAGATCAAAGTCTGGCTCAATGAGTGTCAAGATCATGTCGGAACCAATAATGTAGACGGATTTGTCGGATTGCAATACGCCGTTTCTCAAGTCAAATGTAGCTGAATCAGTTACTGTGTTAGAAGAACCTGATGCGTCTGTTGGATCAGTGTACTCTACTTGGAGAATATCTCCTTGTAGGATACAATAATTCTCACCAGAAGCTGCGGCTTCATCAAACCTTGTTAGAACAGAACCCAATGACGTGCCGTTTAGGCCAGTAAATGTGCTTGTTGCTGGACAAAGTGAGCTGTCCGGACCATCAGTATATCTAATTGTGATATCAGATTCGAATATTCCTGCATCTGGTGCGATTTCGACCATTGGACCAAATGTTCTAACACTTGTTAGTGCTGCTGCATTGGTATCAATGGTGCCGTCAACTGCTGCAGTTGTACCAGCATAGCCGATGATCACAGTTTCAGAACCTCTTATTACAGAGACCTTTACTGGAGCACCGCTACCTGCTGAACCTGTAGCAATTGTATCTTCACCTGCTGCGGATAAGTCGTAATCTGGATCGTTAACTCGTACATGGATTGTTAGATCACCGTTTGACAAGGATTCGCCTGATGCGAGAGATGTTTGATCAATACCAGTTGCGTGGATTGGGAAAACACTTCTCTTTGAATTATCGGCGTTGGTTGGTGATTTTGCTGTATTTGTGCTAAAGTCTGCCACTTGACCAAATGGTACTGGGTATACTGTTCTGTCTAATGAGACTGAACCGGTATTTGCTCTAACACCTGCGCCGTCACCAACTTCAATGGTTTCACCAGATGCATCTCTAAAGTCAACATAGTTGACTTCAATGTCTACACCTGTTGTACTAGTTGAGGTACCAGAAGAACCGGTAAATCCAGTTCTCTTACAGTAGTTTGCTGGGATTTGGAAATCGCCAACAAATACGCCTGTGTCTGAGCCTGTTTCAACTAGTGTGAATCCTGTTTCACCAAGACCATCAGTACCGGATACTGGTGTACCACAAGTAACTGTGCCTTGGCTTGATTCTTGCCAGATCTCATCATCAAATGTGACATCTAATAATCTTGTAAGTGAAACACCGTCAGATAATGCTGTACGACTGTTGGCAACTTTACCAACTGCGTCATAGTTTGTATCACCTGATGTGGTTACTACAGTATAGATATCAATTAATGATGAATCTACGTTTAGATCTAAGTCTTCTAATGTAATTGTAACTGTGTCCGCTACTTTATAGTTTGAATCGCCAAAACTGACCATACCAGAGTGGGTTGATGCTGCTTGTTGATCTGCAATCTGTGTTGATACACCGTCTGCACCTAAGTCAAGATAATTGACTCTTGGAGAATCTTCATCAGTCAAGTCTTCAATTGCAATGAATGTTACTTCATCGGAAATTGTGGTTAGACCTGAATAGACAGAAGCGTCTAAGATGTTCAACTGATTGATCATTACGTATTCGAGTGAACCTACAAACTCGCCTGTGTTATCACCAGATTCCTCTAGTTCGAGTCTAACAATTTGGTTTGCAACTCTATCAGAGCTGGTATAACCATTATTGGTAAATCCAAATGAGAAGAAGTCTGCAACAAATGGGGTAATGCCTTCAGTTGTTGTAACTGTGTTTGTTCCGTTACCGAAAGTAATCATCAAACCGACGTTATTAGCGTCTGGAGTTGCAGTAGTATCAGCAATTTCACCCATCAATGTTGTATAAGCTGTAGTTCCGTTAAGTACTGTCAAACTTTGTGGATCTATGCCAGATACAATTAGATTTGCAAATACTGCACCGGTTAGGGTATTACCTGCACCAGTTAAGATATCAGTGGTAGAGTTTAACAAATAAACATCAACTGTTCCAGTTGTATTTAGTGCTCTAACATCAATATTTAGCAAGTTAACGCCTTTTAGTCCACTTGTTGAAGTTGAATCCTTTACGGTATTTCTAAAGTCAGCAAATGTTGTTTGGTAGTCAATGATGATACCATCGACTTCTGCATTTGCAGATAGTGCTGGGATTCTTCCCACTTTAGAATAAGAGTCTACAGATACAGTGTTTGATCCACCTACAATACTCTCAACAGAAAGTCCAAGTGGAATAGATCCACTACTTGTTCCGTTAAAGAATACTGCCTTTGTAGAGTTTGAACCTTCACCTAGTGTAAACGGATCACCAGTAGATAATGTAGGAATCAATGTAAATGAATTATCTTTTACAGAGATATCCTCATCACTTCTGCTGTTCTTGTTGAAATCTGCATCAACTAAGACTACTGGAATCACTTCACCAGAGCTCCATTCATCATCAGTTGGCTGAATATCAATGCTACCAAATGAGTAGCCCATTACAATAGATGAACTGCTACCATCATACTTGATTGTTGCTGATGTTCCTCTCAAGTCAGTAGATACTGTCTTGAGTGTAGATTTGTCAGCTGAATCATATGATACAAAGACATTACTAGCAGGACCAGTTTCTGTGATAGTTACTGGTTGTTTACCTGCAGTAATAGTACCAGATACAGCAGTTAACAGTCCTTCAGCGGTAACCACATTATTAGCATTATCCTGGATTGTCAGGACATTGCCTTTACCTTGTGGATTTCCATCTATTTGGAGAACTGCCTTTGACTGTTGTAACGCTGACAATTGGTTTCCTGATGGGCCACCTGAAATGTCGATAGCTTGCAAGTTAATAGCGTTATTACCGGAATTACCTGCTGCTGCGCCATTTTCATCAAACATTTGATATATTGTTTGTAGTGTGTTTGTTGAGTTGGTGGCAAAGGTCCAAGAGTCTTCGTCTGTTGGGTCAATGTTTAGCCAGTTGTCTGAGATTGTCAAGTGTACATCAGCGCCTTGTGGATATACGGATCTATCAAGTCCCCAAGATGCTACATTACTACCAAATGATAGTGTTGTTGATTGAACACCGCCACCTTTTTGGTACTGAATGTTTACATTTGAGGTAAGATCGTATAACTGGATAAATGGCCATAGTCCATCATCTTTTAGACCGATTTGACCAATTCCGTTACCATGAGTCGTGATTGTATTGATTTTCTTTGCTTCTCTTACAACGTTCATTACAGTTTTTTCTACACCTGTAGATACAGCTGCTACACCATTACCGGTAAGCATTGTATGTGTACTGTTAGCGTTTATTACAACGGCAGCACCACCTGCATTGTCTACATAACCAGATGTTGTACCATCTAAGTCAGTATTACAAGCTGGAATTGTTGCTGTTCCATTTACACCAAACGTATTTGTAGTAGAGTTTGATCTAACTGGAATTGCTACACCAACAGTATCTGAGAACAATTGTGTTGTTTCATCAGATGCTAATGCAGTACTAGCTGAACTACAGAATTGACCAAAGTCAAGTCCGTATCCACCTGCTGCACCATCAGTTGTTCCGTCTGCTTTTGTTGCTTGAGTTTTATCTGCAAAGTAACCATACCAGTTACCGTCGGTTGCTTGAGCCATTCTTAGCTTTGCACCATTTACGGTTACATCTGGTTCACCATTTGACTCGTTTGTCTCATTGATATCACTATCAATTACTACAATCTCAACTACTTGAGGTCCAGTTATTGTATTTTCAAACTGTGAGTTTTCTGCGGAGACAAATAGGTTAGCGTTGGCAGCCATTGCCTCAGGCATTACACCTGGCATTGCAATGGTCATACCACCAGCTAACATAATTGTCATTAATGTAAGACTAGTTATTTTACGTCCTATTTCGTTATTCATGTTATTAGTAACTTTTCTTTAAAATTTGTATTTAAGCCTAATGGACGAATTGTCCACAATTGTGTTATTTTTTGTAATTTTTTTATCAAATTTATAGGATTGATGAATATTCTAGATCATTTCAACATAATAATTACATTTTACATCACAAAAAGGCAATTGATCCGCATATTTTTTATGTTTTACGTATAATTCATGTAATTTTTACAGACTATTCTATGCCTTGATCTCTTTGCCTAGCAGGCTCTTGTATAGCGATATGGCATCAGCCTCGTCTTTTGGACCCACGACAACTGCAGATCCCCTCTTCATAAAACTGACAGAGAGATCATTTGTTCTCAAGGATAATCCCAGGTCCCCCTGATTGTCAACCAAGAATCCTCTTTCCTTTGCAATGATAGATACAGCATTCACATCAAGATCGAATGTGTCAGTTGGAGTAATGGAATAAGTCCTCTTGCCGCGATTTCTGCCACACAGTTCCTCTAAAATCAATTCTTCTTTGGGTACGACTTCAAGTTTGCCCGTTCCGCAAATTGGACATTCCTCGGCTCTGAATGTTTTGGTGAAATTAAAATCCAAGTTTTCCAAGTCTATGTGTAAGATTCTTTGAGAAAGGTTTGGAGTTTTTCCAAGTATTATTTTGACGGCTTCTGCAACCTCAATTGCACCGACAATGGAAAGTATTGGCGGATGAACGCCCTCAATACTGCATGTTGGCATTGTGTTCTCATCTAATTCAGGGAACATGCAATAGTAACATGCAGATTTTTTTGGTAGAATAGTAAAGGCTTGTCCAGATGTTCCGACTGCAGCCCCCGTAACAAATGGAATTTCAAACTTTACACATGCCTTGTTTAGCGCGTAACGAGCATTGACACTGTCAAGTGCATCAATTACAACATCGCAACCTTCAACGACTTCTAATGCGGTGTAATCATTTACAGATATAGCCAGTGCTTCAATCTTACAGTCAGGGTTTAGTTTCTGCAATTTTTTTGCAGCCACCTCGACCTTGACTTGGCCGACATCATCCTCATCAAACATCATTTGCCTGTGCAAGTTTGATAATTCTATCACATCCCTGTCAACAATACGTAAAGTTCCGACACCCATCGTAGCTAGTCTGGAGATAATCGGGTGTCCCAAACCGCCTGTTCCAACAACACAAACTTTAGAATTTTTTAATTTTAATTGTCCGCCATAGCCAATTTCTTCCAACATTACTTGCCTTGAAAATTTGTCCAGTTCTTTTGGAGATAGTTCTTCTGAACCGCCAGCTACTGCAGGTAAGATGTAAACTTCATCGCCATCTTTTAGAACAGTCTCCATGCCGCTGGAAAATTTTGCGTTCTTTCCGTTGATGTAGATGTTAATCAGAGAACGAGGAGTTCCGTCACCTTCCAATACTCGGCGTTTGAAATCATCACCAAGGATTTCAGATATTTTTGCAAATGCATCAGTCAGGGAATCAGCTGAAATCGCCGTCTTTTTTTCTCCGCCGCTTTGATTAAGCACAGATGGGACTGTAAATGTAATATTTGCCATTAGTTTACTACCGCCGAAATTTCTTCAATGTCTGCCTTCATTATTCTAGGCTTTTTCAAAATTTCCATTATTGATTCAGTTGCCTTTAGTCCATTGCCAGTGACATAACATACGACCTTGTCATTTTTGTCGATTTTTCCCTGCTCAACCATTTTCTGAAGAATAGCAACAGATACTCCACCTGCAGGCTCTGTGAATATTCCTTCAGTCCGAGCCAAAAGCAGTATAGCGTCTAAAATTTCCTTATTGTTGCATTCTTCTGCAAATCCGTTGTATTGTGCCAATCGTTTTAAAACATATCTTCCATCACCAGGATCACCTATTGCCAGACTTTTTGCAATAGTGTCAGGATACTCAACAGGGATTACCTCCTTGCTGTTTTTCTTAAATGCGTCAACTATGGGTGCACATCCATGTGGTTGTGCTGCAATCATGTGCATGTTGGATACATCATTTAACAATGAAACTTGTTGTAATTCCTCAAATCCCTTACAAATTGCATTAAGCATTGCGCCACTACCAACCGGTATAATTAATTGATCAGGTACTTGCCAGTCAAGTTGCTCTGCAACTTCATATGAAAATGTTTTAGAGCCTTCTACATAGTGAGAGCGCATGTTGATATTTACTATACCGATTCCCTTACTATCGCCAATTTGTGCTGCAATTCTGTTTGCATCATCATATGTCCCGTCAACTGCGATATAGTTTGCACCGTACGATAATGCTTGTGTAATCTTTGCCATCTCAATATTGCTTGGTGCAAACACATGGCACGGCAGTCCAGCTTTGGCTGCATGCGCTGCAGTTGCAGATGCCAAGTTACCAGTGGATGCACATCCAACTGCAGTTAATCCGAATTCTTTTGCCTTTGATATTGCAACCCCAGCCGGCCTGTCTTTGAATGAAAACGTTGGGTTTACAGAGTCATTTTTGATGTAAAGATTGTTCAATCCTAGTTTTTTCCCAAGATTGTCAGCCTTGATAAGAGGAGTCATTCCAGCACCAATGCTAACTATATTTGATTTGTTCTCTATTGGAAGTAGTTCAAAATATCTCCAGTAGGTGTGCTCGCGGTTAGAAAATGTGTCTTTTGTCAATTTAGGAAAATTATATTTTACATCCAGCGGGCCAAAGCAGTCTTCGCACACATATTTGAAAGCAGTATCATATTCTTTTTTACATTCTCTGCATTGCAGCGAGGTTCTAGCCAAGATCAGTATATCCTATGAAAATACAGATAAAAAATCCTAATATCAAGTTAAGTAATACTTAATTTTAATGGTTAAAAATATAGTGAATACTAATCATCATAAGGGGAATAATAGGTAAGACAGTAAAAAATCAAATTTTTTGAAATTATCAATCATGAGGAAGGTTTTTAGATATTTTTGCAAGTGTAATTTTGTGAATAACAATATTGCAATTCCGATTGTTATAGGAATTATCATAGTGATAGCAGGAATCATTGCAATAACAGATCAAAAACCAAACATAATGGAAGTTGAAGATACTCTGAATAAAGAATTACAGCCAGAAGAAGAAATCACTCCAGAAGTTCAAGAAAAATTAGACAGCATTGAGAAAGCAAATTTGGAAAATGAATATTCTCCAAAAGAAAGAGAATGGATAACTTCAGGACCGTTTCAGATTGATCGAAGTGAGTATGTTTTAGGAGAGAAGATTTTTCTCAGAACTGGAGGATTGGGATTTGATGAAAAGGGTCAAGTGGCGTTTCTCAGACCATTAAACACTACACACTATGAGGTTTATCTGACGATACCATTTGACGGCTCTGATAATTCAGCATTCAATTATTATTTACAGCCACAGCTTTCAAAAATTAGAGGATTTTGTTCTGCAGATGATTTTGTAGGAGATTGGAGAGTTGTTTTTAGGGGAACTGATTATCCTAATTTAGAATTTAAAATAACTGAAGACATTCTTCCAGGGGATGAAGATGATTTTGTGCCAGTTTGCTAAGTTATTTTTCCAAAGTGTTGTGAAAGCAAACTCTTTCGCCAGTATGACAAGCAGGTCCTGATGGTTCAACAAGGTAAATAATTGCATCAAAATCACAATCAACTAAAATTTCTCTAATTTTTTGTGTGTTGCCGGATTCTTCGCCCTTCATCCAGAGTTTGTTTCTAGAGCGACTCCAGAACCAAGAGTTTCCAGTTTTTTTAGTTAGTTCAAGGGATTCCTTGTTTGTATAAGCTAGTGTAAGAACATCTTTTGTGTTAGCATCTTGAACAATTACAGGTACAAGACCGCCACTCTTTTCAAAATCCATATCATCAATTGATTTTTCCATATTAAATAAAATAAAAATCAGTATTATAATCTTACAGGGATTGCTTTATCTTTCAAATGTAATTTTACGCCATTAACACCGTGCGTATCATAATGGAAAATTGAAGCAGCAAGTGCAGCATCAACATTAGATTCCTTAAAAATCTCAACCATGTCATCAGGTTTGCCACAACCACCCGAAGCAATAACAGGAATAGAAACAGAATCAACGACATTTTTAGTCAGTAAAATATCATATCCGTCTTTAGTTCCATCCTTGTCAATACTAGTAAGAAGAATCTCGCCAGCACCTAATTTTTCAGCATCTTTAACCCATTGGATGACATCCATTCCAGTTCCTTCTTTTCCACCATAAATGAAAACTTCAAACCAAAACTGTTTATCATTTTCAGTAAAAATATTTTTTGAGTCATCAATGTTGTAATTCCTTTTTGCATCAACAGCTACCACAACGCATTGTCGTCCAAACAATTCCATTAATTCTGTAATGATTTTGGGATTTTTTATTGCGCCAGTATTGATTCCGACTTTATCAGCACCATTAAGTAAAATATTTCTTGCATCCTCTAATGATTTAACTCCACCACCTACGGTAAACGGGATATCAATTACAGAAGCTACTTTTCTAACCAAGTCTTTGATTGTTTTTCGTTGTTCGTCAGATGCAGTAATGTCTAAAAAAACTAGCTCATCTGCACCTTCATTACTGTATTTTTCTGCCAATTCCACAGGATCTCCTGCGTCCTTAATTGATTCAAAGTTCAATCCCTTGACGACTCTACCGTTTTTTACATCCAAGCAAGGAATTATTCGTTTAGTCAATGTCATGATGATTTTTTTGCCTCTTCAATTGAAACTTTGTTCTCATATAGTGCTTTACCAAGAATTACTCCAAACGCATTTTTTTCTTTTACATCTTTAACATCAGAAATATTAGAAATCCCCCCACTTGCAATAACATTTGCATTAGACAAGTTGCATGCTTTCTCTAAAAATTCCAAGTCTGGTCCTTCCATAGTACCGTCACGACTAACATTGGTTAGTAAAAATTCAGTAAAACCCATTTCTAGAAATTCATTAATTGCAGGAATTAATTTAATCCCAGTATTTTTTTGCCAACCGTTAATTACAATTTCACCATCTTTATGGTCAACTGAAATTACAATTTTTTCTGATCCCAGTTCAGCTAACAATGATTTCAAAAGAGGCTTGTCTTTGAATGCCAAAGTCCCCAACACTATTCTTTCAGATAGTTTTGCAACTTCTAAAACTAATGATTCATCTCGTAAGCCGCCAGCAACTTCAACTGGAATTGAAACAGATTTGAGGATTTTTTTAATTATATCAAGATTAGAGCCAATCCCAAGAGTAGCATCCAAATCCACTAAATGAAGAATATCTGCACCTGCAGATTCCCATTTTTTTGCAATATCTACAGGATCATCACTGTATACTGTTTTTTGATTAGGATCGCCCTTGTACAGCCTTACAACTTTACCATCCATAAGATCAATTGCAGGAATTATTTTCATTTTTTACACTCTTTGAGAAAATTCTCTAACATTATTTTTCCTACAGTACTTGATTTTTCAGGATGAAACTGTGTACCATAAAAATTATCATGCTCCACTACAGCAGGAACTTTAATTCCATAATCAGATTCAGCAGTTATAATATTATTTGATTCAGGTTTTACTCTATACGAATGAACAAAGTATACCCATGAACCATTTTCAACGCCTTCAAGAATCTTTCCAGATTTTTTTATTTCTAGATTATTCCAGCCCATGTGAGGTACTTTCATCGAAGAAGAAGGAAGTACAATTACTTCCCCCTCAATAACATTCAGACCTTTCTCTTTACCTTCTTCACTTTTTTCAAAAAACATTTCCATTCCAAGACAAATGCCAAGAACAGGCATGTTTTCCACATATTCTTTAAATTGAATCTTGGAAAAATTTCTAATACTATTCATAGCAGGATCAAAATTTCCAACACCAGGAAGTAACAATCCAGAATACTCGTTTGGGCTATCAAAATTATCAATCACATCAACTGTAGCTCCTACTTTTTCAAGTGAATTTTTTAGACTGAAAATGTTTCCAGCGCCATAATCAAAAATTGCAACACTTGTCATTACATTGAACCTTTTGTACTTGGAATTCCTTTTTGTTTTTTATCTAACGATGATGCATTTCTCAATGCAACAGCAAGTGATTTTATGGCAGCCTCAACTTTGTGGTGATCATTATCGCCATACTTTACAGTGAGGTGAATACAGCTGTTTAGATTTTGCAATAACGATTGGAAGAAATGTTCAAGATCCTCTTTTGATACATCCTCAATTTTATTTCGTTTGATTAACAATGTCAATTTCCAAAATGGACGTTTCACTAGATCAATTGAAGCCTCAGCAAGAGATTCATCCATTGGAACAGATGCATAGCTGAATCTAGTAATTCCACGTCTAGAACTTAGTGCTTTGTCAATTGTTTGTCCCATTGTAATTGCAGTGTCTTCAATCAAGTGGTGTTCTATACCATCATTTGATTTTGCATCAACTTTAAGATCCATCATTCCATGTGTTCCAAATGATACAATCAAATGATCTAGAAATTTTATTCCAGTTTTAATAGATGTCTTACCCGATCCATCAAGATTCACAGATACAGAAACGCTAGTTTCTTTTGTATTTCGTTTAATTGATGCCTTTCGTGGTGCCATTTTTCTCACAGATTATGTAATTTCCATCATTCTAAATTTAACGTTTGTGAGTAATAGATCATATATCATTTATCGCTTTACATGAGGATAATATATCATAATAACCAGATATTGTATAATCTGTGTATAATAAAATATCAGATGGTTGTTTCTAGCTACAAACTTCGTTTGTATCCAACGAAAAATCAAGAAAATAAATTAAATGACACAATAGAAATATGCAGAATCTTGTATAATGATTTTATTTTTGAATCTCACCTTGCATACAAGGAAGGTTACAAGATAAAGTTTGATGAATTGCAGAGAATGATTCCTGCAATGATTCCAAAAGATAAAGTGTACAGCAAGGTAGCCCAGATGGTTTTATGGCAATTTTATAACAATCTGAAAACACTGTCAGCATTAATCCAGAGAGGAAAAAGAACAGGAAATCTAAGATTCAAGTCAAAATCAAGATTTCATTCAATCAATTATAACCAATCAGGATTCAAATTTTTACCAGATAATAAGATCAAATTCTCCAAAATTGGAAAAATCAAATGTATCATTCACAGAAAGATACAAGGAAAAATCAAAGAAATTCATGTAAAAAAAGAACTTACAGGAGATTGGTATGCCATAGTTGTCTGTGAGAATGAACTCAAATCAATATGCTCTCTTTTCAGAAAGAAAATCGTCGGGATAGATGTGGGTATAAACAATTTTGTGTACGATTCTGATGGCCATGTTATAAAACATCCACAATTACTAAGAAAATCAAAGAAAAAGCTGAAACGATCTCAAAGAAAACTATCCAAAAAAATAAAAAATTCTAACAACAGATGGAAGCAGAAACTAAATCTAGCTAGAATACATCAAAAAATAAAAAATCAGAGAAATGATTTTTTACATAAAACATCAAGATATTATGTAGACAATTATGATACTATTTTTGTTGAAGAATTAAAGATTCAGAACATGATAAAGAATCATTACTTGGCAAAATCAATATCTGATTCTTCATGGAATTCATTTTTCCAAAAACTAGAATACAAGGCTGCAAGAGCTGGTATTCTATTTAAAAAAATTTCACCATATAACACAAGTCAGAAGTGTTCTATGTGTAATAACATTGTAAAAAAATCTCTGGCACAAAGAACACACAACTGTCCTTTCTGTGGATTCAAAATAGATCGAGACCACAATGCAGCTAGGAACATTAAACAAAAGGGATTGGACAGTCTACCTCTGGAATGGAGGGAAGTCACGCCTCTGGAGAGAAGACCTCTAACTATAACATCAATAAGATATAGTCAAGTAATCTCAAGGAATGAGGAAATCCATCACTTTGATTGATAGTTCACTACCTTTGGTAGCAGATTAATTGAATCCAATACCAAAACAGCCCCATTTTTCTCAAATAGTTCCAATTTCTCTTGTGGATTTTTACTTGTACCTATAATTCCACAAAAAATAGTATCATGTCCTAAATCAGTAGTTCTTTTAGCCATAATAAAATCCTCCATAGAATCTCCAACATAAAGAGTGGTAGTACAATTCATTCCTTGAATTGAGTTCAAAAGAGACTGAGGATTAGGTTTTGCAAGTTCGCGCGGTTCATCCTCAAGAAACATAGAATTATCCAAATTGAATTTTGTTAGCAGTGACTTTAATGAGTAACTTACAGATTCTTTTCCTCTTCCAGTTACCATGGCAATTTTTGAATTAAACTTTTTTTGTAATTTTTCAAATAAAATATCATTTAGAATTACATCATCTTGTTCAATCAAACCAGGCTCAGAAAAGTTTGAAGTATCGTTAAATAATTTTTTGTATAATTGAGGCCCATAAAAAATCTGATCAAAAATTTGGTAGAGAGGATTATCATGATGAGTTCCAGGATATGATAGTTGTTTTTTAATATCAGAAATATCAATTCGACTTTCAATATATTTTTCTACAGATATAATTCCGCTAGAATCAGAGTTTTTGATCACATCAAAAATGAAACTAGTTTGATCTTTTTCTAGTTTTTTTGCAGCAACAAGGGAAATTATTGCAGCATAAGTCAAATCGACTTCATCGTTGAATCCTCCAGTAGATTTGAATCCATCAATAATTTTAAAATCAACATCAATGGATGAATCAATTTTTGCTAGATTTTCTAAAACATATTGAGTTGTTTGGATAATTGCCAAATCATA
>JACKQG010005626.1_pt1 | contig 13676 bp, 18 predicted proteins | sample 8237621 | NCBI WGS metagenome assembly JACKQG01 (sample SAMN15677084, study PRJNA649215) | marine metagenome | biome: marine; feature: Black Sea; material: saline water; isolation source: suspended particulate matter (SPM) from the Black Sea western gyre | collected 2013-06-09/2013-06-10 | depth...
CTTCAGGCTCGCGTTATCCGCCGCCGAGCAGCGGCGCCAGCTTCACCACGTCGCCATTTTGTAGGACGTAGTCTTTCAATTCCTGACGGCCATTGACCAGCACGAGGGCCACCAACATCGAGGGGATGCCGAGGGCATCAAGAGCCTCAGTGACGGTCTGTCCCTCGCCGGTTACTATTGGTGTCTCTCTATCCCCGATGTGTTTCTTCAGCAACCCAACGGGAGTTATCTCGACACAACCTTCGGGCATTGTCTTCTTTACTCATAGTTGGACTATGTCCTCTAAACCCAATTCCTCTAGCTTCTCTTTTCTCGGTATCCCGTTCTCGTCCCAGCCTCGCTGCTCGTAGTACATATCCAGCAGCTTCTGCACATCCTCCCAGGTAGTGAACTGACCCTTGGTCGGGCCGCTGGTGGCGGGGTGCTTGTAGAAACGCGGCGGCGGATAGTCCCAGTCGCGGCCAAAGCCGGGTACCTCCCGCACCCAATACATGCGAGTGAGATTCCACACCCGCTCGCTCAGCTTCATCAGGTCGTCCCAGGAACGATCTTCCCCGGTGATGGTCTTGAGCATGGGCGCATACTCGGTGATGTCAATACTTAGCTCAATCCACTGGAGCCTGCATCCCCCGGCACAGTCGAAGAAGGGGCGGGCGTGCTGCAGGAAGATGACCTGGGCCACTTTCTCCGGCGTCACCGCCTCGCGACCCACCTGCAGGTCGTAAGTGATGGCCCAGGCTCGATTATGGTGGGCGCCTACGTCGGCTGTCATGTAAGCAAGCAGCATCCCTGTCGCCAGGTGGGTGTCGTAGGCGCTCTGCTCCATGCCTTTGACGTGGATGGCAAATTCCTCACTGCCCTGCCCCCACACACTGGCGGCGTGCTTCACTCCCTCGGCCAGCACTGCTCCGATGCCCTCCCGCCGGGCGATCTTCTCGATCAGGGCGAAGACGGCTTCGGGCTTGCCCCAGTCCAGCTCCAGGCCGTCGGTGTCTTCGGTGGTGATGATGCCCTTCAGAAAGCACTCGATGGCGAAGGCCACACATCCACCAGCCGAGATGGTGTCAATGCCCAACTCGTCGCACAAGAAGTTAGCCTGAGCTACATCCTCTATGTCCGCCAGACCGCAGTTGGAGCCCAACATGCCGATGGTCTCGTATTCCGGCCCCTCCACCCAGATGTCGTGCTTCTTCGAGTAGGAGTACTTACCGCACGGGCTGGGGCAGGCGAAGCAACCCTTGTCGGTGACGACGATCTTCTGGCGCATGACCTCTCCGTAAAGATTTGCCCCCTCCTCGAAGACGCCGGTCTCGAAGTTGCGGGTGGGCAGGGCGCCCACCTCGTCGCACCAGGAGGTGACGATAGTGGTGCCGTAGCGCTGCCAAGCTTCCAGCATCTCCGCTTCTTTGCAGGCCTTGAACATCTTGCGGGATTGCTTGTAGAAGGCTTTCACATCGGCCACGGGGATGCCTTTCGTGCCGCGCGCGGCGATGGCCTTGAGCTTCTTGGCTCCCATGACCGTGCCCACGCCGCCCCTGCCTGCCTGCCGGCCCCAGTCATGGCTGATGCAGGCGTATTTGACGCCATTCTCTCCCCCTGGCCCGATGGTGGCGATCTGGAACTCCTCGCCCAGGCGATCCTTGAGGGTTCTCTCCGTGGTGATGGAGCCCTGGCCCCATAGGCTGGAGGCGTCGCGCAGCTCTACCTGGTCGTCGTCAATGAACAGGTAGACTGGCTCATCCGAGGCGCCTTCGAAGATGATGCTGTCGTAGCCGGCATACTTCAACTCGGCGGTGAGCATCCCGCCTATGCTGGCCGAGGCGTAGCCGCCGGTGAGGGGGGACTTGCAGGTCCAGTCCATCTTGCCGGCGCCGGGCACCAGCAGCCCCGATATAGGCCCGGTGGAGGCGATCAGCTTGTTCTCTGGTCCCAGAGGGTCGGCGCCCTGGGGCACCTCGTTCCAGAGAGTGTAGATGCCCAGCCCCCGCCCGCCCAGGAAGTCTCGGGCCGCTCTCTCAGGGTAGGGCTCTTTGGTAATAGTCTTGTTCGTCAGATTAACACGCAGGATTTGTCCGGCGTAGCCGTTCATTAGTCGTCCTCCTTGATGGGGCTAATTTCACCAGCCTGAACAATCACATCTTCCACGAGCGCAGCTCCTGATACCGCTGTCGCCACTTCTCGGCAGCCAGGTACAACCCCTTCCAGACCACGTAGTCATCCCATTCTTCGAAATCCTCCTGCGCGTTGGACAGAACTCGTTGCTCAAAAGCCTCAAAGGGCAGGCCGTACTTGTGCTCGTAGACCTCTGCCTGTCTGCCGTATTCGTGCGTCTTGCGGAGGGCTAAGGTGGTTGACCAGTTGATCAGGATTTTCTCCTCGGTAGTCTCTTCCAAAACCCAATTGGGAACTTTCACAGTCATGTTTGAACCTCCTTGAGATTCGTGGGCATGGAACTCACGAATCCACAACAGAAAGCGCATCCATCCCACAAGCTGCCACGCATTGGCCGCAGAGGTTGCATTTCCAGGGGGCCTCGTAGTCAGAATGGGTGAAGATGACGTCCTCAGGGCAGACCTCAGCACACTGGAGGCAGTCGAGGCCCAGGCACTCCTCCTGGACGATGTAGTAGACACCCTGCTTATCCTGAAGAATGCAATCAGTCGGGCAGACCTCGGCGCAATCGCCGCATTGGGTGCAGGTTCTCACCTTGAAGATGCCGGGGTCAGGAAAATAGGCTTCAAGGGCCAGAGCCGCCTTCTTGGGGTTGTTCTCGCCATAGGAACCGTCCTGGCGCTGTGCTGGCTTTCCCCAAATGGGCGAGCCAGCATTGAACACAGAGCACGCCAGAAGGCAAGCCCGGCATCCTGAACATTTGGAACTGTCTACATGTAGGTACATAACTTGTCTCCTCCTGAAGTGGTGGCTTGAAAGCGGTCAAAGGATATAACGATTTGGGAAAAAAGTCAACTCTTGGGACAGCAGCCGTGTCACTTCGGCCCCAACCTTCTGTCATTCATTCCTTTGCCTCTCAACCCCTCAAAATTCACTACTCGACACGGGGAAAGAAACCAGGTTTTTTGTCGTCTGAACCAAGCAAATCGTTGCTCTTTGAGTGTTTTGGAGCGCCAAAAACGCCTTAGCAAGTGAAAAACCTGGTTTCTGATTTTCGATCGTAGGTGTCAATAGCGGCGGAGATGGTGGCGTGAGCCCCCTCGTTGGCGTCGGCGGGGTTGCCGATGATGTTGACGCGGGCGGGGATGGTCAGTTGGCGGCGCAGTTGTAGATCACCTCCCCCAGATGCGGTCTCTTCCCATTTTCGGAACAATACGCACGGTTTATGCACGCTTGGGTTTATAGGTGTGTATAATGTGTGCCTCCCGGCTGCTCAACGTTGCACGATGGCCAATTGCTCATCAAGCTTTTGGGCCAACAGGCGCAGCTCGCCAGCCTCGAGTTGTTCAATTGCTTCGATAATCACAGTGAATGGCACCCTCAATTGCACTTCCCGCTCTGCCCGCTGTCGGTTGCGCCTCAATAGCGCTCGCAATCGTTCAGCATCTTGAATAGCGTCTTGACCACTAAGCAACTGCGCTTCTAGCTCATGTACGCTTTTCTGCTCACTCATTGTTACTCGCCTCCTCCTTTCGCTGCCAGGTAGACTTGCTCGATAAACAATACGCTGTAATGTGTCCCCTGTCGCCGACAGGTCTCCAGCCGCTCCTTCAACTCATCGGCGGTCAACAGTCCCTCTTGCACCGCCACCAACAATACGCCAGCGAATCCCGATAACGTCAGCCCCATCTCATCTGCTACTGCCCTGGCAGCCAGTTCATCCAGCAGAATCACATCGTTGACGAACTCGGGGTGTATGGCCAGCGCCATTGCTTGCGCCTCACCCAGGTGATTGTCTATCACGGGGTCTCGTGACAGTGGATGAAGCGCAATCGCCTGAGCGATGGTCCAGGCCGTATCCTTTTCTTCCTCTGCTAGGTGGTGTGTCTTGATCCGCGAACTGGCAGACTGAAGCAACTTACCCCATCCGTGTCTAACTAACTCATCCACACACGCCGACGGAATGTGAATCACAGGCAACAAAGCTGTCACCAAGTCAAGGGAATCTGACTGGAAAACAGAGATGAGTGGACCGGTGTCACTGATGGCGTGCGTCGTGCCTGGTTCCCTGATAGCCATTACACTGCCTCGCCAATTTCATCACAATCCGAAGAACGTGAGCCATCCATTACAACAACGCCCGCCGCACCATGTCCAGGGCCCGGTTCACCAGCCAGGCCGTGGCCCGCTCGGTGTGCCCCCCATGCTGGGCCGAGGTAGGTACAAAAGGCCAATAGCCTCCTCCACCACACTGTCGGTCAGTCCTCTGGAGGCCACCAGCCAGCGCTAACCCACAGCCGCCGGGCGACGACGATTTCCGGGTTGTTCAACTTGAGTGCTGCGACAGTTGCGCGACCACACTGAGTCAGTCCTTGAATTTCCGTTCCGTCTTCGCTCCACGCGAAGTGGTCGTTCCACTTTTGCTGACGCGGATTGAACAACCGCACCTGCCTGCCTGTCAGTGGGTCACGGGCGTGGGTCTGGGCGCCCTTGAACTCGTTGCAACGCCGACATGCCAGCCACAGATTCTCTTCAGACGACGGTCCACCGGCTGCTTCGGGGATGATGTGATCCAGGGTCATCGTCATGCCCATCAGCTCTTCTGTGCGCAGACAATATCCACACCGATGCCGTGCCTCTTCGGCTACCCGTTGCCGCACGCCAGCAGGTATGCTCTTCTTTTTTGTGCTCATGTCTCTGAGGTGAGTCTGCGCAGTTCTTCTAGCGTGGGGAGACGATGACCTCGAAACCGCAGTAGCACAGCGGCACGGGCTTTGCGCAACATCACGCGATCTGCCTCGCGCTGGAGTTGGTCTAACTTCCGTCGTTCCTGTTCGGTCAGCGTACCGGCCTGGTTCTTGCGAAGCAGGCGGTCCAACTCGCGCTGCTGCACTGCCGGCACTTTGCCCAACATAACCTGCCAAAGTGATTCATCGTTCAGGTTCTCCAGTTCAACTAGTCCCTCCACCAACTTCGGGGACAGTCCATCAAGCGATGGAAGCGAAACCTGGAGAGCACTCACCAATAGGTCTTCTAACGGACGCTTGGTTGCTTCGGCCATGCGCCTGGCCGGCAGGTAGATCGTGTGGGGTAGTTCCAAAGTCACTGTTTGTGTCATTTTCCTTTCACTCCTTTGAAGTGCGAAGTGCGAAAGCTGTTTGTTCGATGCACGCTTGATTGTAGCTCAGACGTAGGATTCGGTCAAGTTCTCACCTCAGCAAGTCACGGCCTATCCGTGCTACAACAACGCCCTCCGTACCATATCCAGCGCCCGGTTCACCAGCCAGGCCGTGGCCCGCTCGCTGTGCCCTCCGTACTGGAAGGTCTTGACGGTCACCTCCTGGCCCGTATCCAGGGCAATGTACATGGGGTGGCGCTCTGCTGGATCTTCGGCCATGGGCGCTCGCACCCATACCGCCAGACATAGGCCTACTTCCAGAAAGGCTCGTCCCCCTCGCGCCGCTGCTCGAGCTGCCTTGGCCGAGAAATTGCCCGCCTGCTCGAACTGAGGCCGAGGCAGATCCAAAAGGCCGATGGCCTCCTCGACTGTGTCAACGATCAGGCAGTTCCCCAGCACGGCGGGACCGTCCGGCGCGTCAAAGATCTGACGGCTGACGACGCCATCCACCCCGCACTCTACTGTACCTAGCGTCAACTCCCGTTCAATCAGCATCCGGACCATTACTTCCGCAACCGTTTCTTCTCCCATGCCGTATATCACCTCCCCTAGTCGCTCGCGCACTCTCCCCTCCATCTCTGCGATGAGCCGATCTGCCTCCTCCTCGCTGGCTGCCTTGGCCACGATGCGCACGTCGGTCTGGCCTGGGTGGGCGGCCAGTCCCACGGTGGGGTTGGCGCTCTCCATCAGATCGCCGATGCGCGCGTCCACCTGTGACTCCCCAATGCTCACCGTGCGCAGCACTTGCGTCTTGATCACCTCCAGGTGGCCCAGCTTGCGCTTGAGGTAGGGAATCACCTCGTGCTCCATCAGATGCTTCATCTCGTGGGGCACGCCGGGCAGCACGATCACGTCGCCCCGCTGGTGCTGGACGATGAAGATGGGCGCCGTGCCCACCGGGTTCTCGATGGCGATGGCACCTTTGGGCTTGAACGCCTGCCGGCGGTTGTTCTCGCTCATGGGATGGCCCCAGCCTCGAAAGCGCTCCTCGATCCAGTCCAGCATCTCCTCGTCCAGCACCAGCTCCCGGCCTGTGGCCCTCGCTACGGCCTGGCGGGTGACATCGTCCACCGTGGGGCCCAGTCCTCCAGTGCAGATCACCACATCGGCGCTCTCCAAAGCCTCTTCGATGCAGTCAGCGATGCGCCCCTCGTTGTCTCCCACCGTCACGCGATGGTACAGGTCAATGCCAATCTCGGCCAACTGTCGGGAGATGTAGGCCGCGTTGGTGTCCACGATGGCGCCCAGCAGTAGCTCTGTTCCAATGGAGATGATCTCTGCTCGCATGGGTTACTCTTTCGTCTTCGCCGCGTCAGTTTTCCATGTCTTCGAAGAGATCTCCCAACTCCCTCTCCCACACCTCTCCAAGAGGCATAAAGGACATCTCTATGAAGTCTCTGGTCAGGCTCTCCACGTACTCTCTTACTCTGAGCTGAGGCATGGCCCTCTCCAGCTCATCAACCTTGTGGTCCATTGACGAAATGAGTGCATCGCCTTGCCTCACAAGGCTTGACAGATCAATCCCCAGGTCGAGCATGTGGTTCAACCTTCTCATGAGGTCATACCATGCCTTGAAGTCCCTTTCTATTCTCATTCCTTGGAGGTGTGGTGAGAGCTCTGAGAGGTCATAGGCTGGAACAAATCCATAAAAGACGAGAAACTCTACTCCACTTTGCTCCGCTCTGTCAACGAGATACGTACCGATAGTTGTCCCGCCTTCATAGTTGGAGAACTTGACCGCGTATTCGGCGAGCTCATCCTTCATTTCCGGAAGACTATAGACACACGAGATCTCTCTATCTTTATCATACGGCATCGCACCATATACCCCGCCGACTGCAGCTACCCTTCTTACTCCCAATTCTTTCACAGCATAGAAGAAAGCCTCTGCATATAGTTCCACGTTTAGATGAGGCTCTTCTCCCAGAAAAACTACGAGACCTTTTCTGTCATTGCCTGCATAGAAGATCTCGTTTTTCCTGGTTCTTAACTCTTGCCTATACCCTTCATCGAGTCTTATCTCTGGTCTAAAAAGATGGTGAGTGCCAGGGATTTGGAACAGATAGAATCCGTCAGACTTGATCTCCCCGATTCTTCTCGCGCCGGTCTGCTCTATGAGGTATTGAGGCAAGCCTGATGAAATAGCGCCGGCGTCTGCCCATTGGCGCCAGCCAGCTATCATGTATATCTCCTCAGCCAGAGGTTTTTCCCAGAGTTCGACCAGATTGTCCATGTGATTACCTCCTGAACTAACCCGCTATCCCAAGCCACAATTGATAGAGTCCAAAACATGCCAGGGCCACAACCGACACCGCTAGCATAGCACGATTCACTTTCGGCCCAAGGTGCCTGGCTGTGCCGAAGAGTACGATGATGCCTGCCAAACTGAGGATCATGGCCACGTAGAAGCCAACCAGAAAACCGATCCCGTTGGCCGGGGCTTCGCGCCAACCTGCCAGCAAGACCGGGCCGGTGACCAGGCTCCAGTAGATGTACGGGCCGGGACTCAACACGTTCATTATCGCTGCTCTGAACAGGCTCCGCTGTTTGGATGGGATGGCCGCCACCACGTCTGCTATGCCGAAGTTGCGCCACCCGATGAAGGCGTTCACTGCCAGGTAGAGGACGAATAGCCCACTGGCGATATAGAGGAGCCGTTGCATCCATTCTGGTACCTGGCTCAACACCAGCAAGACCAGGGCGATGATTGGGCCGTCGCTGATTAGAGGCGCAAGGGCTGCAAGCAGGGTGTTTCGCCACCCATTATCCAGTGTTTGCGCTATGATGTACGTCTGAAAGGGGCCAGGCTGCACCGCGGCCGCAAAGCCGTAGCCAATTCCCTGTATCAAGTAAACGGGCACGGTCTCCAATCTAGTTTAGATGCTCATTCCTCAGGAACGCTGTACGGGTGGCATCGAATATCAACGTAGGCGAACCCAGTCTCGGCACGCTTCTCCTGTTCCTGAATCCAGGCCTCAATCCCTATCTCCCTCATTCGCTGCCCATCTGCGATCAGAGTCGGATAGCCCTTCGCAATCTCAAGCACCCGCTGGCATGGGTATTCCTCGCAAAAGGCGCAGACTTCGACTCCTCGCTTGAGGGCGCATTTTCTTATCCCGCAGAACGGTGGCCCACCGCCTTGCCGACATCCGCGGCAGGCCTTGTCAGGATCGCAGAGATCAGTCAGGAAACTCCAAAACTCGGTGAACCCGGAGAGTTCCTGGCCCCAGAACTCGTAGCCCTCATTGGCCATTGATGCCCTGAGCGCGCTCGCCTGCCGAGGGATACGTCCACGCTGAGCACAGAGGTCGCAGTATAGCCCACAGTATGTGACCAGCCTGAGATCGTCCATAATGTTCTCCTTAATTTCCCCCCAGGATTGGGGGGGTAGGGGGGCGGCTGAGTAGCTATCGTCAACTATTCCAGAGGAATCAGCCCAATCTCAAAGAGCCGAGGCCAAAGCTTGCCGGTAACAAACAGCCGATCGTTCTCTGCGTCATAGGCGATGCCGTTGAGAACGCCTACTGGCTCGGCACGATCTTCCGGACTCAAAAGCCCCGCCAGCTCTATCCATCCGATCACCTCACCAGTATCAGGTGCAATCCTTGCGATGCGGGCCGTTTGCCACACGTTGGCGTAGATCTCCCCCTGAACGTGCTCCAATTCGTTGAGCCTGGTCACCGGCCCATCCTGGTCGTATACTTCGATCCGGCCGATTTCCTCGAAAGTTTCAGGATCCAAGAAGCGAAGCGTTGAAGTGCCGTCGCTCATGATCAGGTGCTTCCCATTGTGCGTGATGCCCCAGCCTTCCGTTGGATAGCGGAACTCTTCCAGCAACTCAAAACTGCTCTTATCGTAGACGAAACCGACGCCGGATTGCCAGGTCAACTGGACGATTCTTTCCCCAAAAACGGTTATGCCCTCGCCAAAGAGTTGGTCTGGCAGCTTGCGCATTTGCAGGACATGGCCGGTTTCCAATTCTACTCTGCGCAAACTGGAGCGTCCCCGTAGCCCTGTCCCCTCATACAGAGCGCCACTTTCAAAAACCAATCCTTGGGTGAAAGCATCCCGGTCATGGGGATAGACATTGACGACCTTGTAGGTGAAGGTACGAGCAGTGGGCGTGGGTGTAGTAGCGGTAGCCGTTGGCGTTGGCTTGGGAGCAGGAATTGACGCGGCAGGGAGAGCTGCAGGCAACTGAGCGACAGGTGTAGCGGTCGCAGCAGGTGCACACGCTGCCAGCAGTGAGATGCTAAGGCACACTACCAGAAGTAAAGCTAGACCATTCTTGGGCACGCCGCTACGAACCCGCTGTGTCAGAATCGTCGTGCGACTCGAGATCCTTCACGCACCGGAACCCCACATTGAAATCCACCCAGCCTGGCGGAAGCGCATTCCTGAAGTATACCCGGTTACAAGACGCACCTGAGTGCCAACCACCCCCTCGGATTACCCGGAACCTGCCAAACTCGGGCCCCTGCGGATTCACCGAAGGGCTCGACGAGTAGTAGTCTGGATCGTAGAGATCCCAGACCCACTCGACAACGTTCCCCTGCATATCATAAAGGCCAAAGCCGTTTGCGGGGTAGCTGCCCACCGCGACCGGGCCACCCTTGCCTGACCGGTTATAGTTCCCGTCGGACGGCTGGAGCGTGTCACCGTTGGGGTAGTTCAACCCCGCCAGTCCTCCCCTCGCTGCGTACTCCCATTCGGCTTCCGTCGGGAGTCTCTTGCCACACCACTCCGCATACACGGTAGCATCGTACCAACTCACTGTAATCACTGGATGGTTCGGGTAGGCCGGGCCACATCGAAAACCGTCCATGCCCCAGAAGTCTGGCAGACGGTGTCCCGTTGCTTCGCAGAACCTCAGATACTGCTCGTTAGTCACCTCGTACTTGTCCATGTAGAAGGCGGCGATGTGTACCTTGTGAATGGGGCTGTGATCTCCCTCTGAATCCGAGCCCATAAGGAACTCATTGCCAGGTATCAAAACGAGCTCCTCAATCGAACTATCCAAAGTAACGTTGGCCATTTTCAGTTTCACCTTTCCCTATTGTCTTCAAAGGGCCTTTGTTCCAGTTGGCCGCATAACGAATGGGAGTTTCGTCTTCTTCTTGTGGCCATGAGAGACCAGTTTCATCCGTTGAAGCTCACCCTTCTTTTTCAAGACCATGAACCGCATCGCGTTCCGCCACCGTCAAGTGACGATATTCGCCTTTCTTGAGTTCCCCCAGTTCCAGCGGCCCGATGGAGACCCTCACCAGCCGCAGCACGCTCACGTCCAGCGCTTCTAGCATCCGGCGGATGTGACGATTCTTGCCCTCATCCAGAACGATTTCCAGCCAACTGTTGCGCCTGCCGTGACGCAGCAAACGCGCGCCTGTGGCCCTCAAGGTCTCCCCCGCATCAACGATTCCGACCCGCATCTGTTCCAGCAGGTGCTCATCAGCCACGCAGTGGATTTGCACGTGGTAGGTCTTGTCCAGATGGGTAGCCGAATCCAAAATACGCGCTGCCCATTGGGTGTCGTTGGTGAACAGCAGCAACCCCTCGCTGGCTTTGTCCAGCCGACCTACGGGAGAAACCCAGGGCAGGGAGGAATCGGTCAGGCAGCGGTATACCGTCTCGCGCCCGCGCTCGTCGGTGGTGGTGGTCACCAGGCCGCGGGGTTTGTTCAGCATCAGGTACACTTTGGCTGCCGCCGTGACCCGTTGACCGTCCACCGTGATGCGATCGCGTCGAACGTCCACACGCAAGGATGGCGCTCGCTGGACTGCGCCATTGACCTGCACTCGTCCTGCCTGAATCAATGCCTGGGCCTGGGTACGCGAGCAATACCCCAGTTTCGAAATCGCCCGCGCCAGGCTTACTTTTGGGTGGTGTGGTGTTTGGCGTGTCCTGTTCATAGGTCTTTCAGGGAATCGTTTTAGTCGTGCCCCCACTCAACGACTTGGAGCTCAGTGGTGGCGCGGCTGAAACAATGCACCCATCAATCACTGACTTATCCAACAAGTCTACGACACCATCAACATCGCCGTCAGCACGTAAGTGCGCACACCTCCATCGTACACTGGCCGCGCACCAGTCCGTCGCGCTAGGCGTAGGTGCACCCAAAGAGGCTATGTATCCTCGCCAAGCACTTCTCTCAGGATCTCTCTGGCCTTCTCCAGAAAAGCCTCTGCATCAGCCACAGCTTGTTGAGCGTCCTGCTGTGACGCTCTTGTTCGCGGATCGTAGTCACTCGCTTCGCGGGCCTGCATCGCCCGTGCGAGGATACGACTATACCGCCTGTCTGCGTAGCCCCCTTTGACGAAGCTCTGACCGAACTGAGACACGACTCCGGAGTGACGGCGCAAGTCCACGTCAACGGCCAGCAGCGCGGCTTTGGCTGAGTAGAACATCACGTAGTAAGCCTTGGACACAGCGTCGTCAAAGCGGGACAGATCGAGCAGCTCACGGGCGACTTCCAGCTTCTCCTCTGCCAGGGATAGCCAGACCTGGATCAGTTCTAGTTTCTCTTCCAAATCTCTATTCCCTCTTCCTTCACCCGAGTGATCAGTGGAGACCATTCGTGAAACCGTTGCTCGCTGATTACCAGAGGCGAGATATAGACCCCGTGTTCCAGAGAGACGTCGCTGGCCGTATCAACAATGGCCTGCCAGCGAGGGTCACTGAAGGGAGCGGCATAGAAACCACCGGGCAGACGTTCTTCTCCCCAGCTCACCACCACCAATACGTCAATGTCCGATCCCGTTGTGGCGTCTCCTCTAGCCTGGGAGCCAAAGAGGATCAGCCGCTGCAGTTGGTCCGGAAAGCGGGCCAGCAAGGCGTCACGGTATCTGGTTAGCACTTCATGGTTGGCTATCTTCTGGGACATAGTGTTACCCTCACGCAAATTGGCTACCTTTCTTACTCCCCCTCCCAAAACTCCCTCCACGGCCCGTGGATGCCGTCGTCCGTCACGCCGTAGGGTAGTGCTGTCACTCCTCCACCTGGAGAGTAGGAGTTGATGTGCCGCCAAGCAGCTCATCGCACCTGCATGGACACACAGTTGTCTAAAGGTTCGTTAATCTGCGAACCTTATCTGCTCATCCCCCACGCTTTGGGCGAACGAATCGCAATGCGTGGTTTCGAGCGAACGGACCGCAGAGCGACTTGTTGGGCCGCAACCACAAACTTGATGCCAACGACTTCTTGGCATTTGTCACGTTTTGTTGTATACGTCGGCCCACTTCCTGAACCAGCTTAGGTGTCTGTCAAAGTAATCATCATTGATCCAGCTGACCCCAACCTGTGGCGACCAGTACCGCATTGTGAGCCCCATTAACTCCAAGTGACGGATAGGCAAACACAATTGGGCTACCACGAGTTCATTCCTGCTCAGAGAACGTTCCGTGTTATACCCCTCCACAAATGCTTCCCAGAATCTGTCTTTCTCGCGCCTGGTCTCTTCGCTTAGGTCTAGCCAGTCATAGCTCACATGGTAAACTCCAATATCGATCGCTCTCCAACCACACCCAAAGCTGTCGAAGTCAAACAACGTGAGCCGACCGTTCTTGTCGAATCGTGCGTTCCCAGTATGGAGATCCCCGTGGCACAGACCATATTCAGGGCTCTCCTTGGATACCAATCTATGCAACTCGGCTATTAATTCACTACCCAAGGCACTCAGGTATTCAAAGTCCCTTTTTCTATTCTGAAGATATGATCTGATTTGGTTCAGCGGTTCCTCGACTAGGTACTTCTCGTCGAGGTGCCAGCGATCATACTCCTTGGCCAACCTGTCCGCACAATTGTGCAGCCGGCCAGCCAATTGCCCGAAGCTGCGACTGTGCCCAAGATTCACTTCTTGAGGCTCATCACCCACGACGGCGTCGAACAGCACCGCATACCTTGTTCCTTCAGGTGCGTTAATCTCATTCAAATATTCGGCATCGTTGTTCGCGACTGGAGCAGCAACGGGAATATCGTGGTCAAGCAAGTCATTCAAGAAGCTGACTTCTGTCTCTATGTCGTGCCTTGAGTGCCGGCTATGCATGTAGACTTTCAGGATGTATGCTGCATCACGGGTACCCACCAGATACACATCGCTCATGCTCTTCCTGAAGAATCTACATCGAACAGGTTCTCTCAGGGGGTAGCAAGATAGAGTCCACTCAGCTAGAGCGTTCTCATTCAAAGTCGAATGCTTCACCGGAAAATGCTGCGCTGTCACTTCACCTTCTGTTTGGGTAGTTTGACCTCTGTACTGAACCCCTGAGATTGGACACTTTTTTGGCGATTTTTAGTTCAAATCGAGGGCCAGGGCTTGCTCCTTTCGCCACTGCGCCTCGAATTCGGCCGGAGTGAGATAGCCCAGCGAGGAATGGATGCGCTTGTGCAT
>JACKQG010005627.1_pt1 | contig 13674 bp, 6 predicted proteins | sample 8237621 | NCBI WGS metagenome assembly JACKQG01 (sample SAMN15677084, study PRJNA649215) | marine metagenome | biome: marine; feature: Black Sea; material: saline water; isolation source: suspended particulate matter (SPM) from the Black Sea western gyre | collected 2013-06-09/2013-06-10 | depth...
AGGCGCACACGCCGGAATTTTACATCAACATCGTCCGCGAACTGCTCAAGCGCGACATCCACTTCGACTCGGTCTGCCTCAAGGACGCCTCCGGCACGACCGACCCGCACACCTGCTACGAGACGGCCAAGGGCATCAAGGCGATCCTGCCGCCGGAGATCCCGCTGATGCAGCACACGCACGACACAGCCTCCACGGCCGTCGCCTGCTACATGGCCGGCATCGCGGGCGGGGTGGACGGCATCGACCTGGCCGTGCGGCCGCTGGCTTCCGGCACCTCGCAGCCGGACGTCCGCTCGATGGCCCACGCACTAAAAGGCACCGGCTACAGCCTCGACGTGGATCCCGCCAAAATGGACGAGATCGAGTCGTTGCTCAACGACGGCTTGAGTGAGTACGAGTTCAACCCGGTCACCACCTCAGCCGACGCCCGCGTGGTCGGTTTCCCGATGCCGGGCGGCGCGATCGGGCCAAACGTCCACATGATGAAGTCGGCCGGAATCCTCGACAAATACGGAGCGGTGCTCGCCGAGTTCCCCGAGGTGGTCCGCGCCGGTGGCGGGTGGACCAGCGTCACGCCCGGCAGCCAGCAGTATTGGTTGCAGGCGTTCAATAACGTCCTTCACGGCCGCTGGGAGAAGATCGATGCCGGCTACGGCAAATCGGTACTCGGCTACTTCGGGCGACCGCCGCTTTCACCCGATCCCGAGGTCGTCAAGATTGCCTCCGCGCAACTGGAACTGCCGCCGTTCGACGGCGACCCGCTGGAAGCCGCTCCCGACACACTTACCGAGGCGGAGGCTGCGCTGAAGGAACGCGGCATTGAGGTCACAGACGAGAACAAGTTCCTTGTCGCCGCCGCGATCGTTCCCGGCAAAAACATGGAGCTGAACGAGGGCATCCGCCTGCTTGAGGGACGGCCGAAAATCACCCTGCCACTGAAAAAGAAGGAACCCGCAGAGGGCGGCGCCGCGTTGACTTCGGCCACCAAGACGAATGTCACCGTAAACAGCGAAGGCGGCACCCGCACCTACGAGGTCATCATCGAGCCACCGGCATCCACCGCCGCACCCGCACCTGGCCAAGCGCCGGCACCCGCGGACGCGGGCGGCCAAGCGACCGATGTCTTTTCGCCGTTCGACGGCAACGTCGAGTTGGTCGAGATCAGCTTCAAGGTCGGCGACTCGGTCGCGCTTGGCCAAGTGGTCGCCGCCGTCGAGGCGATGAAGGCCAAGCACGACGTGAAGGCCCCATGCGCCGGCCGCATCTCAGCGGTTCACGCCGCCATCGGCAACGAAGTGTCCGCCGGCAAACCCATCCTGAGCATCGAGGCCTAAGATGGAGATTCTCAAAGAACTGTTCGATAGCTCCGGCTTCTCGGGGGACGCCAGCTTGGCCTGGCAGAACGTCGTCATGTTCCTCATCGGCGGCGTGCTGATCACGCTTGCCGTCAAAAAGAACTTTGAGCCGCTGCTGCTGATCCCCATTGGTTTCGGTGCCATTCTCGCCAACATCCCGGGCGCGGAAATGAGCGCCTACTCGGAGGCAACAGACGGGGGCAAATGGCCGCTGCTTGGCTTTATCTACATGACAGCCATCTCAAAAGCCGAGTTGCTCCCTCCGATCATCTTCATGGGCGTGGGCGCGCTGACCGATTTCCGACCGCTGCTGGGCCGGCCCATCACTTTCCTTTTGGGCGCGGCGGCACAACTCGGTATTTTCATCGCGGCATTGGGAGCTTTTTATATTTTCCGGGACATGCTGGACATCAAAATCCAACACGCCGCCGCGATTGGGATTATTGGCGGCGCCGATGGGCCAACGACCATTTACCTGACCTCCAAGCTGGTTCCAAATGACAAAGGCTTCTTGGGCGCGGTGGCGGTGGCAGCCTACAGCTACATGGCGCTGGTGCCGGTGATCCAGCCGCCGATCATCCGCTTGCTCACCACGCAAAAGGAGCGGGAGATCGACATGCCGCAGGCCCGGCCGGTCTCCAAGACCGCCGTGCTGGTTTTCCCGGTCGCCACCTGCATCGTGACGGTCCTGTTCATCCCTGCCAGTGGCCCGCTCATCGGCATGCTGATGTTCGGTAACCTGATCCGCGAGTCTGGCGTCACCCAGCGACTCAGCTCCACCGCAAGCGGCCCGCTCATCAACATCGTCACCATCTTCCTCGGCCTGGTCGTCGGCGCAACGATGGAGGGTACCGGCTTTTTGCAGCCCCGTACCATGGCGATTCTGGCCTTGGGGATGGTCGCATTTTGCTTCAGCACAGCCGGCGGCGTGGTGTTTGCTAAATTATTGAACCTGTTTCTTAAGGGCGACAAAAAGATCAACCCCTGCATCGGCGCGGCCGGTGTCTCCGCGGTGCCGATGGCCTCGCGGGTCGTGCAAAACTTTGTCTCCCAGCACACCGACGGCCGGGTCAACCCGCTCATGGCCGCCATGGGACCCAACGTCGCCGGCGTGATCGGCTCTGCGGTTTCAGCCGGCGTCTTCCTGTCGCTCATCGAGGCCCTGAAATGAGTACGGGCGAAATCCACGCTTGGAACATCCTCGACGGCAAGCCGGTCTTGGCCAAGTGGGAGGAGGGCCGCTTCACCGAAATCACCCCCACCGGGGAGCCACCCGCCGGGAACCGGTGGATCGGCCCGCCGCTGCTGGACATACAGGTCAACGGCTACGCCGGGATCGATTTTCAACAGGACGACCTGACGGAAGCCGACCTGCTTCATGCCGTCGAACAACTTGGCCAAGCCTGCTGCAGCCAAATTCTTTTCACCCTTGTCACCGACGACTGGGAAGCGATGACCCGGCGCTTGGCCAACGCCAAGCAACTCCGCGATGCTCACCCGGCGCTTGGCCAAGCGATCGCCGGCTGGCACATCGAGGGGCCGTTCCTCTCCCCCGTAACCGGTTATTGCGGCGCGCATCCCGCCGACAAAATGCTCCGCCCCACACCGGAATACATTGCCGAGTTGCGCGCCTTGGCCGGCGACGATCCCCTGCTCCTCACGATGGCTCCCGAGATCGACGGCGGGCTGGCCGGGTTCGCCGCCGCGCGCGAACACGGCATCCGCGTCTCCATCGGCCACACCAACGCCCCGGCGCACATCCTCCGGCGCGTGACCGCCGGTGGCCCGGCCGGCTTCACCCATCTTGGCAACGGCTGCCCGGCCACACTCGACCGCGCCGACAACATCGTGTGGCGCGCACTCGACACCCCCGGCCTGACCTGCGGCCTCATCCCGGATCGCTGGCACGTGTCGCCCGCGCTGTTCCGGCTGATTCACCGGCTCGTCGAGCCCGATTCCATTTACTACACCACCGACGCGATGGCCGCAGCCAGCGCCCCCCCCGGCAACTACCGGCTTGGCCCACTGGAACTCGAGGTCGGCCCGGAACAGATCGTCCGCCTCCCCGGCACGAGCAACCTCGCCGGCTCCGCGCTCACGCCGATTGACGGCGTCCGCCGCGCCTCCGAAATGCTCGACACCGACTGGCAGACGGTCTGGCCCAGGTTCAGCCGCGCCCCGGCCCAATTCATGGACCTGCCGGAAGGCTTCACCATCGGCACACCTGCCACCTTTGCCCTCATCGAAACCGACCCAGCCAACCATATCGTGTCGCATACGATCTGTTCAGCAAAGTGAATGTCCAACAAATCCGGCAACGATTCGCCGGAGACCTAATCGCTCCTTAACCGATAGAAGACCGGCATCGAGCCGGGCTTGGGTGACCGGATGAACTCGGCCTTGCCCCGAAAGTTGGTTTGGATGCTTTGCAGATCGGGCACAACGTTCCACACTTTCAAATCATTTGAGTATTGCAGCTTGTAGGTTTCAAATGCATCTCCCGTGATCTGGATTTTCACGCTGTCCCCGCTCGCCTCGATCACTCGCAACTCGGCTTTGAATGATTCCGCGTCGGTCCTCTTGACCATCACGCGCCCTGTATTCTGCATATCCCCACCGAAGCTTGGCCAAGGGGACTCTATGTCAATTGGGCTGCCGCCTTGGATCACATTGATCACGCCATCCTTGCCATCCTTGGTTCCAACATAAATCTTGCCGTCATCCAATAAGGATGGAGACGAGAATGTAGCCCTGTCTTCACCATCACCCTCAAGTTTCACCGTCCACAACGCTTCACCGATACGGTTGATGGCATAGAATGTGTTGTCATATAACGTGAAGTAAATGGAGCCATCCAGACCCAGTGCAGCAGTAGAGGACTGCTGCCAGTTCGCTTCAATTTCGTATGTCCACTTCACCTTTCCGCTCTCGGTGTCCAATGCATAGAAATATCCATCGTCTGCACCGAAATAGACCGTGCCGTCAGCTCGAATGACGGCTGACGTCCAAATGTCCTGACCGGTATCAAATTTCCATTTGGGGGCTCTGCTGGGTTCCAGTGCATAAAATTCACCAGAGAACGATCCAAAATAAATGTTACCCTCGGTATCAACGGCCGGGCGGGTCATGATCTTGGCACCCGTTTCAAACGGGTTAGTCCAAGCAGCGGAGCCATCAGGTTTTATGGCATACATGAACCCATCCTCGGTGCCGATGTAGATCGTCCCGTCAGGAGCGATGGACGGCGAGGCAACCACTCGGCCTTCGGTTGGGAATTTCCAAACCAGTTCCCCTTCCTTCACGGCATAAACGTTGCTGTCAAACCAGCCAAAGATGATCGTGCCATCTTCTGCAATGGCTGGAGAATTGCCGTACTCACGTTCTTCGTCTGTTGCATTCACCTCTTCTCCTTCCAGCTTGTAGCTCCACTCTATTTTGCCCTTCGACCCCTGATTGGACACAGCGTGGAGAGCCCCGGCATCCTCGAGCACATGGATAATTCCGTTGTCATCAATAGCTGGAGATCCACGCAAGGCAGAATCAAACGCGAGACCCCACTTGCGCACACCGTTGGGTTCATGCCTGTACAGGTATCCGAACTCACCCGCTACCGAATAGTACACGCTACCGTCCTGTCCGATGGCTGGGCTGGAATCAATAAAGCCCGTGATCTTGATAAAGTTGTTCTCCACATGCTTACCAATCTTTGTCTTATCCATCACAGACACACGCATCGTCTCGCTGACCGTTGTGCCAGCCAGATTGGTGGCGTCCACGCTGTAGTTGCCAGCGTCATCATCCTTAACGTTTTCAATGATCAGGATGGGTTTGGTTTCTCCCGCTAACTCGTTTCCATTCTTGTCCCATTGGAAGGTTGTCGGGCCCTCAGTCTTGATTTTGGGATCCAAAATAATGGTTTCGCCAGACTCATAGACGAGATCGAACCGTTTCGGTATGTCACTGATGACAGGCGGGGTACTTACAATCTTCAGGAATGCCGGGAAGCTAACGACTTTGCCAGCCTGATTGGAGACTTCAACCGTGTACGCCGCAACATCATCATTGCTGATGTCGAAGAGTCGCAACAGATTGGCCTGCGCACCGTCAATCGGTTTGCCGTTCTTTAACCATTGATAGGCTATTGGCACGCCACGGGCCTCGACCTTAAACATCACATTGTCTCCCAGTTGGGCGAAGACCGTGTCGGGCGGGGCAGTGATGACCGGTGCAACAACATCAATCGGGAAATCATTGGGATCATTGGGATCGGTCCCGGCCTCAACTTCGTCGCCATCGCTCGTTTCATCCTTATCGGTATCAGAAATTAGCGGATTGGTCTTGGATCGCTTCACCTCATGCCCATCGGGTAAGCCGTCTCCATCCGTGTCGGCGAGGAGAGGATGGGTCTTGTGGATGTTGACCTCATCACCATCCTTCACGCCGTCCCCGTCCGTGTCAGCCACATTCGGGTTGGTCTTGTACTTGTTGATCTCAACCCAATCACTCAGACCGTCCCTATCGGTGTCCACGAGCAGTGGGTTAGTTTTATATTTGTTTATTTCATCGCCATCACTCAATCCATCCTCATCAGTGTCGGCCACCAGCGGATTGGTCTTGTGAACATTGACCTCGTCCCCGTCACTTAGTCCGTCTCCGTCTGTGTCAGCCACATTCGGGTTGGTCTTGTGCTCCGTTTTCTCCTCAATGTCTGTCAGACCATCCTTGTCCGTATCCACGCCAGGGTTGGACGTGTTGCTTCTGGGATCCGTGCCGGCGGCAACCTCCACACGGTCACTAAAGCCATCACTGTCACTATCAACCAGCAGCGGATCGGTCTTATGCTTGCTGATCTCATCGCCGTCACTTAGGCCATCGCCATCAGTGTCGGCCACCAACGGATTCGTCTTGTGGATGTTGACCTCATCACCATCAGTCAAGCCATCGCCATCGGTGTCCACTAACAACGGGTTGGTCTTGAATTTGTTGACTTCATCCCGGTCACTCAGCCCATCACTGTCTGAATCGGTGACCACGATTGTTAAGATACCATTCTTATGGGTGAATAGATAATTCTGTGCTATTCCACCGGTTATCAGGATGGGATATTGCCCCGGGGGACTGGTTCCCACCGCCGAAACTTCGATCCCGGGTTTCTGCGTCAGCACATCCGCATCCTCACCATTCACAAACCCCTCATAGTCAACCTCCAGCGCGGGCAGCGCATCACCAAACTCCACGGTTAAATTCTTCGCACGAACAACAAGCATCGCCTTATTCACGTTAAGCATTACCTCCTTATCCACCTTGGAATACCCGTCAAGGTTAGCCGGCGTGAACGTCGCCCGCAGAGTCACCTCCCCTGCATCCAGGATGGCACCGGTCGGAGGCGAATAAACAAAGGCACCGGCAACATCCCCCTTGGCCCGTAGCTGCGCTTGGCCAAGGGCTGTACCGTAAGTGATCGGTGCCGGGGCAGCCCAAGTAACCACAGGAATCTTCCTGCCCACCGTCAGCGTCCCGTTCGTCAGCGTGATTTCATAGTTGGCCGCCTCGCCCCCGCTCAACCTTATCGGATAGTCACCCGCCGGACTGTCAACCGTTGCCAGCGTGTCAACCGATACCGGCTCCACCATCACATCGGCATCCTCCCCGTTCACGAACCCATCGTAAACCAACTCAAACTCTGGATTCTCCAAACCGTAATCACGGGAAACATCCTCCGCCCGCAGTGACAACTGCGCTTTCTCCACCGCCAACACCACCGAGGTTTCCGCCGTTGTATGCGCAGCCTTGTCGTCCGGCGTAAACGTCACCCGCAACGTCGTCTCGCCCGAATCAAGTATCACTCCGATCGACGGCGAATATTCAAATGTCCCGGCTACATCGGCCTTGGCCCCTAGCTGCGCTTGGCCAAGTGGGATGCCGTACGTGATCGCTTCGGGAGTAGTCCAAGTGATCACAGGAGTCTGTTTGCCCACTGTCAACGTCCCGTTCACCAGCTTGATTTCATAATTGGCCGCCTCACCCCCACTGAGAACAATGGGGTATTCCCCTGCTCCACTAGCTTCGCCAGCCGGGCTGGTTGCAACAACCGGTACTGTTAAAACATCGGCCGTTTCCCCATTCCGGAATCCCTCAAAGACAATCTCCAGCATAGGATTGGCTTCACCAAAAGCCCTTGCCTGATTCACCGCCCGGGCGGTCAAGGGAGCCTTTGTGACCGTCAACTCAGAGACGCTGTAGGCCAGAATATAATTAGGCCCGCTCCCACCGGTGGGAGTAATCACATACGTCCCCACCGGACTGGTCTCCGTGGCGTCGGTGGTGAGTTCAGGAAATGCTGTCAGGACAGACAGATCTTCACCGGGAGCAAAATTGGATATGGACGCACCGAAGGCAGGATTGGGATCCCCATAAACCCTTGTTGCCGGCTTGGCCTGCACCAATAACGGGCGACGATTCACCACCAGCGCAACCTCCGTGACAACCGGATCCAGGGCGGCATTTTCCGGGATGAAGGTTGCTTTCAGCGTGTGTTCACCCGCGGCAAGTTTCGTTCCCAACTTAGGCTCATAGGTAAACAATCCCTCCACGTTGGCGGAAGCATTGAGCTGAACCTCGGACAGTAAATCGCCATAGGTGATGGCTTCAGGAGTGGCCCAGGTGATCACCGGTTTAATTTGCTTATTGAAATCCTCCTTATCATGTGGGTTGGTGCCCATGGCGATTTCATCGCCGTCGCTGTGGCCGTCGCCGTCTGTGTCCGGGTTCAGCGGATCGGTGTTGTACTCGTATAGCTCGTCCTTGTCCTGCAAGCCGTCCCCGTCCGTGTCAGCCAATCTTGGGTTGGTCTTGTAAACTTCCACTTCTACAGAGTCTAGCAATCCATCCTTGTCCTGATCCCCATCAATCACAGTCAAAACTCCGTTTACATGAGTAATGTCGTAATTCTTTGCAGTGGCACCGCTTACATTGATGACATAACTGCCTGCCGGACTGCTTGTTTTGGCCGCTGAAGAAATTGTCGGCTTTACCAAAAGAACCGATTCATTCTCATCATTCACAAACCCCTCATAAACAAACTCAAACGCTGGATTGTTTTCTCCCGCCCCCTTTGAGTGATCCAATGCTTTGATCATCAAGGGCGCTTTTTCGACTCTCAGTAAAACCTCAATTCTTTGAACTTTATGATCCACTAGGTCATCAGGGACAAAAGTTGCTTTCAATGTGTGCTGGCCAACTTCAAGCAACTTGCCTGCAAAAGGGCTGTAAACAATAACGCCCTCAATTTCTGATTTAGCGTTCAGTTGCACCGATCCAAGTAACGTCCCATATATGATGGCAGATGGTTGCTGCCAAGTGAATGTTGGAGCCGCCTCACCAACAGCCAAAGTTCCATCGATGTAACTGATAAGATAATTCAGTGCCTCAGCCTCACTTACTGTGATCGCGTACGTTCCCCCCGGACTGTCCTGTTTCGCTGCAGTCGTTGCTACGGGCAGTTTCAGCAAATCATCAACTCCCTCTCCCTCGATGAATCCTTCATACGTTAGTTTAAACTCCGGATTCGACTCTCCATATTTCCTCGTCTCACTCTGAACTCTAATCACAAGCGGGGCCTTATTCACTGTCAGCTTTGTCTCCGCCTTAACCACTTCATGTTGATCCAGATCATCCGGTATGAACGTCACCTTCAAGGTATGCTCTCCAGCCTTTAATTTTTCCCCACCCGTTGGACTATACACATACGTCCCCTCGACCTCTGCCACGGCATTGAGTTGATCCTCCCCTAGCAACGTCCCATAGATTATTGCCTCTGGCTGACTCCAAGATATTAGAGTCGCTTCCTTGGATACCGTCAGTGTCCCGTTTATGTGGTTAATCTGGTAGTTCTGTGCCTCAGCTCCACTGACCTTGATTGGATAATTCCCGGCTGGGCTGTCCTGTTTGGCATTGGTAGCCACCACTGGGAACTTCAGCAGGTCAAATTTATCCTCCCCCTTGACAAATCCATCATAAATGACCTTGAACTCCGGGTTGGGCTGCCCGTACTTGCGGCTTTCATCTTGCACCCGAATCACTAAGGGCGCTTTCTTAACCGTCAATACCACTTCTGTTTTAGCGACTTCATATAAGTCCAAATCATCCGGTATGAAGTTGACCTTCAACGTATACTCTCCTGCATTCAGGAAAGATCCTCTTTGCGGAAAATAGACATACTTTCCTTCAACCACCGCCTTGGCGTTAAGTTGATCTCCCCCGAGCAACGTTCCATAGGTTGTTGCCTCAGGCTGATTCCAGACAAGCGCAGGCAAAGTCTTGCCTACAACAATCACTTTTCGGGTTAACTTCTCAGAAACGTTTCCGGAAAGGTCCGTCACTGAATAGACAAGTGTGTATTCACCGGGAATATTGGTATCGAGATCGGATTCAACTGAAATGTCATCGGTCAAATCCCCGTCAACACCATCCTGTGCGGTTGCACCGGGATCCTCAAATGCCTCACCTTTCATTAGAGTGACAACAGCATCCCCTTTGAGTGTGATCACCGGCAACTCGGTATCTTCTGGTTCGCCGAAATCATAAACCTTGACGTAATGAAAGTTTGGCAGGCTCCAGTGGCCTTCTTTGCCTCTGAAGCGAATACCTATACGATGAACTCCACCTTTCAATTTTGCTATGGCTACATCGCTGTTAATTTCCTCATACAGAGAATCAAACGCGCCATCCTTGGCCTCCAACGCCGTGGCGCTTCCTTCCCCCGGGTCATCATTGATGAAGTACTCCGCCGTCACCAAGTGGTTGCCTGACGCCTCTCCTCCACTGACCACCTCCGGCTCCAGTTCCACATCCCCGTCCTGTACCCGGAAACCGCGGTACTGAATCACGCTCCAGTTGCCGGCCTTGTCCTTGAACCGTATGCCGATCCGATGATCCCCTACCGGTAGTCCCGAGATATCTATGCCGCTCAGCGACACCTCCTCATACAGAGAATCAAACGCGCCATCCTTGGCCTCCAACGCCGTGGCGCTTCCTTCCCCCGGGTCATCATTGATGAAGTACTCCGCCGTCACCAAGTGGTTGCCTGACGCCTCTCCTCCACTGACCACCTCCGGCTCCAGTTCCACATCCCCGTCCTGTACCCGGAAACCGCGGTACTGAATCACGCTCCAGTTGCCGGCCTTGTCCTTGAACCGTATGCCGATCCGATGATCCCCTACCGGTAGTCCCGAGATATCTATGCCGCTCAGCGACACCTCCTCATACAGAGAATCAAACGCGCCATCCTTGGCCTCCAACGCCGTGGCGCTTCCTTCCCCCGGATCGTTGTTGATGAAGTACTCGCCGGAGTGCAGACCACAAAAGACCGCCATGGGTTGAACAAATAATGCAACCAACAGAGCAAAAAGAAATGGCAGCCTTTTATTCACCGGGGAAAAATGGTTTTGCAGAGAATTCCGCTAACCGTTAAGGCACGACAATTCCGCCTGCAGAGATATTAATGGTTTTATCTTTGCCTTTAATTAAGTGAAGGGGTTCATGGTTGCTGAAGAGAATTACAGGATTTTCGGTTGTCATTCCATTGGGGTCAAACATGGATCCCCCATAAAGACCAATGTCGTTCCTTGAGCCGTCTCGATCAAAATACCATGGATCTGGCGCTCCAGCATCAATACATTTTGAATTTTCCGATAAGCGATAATCTCCTTCTGCGAAGTTTTTAAAATCAACAGAAGAGGTTCCAGTTATGCTATTTAGGCCTCGATAACCACCCTGATTCCAAGATCCACCGCCATCCTCATAATTACCTTCAACTTTTACATTATCGAAAGGGGCATGGATACTCCTTCTAACATTAACAAATACATTCCCCTTCACTTCCATAATTGCTGGAATATGATCAATTCCTATTGCGCTACAAAACCAATCAGTGTTCCTACTATGGATATTACTGAATACATTATTAAGGATTTTTATTTCACAATTGCCAACTCCTAGTAGTTGAATCCCTCTACCGGTAACCGGGTTTCCGGTATTTCTTATTACATTGTTAAACATCATAAGATTTGATTTGCCATTATTTCTCATGTTCCAGTAAAAGCGAGTTTGATTGACAGCACTTGTAGCAGGTTCTGCTTTAGGCCCCCTATAAAATCCGTCTATAATATTCCCCAAAGCTATAACACTTCCTGTTAATTCTAGTTCTATATTTTGTATTTTATTATAAGCAAAAATTACTTTTTGTTCTAAGTGTGTTGACCTTACAGAGTCAATTGTGTTCTGAAAAAACACATGCCCCTCTGAAGCGGAATCTGCAAGGTGGATACTACTGGAAATATTACTCTTTAAGACTTTCGTTAAACATTTGACTCCCTCCAAATGGAGCAACGTCATATCCGAATTTAAAACCAAGGCATAGGAATCATGGATATCAACTCGCCTGCTGCTTATCCCTGAAAGAACAATATCACTGCAATTAACGATATCAATTGCCTCGTTATTTTCAGTATCACCAAAAACAGAAAAACCATTGAACTCAAAATGTTGGTCCAGATTCCTTAAATAGACATCTCCATTGATCGTAACTTCATCTCCAAACGGTTTTTTAAATTTAATATCTTTCCCATCAATAGTAACATCATAAGGGTACTCCCCGTCAAGTACCACGACTGTGTCCCCGTCTTTTGCATCGTCAATTACGGGTTGAATCTTGTCCCCGGGCAAAACGTAATGTGTTTCACCAAAGGCGATCCCTGCCAGTGAGCAGATCGCCCCCAGCACCATTAGCTTTTTTATTTGAGTTTTCATGGCGATAAAGTATCAGCGCTGTGCTCCACCGTTCGTCGACGGCTTTTTTCTTCTCCTAACCGGCAATTTTCTCCCCAAGTCGACGCCTTGTTCCTCGGCAAATTTGAAAATGCTATTGGTGGACTCAAGCAGGCAATCCAATCGGTTGGCAGCGAAATCCACGCTGACGGTTCCCCTGACCCCATGGACGAGTTCGTTCCGCAACTTGAATGCGTGCTCCCGCAACTCCTGCCAATCTGGGATGATCGATGGCAGTGACCTCCCCGTGTGTGGCTTCACCACTTTTTTCCACAAATCCCTGTATCGCCCCAAACCGGAACAGGCTTCCACCATCACACGAATCTCAACGTTAGGCAGGATACCCAAGGCAATGATGGCTCGGCTTACAGCCCATTCAAACTCAGCCGCCGCCACGACCACCGTGACACCGGGTTCCATGCGGACAAACCGCCGCAACCGCCGATGCCGATTCTCCATGGAATCACTCACCTTAAACATTTCGTCTTGCTGTCCTTGGGCGATTAAAACACAACCTGTGAATGACAAGGCGGAGTAGGCGCAGATTTTTGAATTCTTAATTTCATTCATTCAACTTCGAACGCTCTATAAGAGTGCCCGTTAACCATATAAACGGTAAATCAGAGTTCAATCTTACATGATATTGAACTTTATTTTTGAGGAAGCGTTGCAGGGTGAATGTCTTTTAGCCTTTTTACTGAGGTTTTCGCGTGATTTAGGACGCAATCGTGTTTGAAAAAAAATGAAAAAAAATGGCAGAAACCGCGAAGGGAGATTAATTCGAACAGGGATAGGCAGGATTGACAGGAGGAGAGTTTAGTGGGAAATCCACCGAAAAGTGGAGATTGAACATCCAATATCGAACAAGGACTATCCAAATATGAAGCGGAGTGAGGGGGGAGAGGCAAGCGCAGCTGACGCAGATTTTCGCAAATGGAAATGAAAACGGATGGCTAAACACTGCAACATCAACACGATCTGCGCCCATTTGCGGGTTCTGCGGATGGTGAATTGCCTCTTGACGGCATGGAGATTACGCAATATCCTTACTTGTATGTAAGATTTTAACTGAATGTAAGGACAGGCATGGAAGCTACGATTACGAGTAAAGGACAGGTGACGCTGCCGAAGGCGCTCCGGGAGGCGTTGAGCCTCTCAACCGGGGATAAACTTTCTTTCGTGTTGAGCGGAGATGGCGAAGTGCGGATGACTCCGAAACATTCGCCGGTACAAAAACTCAAGGGGATTTTGCCTGCACCAGATTCGCCCGTGAGTTTGGCCGAGATGAAGTCGGCGATCCAAATAGGGGGATCGAGGCTTTGATCGGGTTGGACACCAATGTGTTGGTTCGATACCTCGTGCAGGATGATCCCGAGCAGGCGGGATTAGCGACCCAGTTGATTGAAGGGCAATGTTCGAGGCAATCGCCCGGCAGGATATCGCTGGTGGTGTTGTGCGAGTTGGCTTGGGTGTTGCTTGGCGCGTATCG
>JACKQG010005628.1_pt1 | contig 13673 bp, 10 predicted proteins | sample 8237621 | NCBI WGS metagenome assembly JACKQG01 (sample SAMN15677084, study PRJNA649215) | marine metagenome | biome: marine; feature: Black Sea; material: saline water; isolation source: suspended particulate matter (SPM) from the Black Sea western gyre | collected 2013-06-09/2013-06-10 | depth...
TCTGGTCAAACAAAATTCGAAGATCCATCCTTTTTGATGCAAAAGCAGACTATCTTTTGTTTGGTATGGCCCACAACTTCATTGTAAAATTTGCATCTGCTCTAAAAGATAATAAAAATCCAGAGACTTTGAACGGTGTTGCCTTTATTTCAAAGGAAAAGAAGGGGATAGAACTGCCCTCTTTTAAAGCCGTGCAAAAAAACAGGGAAGAATATATTAAAAGTTTTCACACATTTTATGCGAACAATGATCCCATAACCGCCCAAAGACTTTGTCAACAGCACAATGACCGCTATCTGGTATTAAACCCGCCAGAACCCTATAGTACCACAGAGGAACTTGATCATATCCATTCCCTTGGTTTTGAAAGAGACCTTCACCCATTTTATAAAAAGTTGGGAAACGTCAGAGCGCTGGATACCATACGCTTTTCCATTCCCACCCATTATGGCTGTTATGGTGAGTGTAATTTTTGTGCTATTTCTATTCACCAGGGCCAGACTGTTCAGTTTAGAAGCGAAGATTCCATTATAAATGAAGCAAAAATTATTTCACAGCTTGAAGATTTTAAAGGATATATCACTGATCTTGGAGGGCCCACTGCAAATATGTATGGGTTTGAATGCAAAAAAAAACTGAAAAAAGGAGCCTGCCAGGATAAGCGCTGCCTCTTTCCTGAACCCTGTAAAAGCCTTGCGCCTGATCATTCAAAACAGATAAGGCTTATCCAGAAAATAGAAAAACTGCCTGGCATTAAAAAGGTCTTTATCAGCTCTGGAATCCGGTATGATCTAATATTAAATGATAAAAAACACGGGATGGCCTTTCTTGAAAAAATCGTAAAAGACAATGTTTCAGGCCAAATGAAAATAGCACCGGAACATACCATGCCCCATGTTTTAAACTTAATGGGCAAACAGAATATTGACATGCTCTTACAATTTAAAAACAAATTTGATTCATTGAGTAAAAAAGCTGGAAAAAAACAATTTCTAACCTATTATTTAATCGCTGCCCACCCAGGGTGTAATATGAAAGACATGGATGCTTTAAAACAATTTACCAGCCAAAAGCTTAAGATGACACCTGAACAGGTTCAGATTTTTACACCATCCCCTTCAACCTATTCGACTCTGATGTATTATACGGGGTTAGACCCTTTTTCCATGGCCCCTATATTTGTTGAAAAAAATCCTGTGAATAAGGAAAAACAAAAAAAAGCTGTTACAAAAAAACCGCCACACCACGATTATAAGATAAAAAATCCTTAAGATATTTGCTTATCAAAATAAATTTTCAAAATGATGCAGGTGATTTAAAAATATATTGACAAACAATTTTGAATGGTTTAACCATTGACATCATAAAATAGTTTAAGAATTTTCTTAATATTCTTTTTGAATTACAGGATATAAATATGACAAATAATAGAATCAAAGCCCACCCGATTTTAGATGTCCCCCAAAAAGAGACCATCTCTTTTTATTGGGATAAATCAAAACTTGTGGCACAAAAAGATGAAATGATCTCATCTGCACTTTTTGCAAACAACATCAAAATTTTTGGTCATCACCATAAAGATGGGTCTGCCCAGGGAATTTTCTGTGCCAACGGACAATGCGCACAATGCACGGTCATTGCCAATGGCATACCCGTAAAAGCCTGTATGACCGCTGTCCAGGAAAACATGATTGTACAAAGTGTTAAAGGCCTGCCAAAACTTCCTGATGTGGATGAAAGCCCTGAAATCAGAAATATTGAACATATTGCCACGGATGTACTTATCATTGGCGGCGGACCCGCAGGATTGTCAGCATCCATTCAATTGGAAGAACATAAGATCAACACCATTCTCGTGGATGATAAAAATGAGCTTGGCGGAAAGCTTGTTCTTCAGACCCATAAATTTTTCGGTTCCCAAAAAGACTCCCATGCCGGTATGCGCGGCATGGACATCGGTCGCATGCTGGCCCAAAAGGTAGAGACAAGCTTTCATATTAAGGTATGGAAGAACAGCACGGCTCTTTATGTGTTTGATGACAAGCGAGTGGGAATACTCAAAGACGGGGTCTATAAAATTGTCACCCCAAAGGTAATTTTAAATGCTGCCGGAGCCAGGGAAAAATTTTTAAGGTTCAAAGGCAATTCATTGTCAGGGGTATATGGTGCAGGTGCCTTTCAGACCCTTGTGAACCGGGATCTTGTCAAACCCACGGAACGACTCTTTATCATCGGCGGAGGTAACGTGGGTATTATTGCAGGATACCACGCTTTGCAGGCCGGTATAAGTGTTGTGGGTCTTGCAGAAGCCCTTCCCCAATGCGGGGGATACAAAGTTCATGAAGACAAGCTTAAACGGCTTGGTGTTCCCATATACACTTCCCATTCAATTGTATCAGCCAATGGAAAAGAATCCGTCTCTTCCGTGACTATTGCCGGGATCGATAAAAACTTTAAGGTCATTGAAGGTACGGACCAAACCTTTGAGTGTGACACTATCTTGATCGCAGTCGGCCTTGAATCAGTTTCAGAATTTACCCAGGAAGCCCGCTCTGCAGGCATCAAGGTGTTTGCCGCAGGGGATGCCTCTGAAATCGCAGAAGCCTCTTCTGCCATGTTCAATGGTAAAATCGCAGGCGTAAAGGTTGTTCAACACTTCAAGCCTGATGCAAAAAAAATCCCTGAATCCTGGTATGAAAAAGCAGAAATTTTAAAATCACATCCAGGACCTGTTCAGGAGATTTATACCCTGGGCGACGAGCACGGAATCTTCCCTGTGATTCACTGCAAACAGGAAATCCCCTGCAACCCCTGTAGCACGGTTTGTGCAGAAGGCTCCATCCAGATGCAGGGAGATCCCATTAAAGGCCTGCCCAAATTTGATGGCGAGTGCAAAGGATGCATGAAATGCCTTGCCATCTGCCCGGGTCTTGCCATCACCCTTGTGGATTACAGGAAAGACAAGGATAACCCCGTGATTTTTCTCCCCTATGAAGTTTCAAATATTGAAGTTAAAAAAAATGATGAGATAGCCCTGGTGGATGTGGATGGAAATCCTCTTGGGACATTTAAGATTTTAGGTGCAAGGGCAACAAAAGACAGCGACCGCACCCAGATTGTAAGGGTGAGGGTGCCAAAAGCAATTGCCGAAAAAGTGGTGGCATTTACCATCCAGAAAAAAGAAATTACCCGGAAACTGACCCGGAAAATCCCCTATGATCATATCCGGGACAATGAGGTGGTCTGCCTTTGCGAACGAGTAACAGCAGGTCAGATCAGGGAACTTGTTAAAAAAGGCATTACAGATATGAATCAGATCAAGGCCATTTCAAGGGCCGGCATGGGACCCTGCGGATATAAAACCTGTGAAAACCTTATGAACCAGATTTTCTGGGCAGAGAAAATTGCCCGGGAAGATATAGCCAAAAATGTTCGACGACCCCTTTTTGTTGAAGTTCCCCTGGGCAAATTTGCCAATGGAGGTCAATAATGAAAAATTATGATGTCATCATTATCGGTGCAGGTTCTGTTGGCGTTCCTGCAGCTTTGTCCCTGTCCCAAAATAAGGTTAAGGTTCTTGTCATTGATGCTTTGGCATCGCCAGGTCAGGGCCAGAACAAAAAAGCCATTGGCGGCATCAGGGCCACCCATTCTGATAAAGGTAAAATTTTAACTGCCTTAAGAAGTATTGAAATTTTTTCCACCTGGAAAGAGATCCATGGGGATGATATCGGCTGGATTCAGAACGGATACAGTTTTCCTGCCTATACAGATGAAGATGCCGGAAAATTAAAAGATTTAATGAAAATCCAGAAATCCTTTAACCTGGATATCGACTGGCTGACACCAGAAGAATATCTTAAAATCGTCCCTGGCATTAACAAAAAAAACCTGAAAGGAGCCACCTATTCGCCCGGAGACGGCAGTGCCTCACCATTGCTTGCCATTAATGCCTTTTATTTTAAAAGTCTTGAATATGGCGCCCAGTATAAATTCAAAGAAAAAGTTTTAGCCATCACCATTTCTAATGAGTCCAACATAAAAATTAAAACCGACAAAGGCGAATACACTGCTGCAAAGGTTATCAATGCCGCAGGAAATTATGCCCGTCAGATGGGCCAATTGATCGGCCTTGATTTTCCCGTGGAACCGGACAGCCATGAAGGTGCCATAACAGAACCGGTTCAAAGGTTTTTCGGTCCCATGATCGTTGATTTAAGACCTTTCCAGGACCCTGCTACAGAAGATTCAGCCAATTTTTATTTTTATCAGAATAATGAAGGTCAGGTAATTTTCTGCCTGACACCCAGGCATCTGATGAAAGGTACAGCCAGTGAAGCTACATCAGTATTTCTGCCCCAGGTGGCAAAACGAATGGTAGCTCTTTTTCCAAAACTTGCCAATCTTAAGGTCAGGCGAACCTGGCGGGGACAATACCCAATGACACCTGATGGATTCCCCATTGTCGGAGAAACAAAAGAGTTTCCTGATTTTATTAATGCCATCGGCATGTGCGGCCAGGGCTATATGTTAGGCCCGGGACTTGGAGAATTATTAAGCAGAATTGTAACTTGCCAGTTGACCCAGGATGATATAGATGTTTTAAAACATTTTAATTTATATAGAGATTTTTCCGGAATAGAACAATTTAAATAGCCATCCCTTAAGGACCAAATAATGTTTAAAAAAGCCAAGCAAAACAGAGTATTCCAGGATGTGGTTGAACAGATACAGGACGCCATTATAAACGGCAAACTTGAACCCGGCGCCAAACTTCCGCCGGAACGGGAACTAAAAGACATGTTCAACACCAGCCGGGGAACCTTAAGGGAAGCCTTAAGAGTGCTTGAACAAAAAGGACTCATTGAAATCAAACTGGGTGTCTCAGGCGGAGCCATAGTCAAACTTATCGATACCGAGCCAATTATTGAGTCCCTGGCCCTTTTAATCCGTTCAGGAGGTGTCTCTCTTGAACATCTTGCAGAATTTCGAATCAAAATCGAGGGCAGCCTAATGGAGCTTGCCGCCTCCCGCGCCACAAAAAAAGATATCAAGGAATTGGAAACACTGTTTAATCAGGCAAAAGCCTATTATGAAAACAATGACTGGGAAAATTTTCTAAAAACGGATGAAAAAATGCACACCTATATTGGTATCATGACCCGGAACCCCGTGTTCCAGTTTGTGCAGAAAAGCATCCATGACAACATTCATCGCTATTATGCTGAATACCTTCCCATGAACAAAAAAAGATCCCTGGAAAACCTTACAGACTTTGAAAAGATCATTGATGCCATGAAAATCAATGATGCAAAAACAGCTTCTGCCATTATCATGGATCACGTCAAGCGGTTCAGTGACAAAATGCAGGAAAAAACAAGGAGTAAACCCTAATAAGCCTTATCCTTTGTTCGCTTCATAATGCCGGACAGCCGATCGAACTCCGTTGATCATACTGACATTTCCAAAACAAAAATATTTTATAAAATAATCTTCCTTTAATTTTAAAACCTTAAAAATCTGTTTTTCTAAATACCCTTTTTCCCAAAGCATAATGACATTGCCATACAAATCTTCTAAAAACCCAAGTTTTTGTTCTATTCGTTTTTTCCCGTGCTCAAGCTTTGGATAATGGTTGCACAAAAAGGTTTGAAAATCCAGTTTCAACACTTTTTTCAATGATTCAATCTGGATTCCCATATCTTCATCTGAGCGGAAAAACTTGATTCTATCCGCAAGATAAAGATCCCCTGAAAATAACACACCTTCTTTTTTAAGCAAATATACAGTATGGTCCTTGGAATGACCAGGCGTATGAACAGGAACCATGTCTCCAAAAACTGTTTCGATTCTTTCTGAAACTATTTCTATGTTTAATGGCCTTGCTTTTCCCCAGACATATTTTTGATAGGGCAAAATAGAAAACCTGGCTTTCATCTTTTCTTTTGTCAATGTATGCCCAAATACCCGCACACCTAACACTTGTTTTATGGCAGCTGCATTGCCGCTGTGGTCTTCATGGTGGTGGGTTAAAAAAATCCTTTTTATATTGTTGTCCTCTGCAATTTTAAGGGCTTGTTTCTGCATATGAGATTGCCCCGTATCCACCATCAAATCGCCAAAGGTATAACAATAAACAGTCATTAAAGGTGGGCCAAACAAAGACCAGCCCAGTTTAAATCCTTTAATCCCATTAAAATCATATAATTCACAAACTCGCATAATATAGCATCTATTTATAAACTGTTTTTTCAATTTTACAATGCAGGGTTGACAATTTTACATGTAAACTGGTAATTTCTTATTTATGTGAACATATTAAATAGAATAGGCAAAGATATCATTCTGTTAAATAAATTTCAAAATAATAATCAAGGCAGCCCATAATGAATAATTTTATTTCCAAAGATACCCAAAAAGCCAATATCCTAATTGTTGATGATGAATCCATGATAAGAGATCTGCTGGAAAATACCCTGGCAAGAACAGGCTATTCCTGCAGCTTTGCAGAAGATGGTGCAAAAGCATTGGAAATGATCTCCGGGCAGACCTTTGATATAGTGGTTACTGACATTGATATGCCTGTTATGAATGGGATTGAGCTTGCCAAAAAGATCAAATCCAAATTTACCGCCGATGTCATTGTAATGACAGGTCAAATCCACAGCTACCAATATGATGAAATCATCAATCTTGGTGCCAGTGATTTTGTTGAAAAACCTTTTTCACCCAGAGAAATGGTTCTCAGGGTCAATCGCGTAGTGCGGGAAAGAAATCTCAAGCTGGAGGCTCAAAAAGCCCATGAAGAACTCAAGGATTCCTATATCGATTCCATCCATCGCCTGGTCATGGCATCAGAGTATAAAGATGAAGATACAGGAGATCATATTGTCAGAATAGGGGAATATTGTTTACTCATGGCGCAGAAATTAAATCTTTCCGAGGAATATAAAGAAACCATAAATTATGCAGCACCCATGCATGATATAGGAAAAATCGGCATCCCTGACAAAATTATTTTAAAACCTGGAAAACTCACCTTTGACGAGTTTGAAATAATAAAAACCCACACAAAGATCGGGGCAAGACTTTTATCCAAATCCAAATCAAAAATCCTGCAGATGGCCCAGGAAATTGCCCTGAGCCATCATGAAAAATTCAATGGCCTTGGATATCCCAATCAATTAAATGAGATAGATATCCCCATTTCCGGCCGGATTACCGCTCTGGCAGACACCTTTGACGCACTCACCTCAAAACGACCGTACAAAGACCCTTATCCACCCGAGGTCGTTTATGATATCATGAAGAAAGAAAGAGGTAAGCACTTTGATCCAGATATTCTGGATATTTTTATCTCTAATTTTGATCAATTCATTGAAATCAGGGGAAAGGTCGGCACCTTTGAAGGTGAAGCCTTTCAAGATTACATGCTCAGTGAACGGGACCAAACAAGCTGAGTTTATTTATTATCCTTCTTTTTTTGTTTTGCTTTCAAAACCTGCCGCTGGGAAGCCTTTAAGACACTTTTTCTAAGGCGTATGGAAAGCGGCGTGACTTCCACCATTTCATCATCCGCTATAAATTGAATGGCCTTTTCAAGGGTCATGACCTTTATTGGCGAACATATAACGCTTTCGTCTTTTCCAGATGCCCTCATGTTGGTGAGTTTCTTTTCCTTGCATGCATTCACATCAATATCCTGATGCCGGTTATGTTCTCCAACGATCATGCCCTCATATACAGGTGTGCCAGGCTCAATAAGCATCTGTCCCCTGGGTTCAAGATTAAACAATGCATAGGGCACGGCTTTGCCCTGTCTGTCTGAAACAATGGACCCATTAAATCGAACAGGAAAATCCCCCCTGTATTCTTCGTATCCTGAAAGATAAGAATTCATGATCCCAGTTCCCCGGGTATCTGTCATAAACTCATCCCGGTATCCGATCAAAGATCTTGAGGGGATTGAAAATTCAATTCTCACCCTGCCTTTGCCGTTGTTCACAAGGTTGGTCATCTTGCCTTTTCGAATAGAAAGTTTTTCCGTTACAACGCCCATAAAAGCGTCTTCACAATCCACAAAAAAGTGTTCGATGGGTTCCAGCCTTTTTCCATCTATATATTTATAAATAACTTTGGGCCGGCCAACACAAAGTTCAAATCCTTCTCTGCGCATGGTTTCTATCAGGATGGCAAGCTGGAGCTCACCCCTGCCCTTGACAGTGAAACTTTCATCCGTAGTGCTTTCTTCAAGTTCAATGGCGACATTCATTAAGGTTTCTTTAATAAGACGTTCCCGGATTTTCCTGGACTGAACATATTTTCCTTCACGACCGGCAAAAGGAGATGTGGAAATAGAAAACTTCATGAACACAGTGGGCTCATCCACTGTGATTCTTTTCAGGGGCACAGGATCTTGTTTTGTGCAGATGGTGTCTCCGATTTTAACATCCTCGATACCGGACAATACAATGATATCTCCCACCTGGGCATGCTCTACTGGTAAAAGTATCGTACCTTCATAGGTCTGCAGCTTTGAGACCTTTAATGGTAAAAGTTTATTATTTTCGTTTATGCGCACAAGATTTTCATTAAACTTGGCACTGCCGTTAAATATTTTACCAATGGCAAGCCGGCCAAGATAATCAGAATATCCTAGATCTGAAACCAGCATCTGAAATGGGGCTTCAGGATCATAGGTTGGAGCCGGCATTTCTTCTACTATGAAATCAAATAAAGCAGTTAAATTGTCAACGTTCTCATCCAGTTCTTTTTTAACAATACCATCACGGCCAATGGCATACATATATGTAAAATCCAGTTGTTTTTCCGTAGCATCAAGATCAATAAAAAGATCATACACCATATCCAGAACCTCTTCGGGTCTGGCATCTTTGCGGTCAATCTTATTTATAATGACCATGACGGGAAGATTGGCTTCAAAGGTTTTTTTAAGGACAAACCGGGTCTGTGGCAAGGGGCCTTCCGATGCATCAACAAGGAGAATCGCACTGTCTGCCATGGAAAGCGCTCTTTCCACTTCACCACCAAAATCCGCATGACCCGGGGTATCAATAATATTGATTTTAATCCCCTTCCAGGTCACAGAACAATTTTTAGCTGCAATGGTGATGCCGCGTTCTCTTTCAAGGTCCATGCTGTCCATAAGGCGGTCGTCCACCTGCTGGCCTTCCCTGAAAAGCCCGCTCTGCCTGAACATTGCATCAACAAGAGTGGTTTTGCCATGGTCAACATGGGCAATGATGGCAACGTTTCTTAACTTGTTATTAAATTCTGTATTTTTTTTCATGATTCTCCTGTTAGGATCCTTAATATCCCGTGATTATTCACAGCCGGAGAATATAACCATGAAAATCAAAAGAGCAACTATTACTTTGACACTCGCGTTGTACCATCAGCCGCCGTAATAATCCTGACCCGGTCTCCTGAAACAATTATGACATCGGCTTCCTGTACAACAACGATGGTCTGGCCATTGTCTTTTTTCACAATAAGTTCAAGGCCTGGTTTCCGGGTTATTCCTTCTTCTGCCATAGTTCCTGCCGCAGCACCGGCAATGGCACCGATCACAGTGGCAACAGTTCTGCCTGATCCCCCTCCCACCGTGCTGCCCAGGACACCGCCTGCCACACCACCTGCCGCAGTTCCAATGGGGGTTTTGGTCCCTTCAATCACCACTTCCTTTACAGATTCCACCGTCCCATTTTCAACATTTTGAGCCTGTCTTGCATGATCCCGTGAATACACCTGGCCAGATCTGCTTGATGCGCATCCTGTCAAATATACGGCAATTATCGTCATAAAAAAAATTATGCCCGCTTTGAATTTTAAAATTTTCATAACACCATCCTTGTTAAACAAAATTAACTATTAAGCCTATCTGCAATACTAAAGCAGATTCCATTTTTTACCAGCCCGAAAAGCAAAATTTAATTTTAATTTTGTTAATATTATATCACATATTTGTAAAAGAAGATCAGGGAATATCTTTTTCCGTTGGAGACCCGCAAGCCGTACAAAATTTAATATCCATAAATCATTATATTTCCTTATTTTTCCTTAGCTATGCTCCATAATGCCTTGACCCTGGGATTAGCAAGATTTTTTTCCCGGGTGCAAAGACCAATGACAAAAGGCGGCAGTTCCGGAGTTTCATCCAGAATCTTTACCCGGTTAAAAAAAGGGCTTTTTTCAAGCACCATTCTGGGGATAAGTCCAATACCGCAGCCCAGGCTGACCATAACAATAATTGCCTCATTTCCAGCCACCTGGGAGTAAATATGGGGGATAAAATTTTCCTTGGCAAACCATTGATCAATGCGGTCCCGGCTCAACCCGTGATCCGGGATAATCAAAGGAGTCCGCTCCCAGTCTATCCCGCCTTCTGCGTGTAGAATAATCTCTTGATATTGCAGCGAGGCAATAAAAACAAGAGGTGTCTGGAACAGGGTTTGAAAGATAAGATCTTTGGATAAGATATCTGGCAGGGCTGCAATGACCATATCTGCATCCTGGGCTGAGAGTTTGAGAAGGGCCTTGGCTGCATCTCCGGTTTCAAGGTGTATTTTGACACTGGGATGGGCCTTTCGATACCGTGACATAAGACTGGGGAGAATACCATAGGCTGCCGTCACAGAACAATACAAAGAGAGCTCGCCTTCCAGAATATCCTCAGAAGATAACTCGTCATGGAGCCGGTCCCACCTCTGCAGCACATCATCGCTGTATTTCTTAAAAGCACTCCCTGCCGGGGTCAGCTCCACAGACCGGTTGTCCCGGATAAAAAGCGTTTCCCCCAGCTCTGCTTCGAGCCGCTGGATCACCCGTGTCAAAGCTGAAGGCGTGATATAGCATGCCTGGCTGGTTCTTGCAAAATGCAGGGTTCCTGCAAGATGTCTGAAAAGCTTTAAATTTCGAATGTCCATGATTAACCTTCATTATGGCGTTAAACCTGTCTTAAATACCTAACACTATATTTCAAATTAGGCAATAAGGCATGAATTTCAAATAAATATTTGCAACGTCACTCCCTATTATTATATTGCAACATTTGAAATATAATATTGCAAATCATTCATTTGACGCAACAATAAATATAGTTCATTAATACAATAGCTTAATTTATAAAACTTTTAAATTTTATCAACAAGGAGAATACCATGAGCGAAAACTATTTTAATACCCTGTCATTGAGACGACAATTAGAAGAACTGTCCCAGTGCCGTTTGATGGATTCATCTGATTTCAACGGTGTTGAAGCGCTAAAAGGCAAAAAAATTGTCATCATTGGGTGCGGAGCCCAGGGACTTCACCAGGGCTTAAATATGCGCGACAGTGGTCTGGACGTATCCTATACCCTTCGAAATGCTGCCATTGAAGGCAAACGACAATCCTGGAAAAACGCAACGGAAAACGGATTTTTATTAGGAACCTATGAAGACTTGATCCCCAAAGCAGATCTTTTGATCAACCTGACCCCGGACAAACAGCACACAAATGTTATTGAATCAGTCATGCCGCTTATGAAGCAGGATGCATGTCTTTCTTATTCCCATGGATTTAATATTGTGGAAGAAGGCATGCAGATAAGAAAAGATCTCACAGTTATAATGGTTGCGCCAAAGGCTCCCGGAACAGAACTCAGGGAAGAATACAAACGAGGATTTGGCGTGCCCACACTGATTGCCGTTCACAAGGAGAATGACCCAGGAAAAGAAGGAATGGAGCTTGCCAAAGCCTATGCCTGTGGTACGGGAGGAGACAGGGCAGGCGTTCTTCAATCTTCCTTTACAGCTGAAGTAAAATCTGATCTCATGGGAGAACAGACCATTCTCTGCGGTATTCTACAGACAGGGTCTTTGCTGTGTTATGACAAAATGATTGAAAAAGGAGTTGACCCTCAATATGCCTCAAAACTGGTTCAATATGGATGGGAAACTATTACGGAAGCATTAAAACATGGAGGCGTCACCAATATGATGGATCGCCTTGACAACCCTGCAAAGCTCATGGCCCAGGAACTTTCCAATGAATTGAAAACCATTCTTGAACCCTTGTTTCACCAGCACATGGATGACATCATGTCAGGAAAATTTTCCCAGACCATGATGAAAGATTGGGGAAATGATGATGCCGACCTGCTCAAATGGAGAAATGAAACCGCCCAGACCGCTTTTGAAAAATCCACATCAACGGATCAGGACATCCTTGAACAAGAATATTTTGACAATGGCATTCTCATGATTGCCTTTGTCAAGGCAGGCGTGGAATTAGCATTTGATACAATGGTCTCAACGGGGATCGGTGAAGAATCTGCCTACTATGAATCACTTCATGAACTTCCTCTGATCGCAAATCTTGTTGCAAGGAAAAAACTCTATGAAATGAATGTGGTCATTTCCGATACCGCTGAATATGGTTGTTACCTTTTTAACCATAAAGCCGCGCCATTGCTCGCTGATTTCATGGAAAAACTTGATGCTGATGTCATTGGTAAAGGGCTTGATCTTAAAAACAATGGTGTGGATAATATAAAACTCATCAAGGTCAATGAAGCCATCCATTCCACTGGTGTTGAACTAATTGGAAAAAAATTACGCACATACATGAGTGCCATGAAACCCATCTGATAGACATAATAGAACCATTGACATGGTAGAAGCAATTTGCCTATATTTCTTTTAACATTAATAAATAGCATTTCGATTCTTGGACATGAAACTGATTTTTTATAAAAAAATTACTATTCAAGGAAAAGCTTAATGAAAAAATACACCATCCATCCCATTGTCATGGGAACAAAAGTTTTTGATAAAAGTTATATGACCTATCAATATGGTCAGGGTGAGCAATATACCATTCCAATCTATACTTGGGTGGTAAAAGGCGGTGATAAAAATATTCTCGTGGATACAGGAGAGATGAGCCCCATCCAGTCAAAGGACAGGGAAGATGCTATTGGAGGGCCGATTTATACATTTGAAAAAGGGCTTGAAAAACACGGTTTAACCCCGCAGGACATTGATATCGTTATTCACACCCATCTTCATATGGATCATTGTGAAAATGATTATAAGTGTGAAAATGCCATATTTTATATCCATGAAAAAGAACTTGAATCCATTCATGATCCCCATCCCCTGGATTACCGCTATCTGGAAGATTATATTGACGATATTGAAGAAAACGGCCAGATCAAAATCGTTAGGGACGATTGCGAGATTCTGGATGGTATTTGTGTCAAACATACGCCCGTTCACACAAAAGGAGGACTCAGTGTTTATATTGAAACACAAAAGGGAACAGCAGTAATAACAGGGTTTTGTGTGATTGACGAAAATTTTAACCCGCCGCCTGAAATTCGAGGCATGGAAATGGATGTAATTCCGCCTGGGACCCATGTGGATGTTTACAAGGCCTATGATATTATGCATAAGGTTCAAAAAGAAGCAGATATACTCATCCCTTTGCATGAGCCAGGGTTTGCATCAATCGAATCAATTGGCTAACCATTGCCACCCAACCCGCCTCTATAATTTGAATTCTCCAGGCGGGCTGGGTATTTTAATGCCCCTCTATAATTGCCCTCAAGACAACATCACAACAAAAAATGAAAGAGTAATGAGATGTGAGATATGAGATGTGAGGGGGGA
>JACKQG010005629.1_pt1 | contig 13670 bp, 9 predicted proteins | sample 8237621 | NCBI WGS metagenome assembly JACKQG01 (sample SAMN15677084, study PRJNA649215) | marine metagenome | biome: marine; feature: Black Sea; material: saline water; isolation source: suspended particulate matter (SPM) from the Black Sea western gyre | collected 2013-06-09/2013-06-10 | depth...
ACCCAGCACTTACAAAGAATAAGAATGGCTTAACTCCAGGAACATCTTATCGTGCATCTTCAAGAACATGGTGTGACCCTGCAGGTGGAAGATACAAAGCATCTTCTTGGACACCATTTATATTCTGGACTCAGCCAACTACTGTGAGATTAGGGGGAGAGAACACTGCTATTACTAATCTAGATGTTTATCCTAACCCATCAAGAGATATCTTTAATGTAAGTTTTGAAACATTAAAAGAACAAGATTTAGAGATTAAGATTTTAAATGTAATAGGAGAAGTAGTATTTACTGAAAGTAAACAACAATTTGTTGGGGTATATATCAAACAAATAAATTTGGTAAAATATCCAAAAGCGATATACTTCTTAGAAATAGAAACTAATGATGGAGTGGTGAATAAGAAGTTGGTGTTACAGTAAAAACAGGCACTAGAAACTAGAAACTAGAAACTAGAAACTAGTATAGAAGCTAACCCACCCCTAAGCTCCAAGGAGGGGAATGATACAAAAAGCCCTGCCAATTTGGTGGGGCTTCTTGTTTCTGTTAAAGATTGTAGTCAAAAGCAAGCTATTAACAACCTACTTTAATTCAATAAAAATAGTATTTTTACAAAAAAATAATTATTAAGTGAAAAGGATTTTATTTTCTTTATTTTTAATTTTTGCTACTACTTCATCCTTTACAAAGTTATTTGCACAAAGCTATAATGATGGACCGATTAATATGCAAGTAAAGCTTAGGGAAGTGCAAGGAAATTTTGCAGCAACAGATGAAGCTCTTTTAGGAGTAGGGTTTGCTCCTGATGAACTTTCTTTTAAAATATGGACAAAGGATAACTTAGGTGTTTATCCTTGGACTGGTGGAGTTTGCAATCAAGATTTAAATTTTACGCCAATTCTTGGGGGTGCAAATTCCATTGATTTCAACAATACAATTGCTTCCTTTTCTTTCCCTAGCATTACAGTTCCTCAGAGTTTAGAATTTAGGATAGATGCTTGGGAAGATGATTTACCATCTGATAATTTGTTAGGATTTTGTGCTAGTGGTACAGTTTGTAGTTGGGAAGATATGGTATGTTGTGGGATATACATTTTCGGATTTTGTGTTGGGATTGAAACGGGTGATGATTACAGATGTGATGCAAATCCTTTTTATCAAGGTTTAAATTACAGAAACGGACCTCCATGCCAATGGTATTCTCATGGATATATAAATGGTAGTGGATGCGTAAATATTGGTTCACAACCTGGTGCACCAAATACAGATGGTTATTATAAACCCCGCATTGAAACTTTTTGGCAATACACAAAAGGGACTTCTTTTGCCAACGCTATCGATTTAGGCACACTTATTTCTGGTACTCCGTTACAACATTTTAATAGTAATGAGTGCTATACCGATTATTACACTGCAAGCACAGGAAATGATGTGATTTATTCTTTTAATATTACTAATCCTACTGGAGTAAATATATCACTTTGTGGAGCTAATGGTGCACAATACGATAGTTATTTATATTTAGTGTATGATACTACAATTGTTGCTATTGCTAGTGATGATAATTTCTGTGGAGCTCAATCTGAAATTACAACACCACTTTGTGATGTAGGTACTTATTATGTAGTTGTAGATGCTGCTCTGCCTACTGATGTAGGCACATTTACTCTTACTATTACTGAAGATATAAATAGTGCATTTATTAGTAGTACTACTACAACAGATGTTGCTTGTAATAGTGGTAATAATGGGCAGATTAATGCCACATTAAATGGGGGTGTTGTCCCTTATACTTTTAGTTGGTACGATATTAATATGGTTCAAATTGGAAGCTCTAATACAACTACTACTAATTTTGATTCCATTTTAGGATTAGCAGCAGGAGATTATATCTATCAGATTTCTGATTTTAACAACTGCACACTTACTGATACTGTTACAATTACTCAGCCAAACGCTATTCAGCTAACTGCATCCGTTACTAATGCATCTTGCAATGGAGTTTCTGATGGAACTGCAAATGTAACTATTGCATCTGGAGGTACTCCCCCTTTTTTGTATAGCTGGAATAGTACACCAATACAAAATAATCCTTCTGCAGTATTTTTGCTTGCAGGAAATTATAAGGCAGTAGTTACTGATTTTAATAATTGTATTGATAGTATTTCAGTTGTAATTACTCAACCTGTAGCAGTTCCTGTTTCTATCAATTCTCCTACTTCAACTATTTGTCAGGGGAGTAGTATAAATCTTTCTGGAAATGGTGCATTATCTTATTCTTGGAGTCCACCTATTTGGCTAAGTGCATCTACTGGACAAAATGTAGTATCAACCCCTAACGCATCTATTTCATATGTCTTAACAGGAACGGATGTAAACGGATGCAGCAATACCGATACAATTAATATAAATATAATACAGTCCTTATCTTTAGGAATTACACCACAAAATCCAAGTGTTTGTTTTGGAGAGGGCGTAAATATCAATGTAAATGGAGCAACTACTTATAGCTGGGTTCCTTCTACTGGGTTAAATACAACAAGTGGAAATTCTATTGTTGCATCTCCAACATTAAACACAAATTATTCTGTAATTGGTACTGATAATTTTGGTTGTACCGATACGCTTCTGTTTACCGTAAATGTTAACCCAGTACCAACAGTGAATGTAACAAATAACCCTAGTATTTGTGAGGGTAGTTCAGCAGCTCTTATGGCAAGTGGTACTAATAATTATTCTTGGTTTCCTAGTACAGGACTAAATAGTACAATAGGAGCAGTTGTAACTGCTACACCACTTTTGAGCACTACTTATTATGTAGTAGGGGAAGATGTAAATGGCTGTAAAGATACTGCCATTACAACAGTAAGTGTAAACCCTAACCCTGTGCTTACAACATTTCCTACTTCCGAAACAATGTGTATGGGAGATACTTCTATGCTTTATGTAAGTGGTGCCAGCACTTATATTTGGTCGCCTAATACAGCTATTAGTTCAACCACCACCGATACAGTAACTATTTATCCGATAGTAAATACTACATACAATATTCTAGGGGTTGATAGTTTAGGTTGTCAAAGCATTACAAATATTCCTGTTACAGTAAATCCGTCCCCTGTTGTTACAGTGAGTCCTGCCGCTTCCATTTGTCTTGGTGATGCCACCATTCTGACGGCAGCTGGTGCTTTACAATATAACTGGACACCATCCTCTTCTTTAAATTTGGCGACAGGAAGTTCCGTTTCGGCTAGCCCTACAATAAACACTACTTATATGGTTAGTGGAACAGATGCAAATTCTTGCTCGGCAGCGGCAACTGTAATGGTAAATGTATTGCCTTTACCAATTTTGCAAATTAGCCCTACTTCCGCCACTATCTGTGAAGGAGATAGCACAGCACTTACCGTAAGTGGTGCAAATAGCTATTTGTGGTCGCCAGCTTTGGGTTTGAATACTACAAGTGGAAATACTGTTATTGCAACACCAAATACTTCAACTACTTATAATATTACAGGAACAGATGTCAATTCTTGCTGGGATGTAATTTCAGCAAACATTAGCGTAAATCCTTTGCCTAATGTAAGTGTAGTTCCAGCTATTGCTTCTATTTGTGAAGGCAGTAATATTAGTGTCAATGCTTTTGGGGCTAACAGTTATTTATGGAGTCCAGCATTTGGCTTGAATACTTCTGTTGGAAATTCTGTTGTTGCCAATCCTCAATCTACTATGGATTATACCATTACAGGAACTGATGCAAACAATTGCAGCAATACTGCTAATTTACATATTGATGTTGGGGTTTTACCGATTATTTCAGTAACTCCAGCTTTGCCAACTATTTGTGAGGGGAGTAGTATTACCCTTACAGCATCTGGTGCTACTACATTTAATTGGAGTCCTCCCACAGGATTGAGTGCAACTGCTGGAAGTACCATTAATGCGAATCCTACAACTACAACTACTTATAATATTGTGGGCTCTGATGCCAATAGTTGTGCCGATAGTATTTTACTTACTGTAAATGTAAATCCTTTGCCAACGGCTGATATTAGTCCAAATAGTGGCGGAACAATTTGCTCAGAAGATAGTGCAGTCATTATTGTTCAGCTGAGTGGAAATCCTCCTTGGGATATTTTGCATACTATTAATGGAACGCTTCAAGCAAACATTAATACAACTGATAACCCTTTACTTATTTTTAGCAATACAGATGGAGATTATTTAATAACTTCTGTAACTGATGCTAATGGTTGTTCCGATTTAGGAAGTGGCTTGGCTAATGTGCAAGTGCTTTATACCCCTTATGCCAATTTTGATTTATTTCCTCAGCCAACAACTATTTTGGAGCCAGAAATTACTTTTACCAATAATTCCATGTTGGCGTATTCTTGGATGTGGGAGTTTGGAGATGGCTTCTCTAATGCGATTGATTTTAGTCCCATTCACGAGTATTTTGATGTGGGGACTTATAATGTATCTTTGGTGGTGTTTAATGGAGTGTGTACCGATACTGCAACAGCACAAATTATTATTGATCCTGTTTTTACTTTTTATATCCCTGATGTATTTACACCAAATGGAGACAGATTAAATGATACTTTCACGCCATTTGGAGAAGGGATAACAGCTTACGAAATATTTATTTATAACCGTTGGGGAGAGCAAATATTTACTGCCGATAATATGGATTTACAATGGGATGGAATGCTTGGTGGAGAGAAAGTTTCTTCTAATGGTTATTATTCCTATATCATAAATGTAGTGGACGAAATGGATGTTCCTCATACTTTTAAAGGTAATTTACTATTGCAGAAATAGTGGAATTTTGTATCATTGCTTTTTAATTCAAAAACAATAAAAATGAAAAAAATATTTTACCTATTATTTGTATGTAGTTTTCTGTTTACATCCTGTGAGGAAGATGTAGATGATCCTTTTTCACCCTCTTCTTCTTTTATATGCAAAATTGATGGCGTACAACTTAGCGATTCTGCCCCAATTACAAATATAATTACTACTAATCCTGCCTTAAATGGTGCATTAGAAATTATTGCTACTTCTAATTTGAAAGATGGCACAGTTATGAATACAGTAAATGTTACTGTTTATGATTTTAGCTCTGTTACAGAAAACACAACTCTTTCTCTTGGCTCTTCTGGTTCAGGGGCAGTGTGGAAAGGAGCAGATACTTATGTAACTTCTATTCCTAATTTTACTGGTACAGTAAGTTTTTCAAAAATTACTGCAAACAAAGTTTCAGGTACTTTTAGTTTTGAGGCCTTAAATACTGATAATAGTGCTACAAAAGTAGTAGTTTCTGAAGGCGCATTCACAGATGTTAGTTATTAAAAAATGAATAAAACACAGGTTTTAGATAAAAAACAATTACAGCAAAAACTCGATCGTTTAGCTTGGCAAATTTATGAGCAGAACTATAAAGAAAAAGAAATAATTATTGCTGGAATTGCAAATAGGGGAGTGCTTATTGCTAAAAAGATTGCAACAACACTTACAGAAATATCTGCTATAAAAGTAAAATTAGTTACTATAAAAGTGGATAAAGATAATCCGTATAATAAAGATATTGAGGTAGATATAGAAGAAAAAGAGTATAAAAATAAAGTACTGGTTTTGGTAGATGATGTGCTTAATTCTGGGAAAACACTAATGTATGGTGCTAAATATTTTTTATCCGTTCCTTTAAAAAGATTATCTACTATTGTGCTTGTAGATAGAAACCACAATCGTTTTCCAATAAAAGCGGATTTTGTAGGAATTTCCTTATCTACTACTTTGAAAGAGCATATCTCGGTGGAATTAGAAAAAAATGTGGGGGTTTATCTTTCCTAAGTAATCAGCTTTTCAATATCCTTTTCATTGATATTTTTTGATTTTAAAACATGATTTGCTTTCTTGTAGAAGCATTCTCTTTCTAATAGTTTTTTGCTGATAAAATTCACTAACTCTTTCTCTGTTAAATTTTTAATTAGTGGTCTTTTATTTTTTTCTTTTTGCAATCTATCTTTTAAATCCTGTACTTTCATTTTTAAGTAAATAGATTTTCCACTATCTAGTATTTTTTGCATATTATCAAAAAAACAAGGAGTTCCACCTCCTGTTGCAATAACTATGTTTTCCATTTTGCAAATTTCATTTAAGCTTTCTTTTTCCAAGTCTCTAAAATAATTTTCTCCTTGTTTTTGAAAAATTTCAGTTATGTTTTCCTCTGTTTTCTGCTGAATAAAAGAATCTAAATCAATGAATTTATAATTTAAAGTTTCTGCTAACTTTTTGCCGATTGTTGATTTTCCACAGCCCATAAATCCTATTAAGAAAACTCTCATTATTTAATTTTTTTTTCTTTTAGGAAATGATTATAAATCAATCGTTTTGCTAGCTTAGGAAAAAAGCGATTAATAAACAAAATCAGTTTACCATTTGTGCTCATTGTAATGAAATCTTTTTTACAATTTATAGCGCAAACAATTTTTTTAGCTACTTGTTCGGCTGTCATCATTCTATTCTCATTTCTTGGACTTTCATTTTGAAAACTACCATCCTTTAAAAGTGCAGATTTTCGGATATTACTTTTGGTAAAACCAGGGCAAGCAATAAGCACATGCAAATTATTCTCTAAATTTTCACTTCTTAGGGATTCCAAAAAACCATTCATAGCAAATTTGGAAGCAGAATAAGCACTTCTCTCTGGAAGCCCAACATATCCAGCAATAGAGGAAATACCAACAATAGAGCCAGTTGTTTTTAGTAAATGTGGGAGTGCATATTTTGTGCAAAAAACAGTTCCCCAAAAGTTTGTATTCATCACCTTTTTTATCACATCTAAGTCCGACTCATTAAATAATGCCCGCATTGATATTCCAGCATTATTAATTAGTACATCAATCCTCCCAAATTCTGCAATGGTTTTTTCAATTAACTTTTGGCAATCCTTTGCTTTACATACATCAGTTACAACAATAATTGCACTTATATTTTTAGCTTTTATTTTTTCTGCAACAGCAGTAAGTTTCTCCTTATTTCTGCCAGCAAGCACCAATTTATTTTCCTTTTTTGCTAAGGCAAAAGCTAAAGATTTCCCAATACCTGATGAGGCACCCGTTATGATGATTACTTTATTTTCCATAAATTATATTATTTTTACTTTACAAATTAAGGGATTTATATGCAATTAGTTGAGGTAAAAAATAAAAGGACAATAAAAAGTTTTCATCAGCTTCCTGTTAAGTTGTACAAAAACACTAAAGTTTGGGTGCCGCACTTAATGCAGGATATTGAGCAAATTTTCGATAAAAAAAAGAATAAACAACTAAGACATGGAGAAGTAATCAGATGGATTTTACTAGATGGTAATGGAGAAGTAATTGGTAGAGTTGCAGCATTTGTGAATAGGAAAATGAAAACTGGCAGAATAGCAGTTGGTGGCATGGGCTTTTTTGAATGTATAAATGATAAAAAAGCAGCATTTATTTTGTTTGATGCTTGCAAAAAATGGCTTGGAGAAAGAGATTGTAATGCAATGGATGGTCCAATTAATTTTGGAGAAAAGGATAAGTTTTGGGGTTTGCTAGTAGAAGGGTTTGAAAATCCTAGCGTTTATGCTAATAATTACAACCCTGTTTATTATCAGCAATTTTTTGAGGATTATGGTTTTAAAACTTATTACAACCAATATGTAACACAAAGGAAAGTTACTGCTCCTTTGCAAGAAAAATATAAATTAAGGGCAAAGAGAATATCGCAAGACAAAGATTATTCCTTTGAGCATTTCAGGAAAAAAGACAAGTTAAAATATGCAGAGGATTTTCGAATAGTTTATAATAAAGCATGGGTGAATTCTTTTAGTAATTTTAATAAAATGAGGCAAAAACAAGCTATAAATATTATTAATAAAATGAGCCCAATAATGGATGAGAAAATAATTTGGTTTGCTTATTATAAAAGCGAGCCAATTGCTTTTTCTATTTTTTTACCGGAACTCAATGAAGTTTTTCGACATATTAAAGGTAATTTTAATTTGTGGGGGAAAATTAAGTTCTTTTTTCTTCTAAAATTATTTCCACCAAAAAATGTGCATGGAGTGGTATTTGGGGTTGCCCCTAAATTTCAGAAAAAAGGAGTAGAAGGTGCGCTTATTCAGCAAGTTTCCAATCAATTTATTGACAGTAAAAAGTATAAAAATATTATAATGACATGGGTTGGAGACTTTAATCCAAAGATGCTAAAACTCATTGAAGGTCTTGGCGCTACACCCTATCAAAAGCTAAAAACTTATCGCTATTTATTTGATAGAAATGCAGAATTTCGGAGGTATCCTATTCATATATAAAACTTATGCCAAAAATATTTTTTTCTTACGAAATAGTAATATATTTGCAGCCGTTTTTAAATGACCTGATAGCTCAGCAGGTAGAGCATCTCCCTTTTAAGGAGAGGGTCCTGGGTTCGAGCCCCAGTCAGGTCACAAAATCCCGTTTTTGCGGGATTTTTCTTTTAATTTGATACTTTGCCCAGGTGATGAAATTGGTAGACATGCAGCCTTGAGGGGGCTGTGCTTTTACGAGCGTGTCGGTTCGAATCCGGTTCTGGGCACAAAAGAAAATAGCTTAAAACATAAGATGACATTGGGGTAAAATACTAACTCTTCAACCTTGGGTCTAAGGCATCTCTTGATGCTTCCGCAATCATATTATAAATAGTAATTGTAATGAAAATAGCCATACCAGGATAGATAATCAACCACCATGCTTCCAAGTTTTGTCTTCCTAAATTAAGTAACGACCCCCAAGTAACAACATCATCAGGAACTCCAATTCCTAAAAAGGATAAACTACTTTCAATTAAAATAGCAGATGCAATACCAAAAGCAATACTTACAAATACAGGTGCTAATGAATTAGGTAAAGCATGTTTGAAAATAGTTCGTATAGAAGAATATCCTAATGATTCAGCCGCTTGTACAAATTCCAAGGAGCGGATACGCAAAAATTCTGCCCTAGTAAAACGAGCAATACGCGTCCAACCAGTAATTCCAATAATAATCATCACTATCCAGATACTTCTTTCCACCACAGCAGTAATGGTAATGATAAGTAGTATTCTGGGTATGGAGTTCAGTAGTTCAATGCCTCTGGAAACAAAAGTATCAATAGGAACACTTACCTCCATACTTAGTTTTCCAAACATTAGTAAACGGCTCAGTAATCGGAAAAAGAAAGTGATTACAATTATAAGCAGTATACTGATGAGCATTTCCCACATTCCAGCACCAAATCCATCACTAAATGCATCAGCAAGTTCGTATTTTCTTTGCCCGAAACCATAAAATAACCCCATAAATACTCCAAATAAAGTAAGCCAATATTTTATCCTTGGCATCTTTAATTTAGTGTCGCCAAAGAAACCAGCCAATGCTCCCAATATAATTCCGATAATAGAAGCGATCCCCATAGAAACCAAGCCTACCATTAATGATATTCTGGTTCCATGAATTAAACCAGAAGCCAAATCCCTTCCAATACCATCAGTCCCTAATTTATGCCTGAATTTAGAAGGAATATCAATAATTTCACCATCAGAATTTTTAAATCTTTGCTTACCACTTGGTGATGCGTAATCACGATTGTACCTATCCATACTACTAGCTGAATACGGGATTGCTGTCCACACTACTTTAGTTAAATCCAGTTGCCTCCAATCTGCAATATCATATTGTAAAACTTGAATAAACTCTCCCTCTGTATTGTAGATTGAATCAGTTCTAGTTTCATCAGCAAAAGCAGGGTATAGGGTGTTGCCCTCATATTCGCAATAAAGCGGCCTATCGTTAGCAATATAAGGAGCAAATACTGCTAATATAACAAGAGCAAATAATAAGTATAAACTTACTAATGCAATCTTGTTTTTCTTGAACTGAGTCCAAGCATATTTTTTAAAAGAGAAATTTTCGTTTGTATTTTGCATAATTCTATTTGTATGAAATTCTAGGGTCAACTACTGCATAAAGTAAATCGGCAACCAAATAGCCAACCATTGTTAAAAATCCTGAAAGCGTAAATACTGTAATAATCATAGGGTAATCGTAATTAAGTATGGAATTATAGACCTCAAGCCCCATCCCAGGAATTGAGAAAATCATCTCAATAATAATGGATCCTCCAATGGCCATAGGAAAAATAGCCGAAAACACTGTAATTACCGGTAATAAGGAATTCCTAAGTGCGTGCTTTAGGATTACCTTTCCTTCTCCTAACCCTTTAGCACGAGCCGTACGGATATAATCTTGAGATACAATATCAATCATTCCAACACGCATAATCCTACTTAAAAAAGCAAATGAGCCATAGGTGTAAGTTATAATTGGTAAAATCAAAAATGGCATTCTATGTTTTAGTTTTACCCACCAACTCCATTCAGAGTCAAAAAGAGTAGGGTCTTGAATTCCTGATACAGGGAACCAACTCAAATTATCAGGATTAGCAAATTGTAGTAACAAAAGTGTTCCTACAAAAAAGGAAGGCATGGAATAGAGTATAAATAAAATTAAGGACATCCCTTTGTCAACTGCAGAGTCCTTTTTGTAGGCAGAATAAATACCAATAGGGATACTGATTAAATAGGCCAAGAAAATAGAAATCAGTGATAAGCCAAATGATATCCATACCTTTTGCCAAATCTTATCGGCAATAGGTTGTCCGTCAATATAAGAAATTCCGAAATCTCCCCTTATCAATCCTTTTCTGTACTTGCCATCTCCAACTAGCCAATAGTGGTATTGGTTTTTACCACCATACCAATTGATAGCTGGAATGTAATTTTTCCATCTTGTTGCATTGCTAAACATTTTTTCTCTTGATGCTTCAACTAAGGATAAAGGAGTAGATAAATGAGCTAGAAAATTATTTGAACTAACCAAAGCATTCATTTTTTTAAACTTATTAGCCACAATTTCCTCTTCAGTTATTTCCAGTAAACTTCCCACTTCAAAGCCAAACTGATTAACTGCCTCATTCACTGAGTTTAAAGATAGTGTATTATCCTTAGTAACAATTGCTTTTGCATCTACTTTTTGTGCTTGTTTTTGTAAGAGAAGTAACTGCTTATAATAATCAGATACTGCTGCCCAATTACCACTTTTATGAGTTAACTCTTCAAGGTTTGCTTTGTGGTATTTATCTTGAATTTTATATAGAGTGTCAGAGGATGCTAAATCAGTAACGCTTATATAGAAGATTGGTAAGTCAAGCCCTAATTTTTTTCTTAATTCTTGTTTTATCTTCTTTGATGCTCCTGATTGTTGTTCAGCAGAACCTTCATTTCCAGCAGCTTTAGATAACCTTTCAACAGGATCTCCAGGTGCATTTATACTAATAATAAATGCTATTAATGAAATAGCAATAAGCATTGGTATAAAAGTTAAAACTCTTTTTAGTGTGTATTTTAACATAATTAGTTTTTATTTTAAGTTTTCAGTTGGAGTCATGTTTTTAGATACATATTCAGCCTTTAAATCTAGGTTTTGAAGCATAACTCCAGGTCTTTCATAGTACATTCCTCTATTGTTGAATCTTTTATGAATTGCAAATTTTCTTTTAGTAGAGTACATAAATACATAAGGTTGATCTTCATAAACCTTAGCTTGTAACTTCATTAATGCTGCATTGTGTTGCTCTGGGTCAAGTGTTAGATTTGCATCCTCAATTAATGCATCTGATTCAGCATCACCAAAACCACAAAAATTAGATCCTTTAGTTACCCAAGATGAAGTGTGCCAAAGTTGCATAGGATTAGAGTAAGAAGCAGAACCACCCCAGCCACCAAGCATTCCATCAAAATTATGATCCATTGCATTTTTGTAGAAAAGCGTAAAATCCATGGGAGTAGGCTCAGCAACAACTCCTGCTTTGTACATACTTTCTTTTATCATTAGTACAATTTCTTTTGATGTAGGTGAACTCATATAGCTTAACTTAAACGAAAAAGGAGTTTTTACTCCATTTATCATTTTATCTCTAATATTATCTCCATCAGTATCCACCCATCCAGCCTCAGTTAAAAGTTCTTTTGCTTTTTCTATATCTAGTGGAATAAGTTGTAAAGTGTCATTGTAAGTCTTTTTTAATGGAGAAATTAATGATGCCTGTCTGCTTGCTTTTCCGTGCATCATTACTTCAATAATCTCATCTAAAGGCAAAAGATATGCCATTGCTCTTCTTACTTTTTGATCAACAAAATAGGGTTTGCGTTTTATACCATCTGGTTTCATATTCATACCCAAATAAGAAAAAGCGTATCTGTCTAAAAAAGCAGATTCATAGTTATTGTTAAAATATTCACGCTCCTGTAGTTTCATTAATTTGATAGTTCCTAATGAGTAAGTAACATCAATTTCTTGATTTTTTAAAGCCAAATAAGCTGATGCATCTTCTTTAATAATTTTAAAGATAATTTTATCAGGATAAGCTTTGCTGTAAACCGAGCTGTCATTCTTACCCCACCATTTTTCTTTCTTTTCTATTGTGATGTATTGACTAGCTACCCACTCAGTTACTTGGTAAGCACCAAGTCCTACTAAATGTTCTGGTTGATAAGAATTATCAGCATTATTATAGGCATTAAACCAATCAGATAAAGCCTCTGTTTCTTTAAAGTTTTCAGATAATAAATCATCAAAAGTTACATTGTCTAAAACCCCATTTTTATCCCAAAGTGATTTTTGAACCATATAAAGTTCTGAGAAAATAAACTTGTTTTCCCAATGCACATTTTGTGCATGCATAGTAAACTTCATTGGGTTGTTTTTATCTAGTTCAATACTTTTAATTACAGTTGAGTAATTACTTCTGATTTGAGCATTATTAGTAAGAGGGCTAAGCATTAATTTAACTGAGAAAGCAACATCTTCAGCAGTAAGTGATGTTCCGTCATCCCATTTTATTCCATCTTTTAATTCATAACTAAAGGATAAATTATCTTCAGATGCTGTTGGCATTTCTTTTACCAGCATTGGAATATATTCTAAACTTTCAATATCCAGTTTTATTAATGTTTTTTGTGTGTATTGAAACACATAAGTTCTCATTGCTGAATTATCATTAAAAGGGTGTAATCCATCTGGTTGAGATGTAATGTGTGCAATAACTGTGTTTTGTGAGAGGTCTCTTTTTTTAACGCAAGAAGCTAATGTTGCTGATATAAAGAGGGTTAAAAGTAATTTCTTAATCATAATTAAATTTATAGGTCTGCAAATATAACATTTGGTAAAAATAATCAGAGAATTAACGTCTAAAATATTCCTTAAATAATTTTCTGATAATATTTGCTAGGAAAATAGATTAGTATACATTTGCAATCCAAAAATTAGTTCATTTATTTGTTTGTCTGAAAGATATTGGAGAGGTGCCAGAGTGGCCGATCGGGGCTCCCTGCTAAGGAGTTGTGCCTTTACGGGTACCGGGGGTTCGAATCCCTTCCTCTCCGCAAAATAAAAAGTTAAATTTTTATTTGTGGTTGTAAAAAAAGGATACTTTTGCAGTCCAAATTTTTCGGGGTATAGCGTAGCCCGGTTATCGCGCCTGCTTTGGGAGCAGGAGGTCGCAGGTTCGAATCCTGCTACCCCGACATTTTTCTCCACCAAAATCGACGATTTTAAG